>Ga0065722_104298_pt1 | contig 59726 bp, 54 predicted proteins | sample BansetMetagenome_FD_59109 | JGI IMG/M metagenome (GOLD analysis project Ga0065722, IMG submission 59109) | Bankia setacea gill microbial communities from Puget Sound, Washington, USA - Caecum Enriched | ecosystem: Host-associated > Mollusca > Digestive system > Ceca | place: United States... | reverse complement strand
TAGCTCAGCTGGTTAGAGCGCAGCACTCATAATGCTGAGGTCGGGAGTTCAAGTCTCCCTCTAGCTACCACTTTCCTTCAGAGCCTAGTCATTAGAACCATTTATCAACTAAACCTTCCAAACAAGTATTTTCAAACGGTTTTTGTAACGCCGCGTCAGCACCTAGCGTTAACGTCCTCTGTAAATCTTCTTTACCTAATCCCGATATCACAATAATTTTGCCGCACTTTTTATCCGCAAGTTGATTTAGCACTTGAAAGCCATCCACCTGCGGCATTTGTAAATCCAACGTCATCAACGACGGCTGCAATTCCCCATAGGCAAGTCCAGCGCTAAAGCCATCATTCGCTATTTCTGTACTGAAGCCTTTTCCCCGCAAAATTCGCTGAATAGATTTGGCCATAGCTAACTCATCATCCACAATTAACGCACGCCTAATGCCCCCGCCAACCTCTTCCGGCACGGGCATGCCGTGAGACGTCATAAAGGCAATTAAGTCTGGTCGTCGAATACGGTTATCACCGCGCCTTCCGGGTAATTTATAGGCCTTCAACAACCCCTTACCAATCCAATTCAATACTGTTCTTAGCGTCACGCCGCATAGCTTAGCCACCTCACCAGAGGTGTATTGCTCCTTATACTTATCAGTCATATGGTCTTCCCAATCTATAACCCCTCACTAAAAGACTTCTAGTATCGATAACCAACTAGTCTTTCTGAGGTTCATGTTATTCATGATATAAATGTAATCTACGTCGAGCAGGTTATTCTTTAAACAGTATAGAGGCTAGAGTAGCCCATTTTTAGGAAAAACAGATGCAAATATCAGAGACCACCGCAACCTCACCCAAGATTCTATTCGTAGACGACGAACTACCCGTATTGAAAGCATTAAAGCGGCTTTCGAGAGATGAACAATGGGACGTCTATTGTGCGAATTCAGCCAAAGAGGGTTTGGCTATTCTTGAGGAGAACACTATTGATGTAGTGGTTTCCGATATGCGTATGCCCGAAATGGACGGCGCCGAATTCTTAAGCCAAGTACGCAAGCTACAACCCGAAACCGAGCGTATTCTCATTACGGGCTACTCAGACGTGTATGCCTTGGAAAAAGTCGTCAACGAGGCAAAAATATTTAACTACATCTCTAAACCGTGGGACGACCAAGTATTAAGTAGCGTTATTCAAAATGCCGTTGAATTCCAATCCTCACAACGTGAACGAAAACGCCTTGAAGCATTAACGCGCACGCAAAACCGAAAGCTTGGAAAACTAGCGTTGAGCCTTGACCGTAGCGTAAAGGAAAAAAATATAGAAGTAGAACAAGCGCTCTCGCTTCTCCAAATTGAGCATAAAAAAGCCGAGTGCCGCACGCTGGATTTACTCAATGCCGTGTCTAACATTATAGAGCTCAGTGGCAAAGGTGACGGTCACGGGCACTTCATTGCCAATACCTCCATTAGCCTTGCAAAGGCACTAAACGTTAGCACCCGAGACCAGGAAAATTTGGACGTTGCCGGAAAGCTCCACAATATTGGCAGCCTAGCCATGTCGGATTATTGGAGCTATAAAGTTGTTTCCGAACTCGACAACAACGAGCTAAAACGTTACCAAGCGCAAGTTGAAATTGGCGAAACCATTTTGAGCGGCATGGCCGAACTTAACCCTGTCGCCGAAATCATTGGCAAGCATAAAGAGCGTCTTGATGGTAGCGGTTACCCACGCGGTTTAAATAAAAACGAGATTCCAATGCCCGCGCGCATAATGGGTGTTGTTACCGATTATGTATTACTATTCGAAGGTCGTTTAACCAATAACGTAAGCGGCCATAACGAGGCGCGCGCCTACATCGAGAGCCGAACAGGCCGTTATTATGACCACCAAGTAACCAGCGCCCTCTTTGATATTATCGACGAACACTCACTGTTGTCAGAGTCAACTATACTCACGAAAGATCGACAGCACCTAACGCCCGGAATGATTCTTTCTAGCGATCTTTTTTCGGCCAATCAAGTACTGCTACTACGCACAGGAACGCCTCTAACGAGGGCGCATATTGAAAAACTAACGCGCTACGAAAACAGTACCGGTGAGCATTTAGATATACAGGTTCGCAATAGGGTGAACTAAATACCAACAAGAAGGTGTTACGCTATGAAAGGCGCCGTATTCATCGCTCTAAACGATATGATCGAAAAGAATTATGGTATGCAAACCTGGGAAGCAATTCTTGAAAAAGTAGCGCCATCCTCCGGGGGCATATACGCTTCCGCACACAGTTATGAAGATTCAGAAATGCTCACCTTTGTCGACGTAATCTCTGAGCACCTCAAACTCTCTAAAAGCGATGTAAAACGCGCGTTCGGCGAATATTTATTTACAGAGTTAGATAGCAAATTTCCCGTTTTTAGAAAAGTACAACCCACTTTTTTTAGTTTTCTCTCCAGTATTGAAGGCGTTATTCACAAAGAAGTCGAAAAACTCTACCACGACGCCCACCTTCCTCAAATTCGATGTACCGCGGTAAATAACCAGCATATGCAAATGTATTACACCTCACCCAGAAAGCTCTGTTTGCTAGCAGAGGGGCTGATATACGGCGCAGCTAAGCAGTACGACGTAGCCATTGATATCATCCAAAACACCTGTATGCATACCGGCGAAGACCACTGCTTAATCGACATTCGTATTCTATGACCAACCCAGATTACAAAGCCGCCTATGAACGGCAAAAAAAAGCGCGTGAATACGCCGACAAATTACTCGAAGATAAATCTCGCGAGCTCCATGAAGCGACCTCTACCCTAACCACTGCTTACAACCGCCTGCGCTTTCAAAAAGCACAGCTCTTACACCAAGAAAAACTGGCATCCATGGGCCAACTATCGGCCGGCGTTGCACACGAAATAAACAACCCTTCAGCCTACGTACGCAGTAATCTTAATACCTTAAAAAAATATAAAAGCGACATCAACGGGTTTATAGAGACCGTCATTGCGCTCGATAAAGATCCCGAAATCACGAGCGTGATCGCAGACGCCTATAAAAATTATGACATCGCGTTTTTAATGGACGATTTCAACGATATTATCTCGGACTCCATTTCGGGAATGGAGCGCATATCCGAAATAGTCAGAAGCCTGAAGGATTTCTCTCGGCCCGACACCGACGAAAAAAAACCGTTCGACGTCAATGAATCTATTCGCTCCACACTAAAACTCGTGTGGAACGAACTCAAATACAAAGGCGATATAGTTGAGCAATACGGTGATTTGCCCGCAATTGACGGCTATGCAGGGGGATTCTCTCAAGTTATTTTGAATTTGCTGGTGAATGCTGCACAGGCGATAGAATCGAAAGGGACTATTTCAATAGTTACCAGTGTTGAAAAAGGGCTTCTCTACGTAAAAATTTCTGATACGGGGAAGGGTATTTCACCCATGGACATCGATAGAATATTTGATCCGTTCTTCTCTACTAAGGCTCCAGGAAAAGGTACAGGTTTAGGCCTTTCTATTTCCCATGGTATTATCACCAAGCACGGAGGTGAACTTAGCGTGACGAGTAATGCAGAGCGCGGCACAACGTTTACTATCGCTATTCCCGTTACCACAGAATAACGCCGCGCTCTTTCAGCATAATGCATTAACAACACCTTAACCGTCTATTTAAGCCGCTTCACTTTTACGAAAATGATTGGCTGTCATCATACCTGCGTGTTCAATTGCAGCGTACACGCTAGTCGGTAGCACGGACAATACCGCACAACCAAACGTTGCGGCTGTTCTTACAGGTTCCTGTTTTACAATTCTCCAATCCGTTGCAACTGCTGAGCACACCAATTTAAGCGCGACAAAACTATTACGCGCCTGAACCGCACGACGAGCTAAATAACGTTTTTGATACGCTTCCGCTAAGCTCTCCCAGCGGCTAAAAAACACCGGTGATATCGACTGATTTTTATTGACTGAACTTTTCCACGCCGCAAATTGATTATCTAAATTTGCGCTTAAGCCGCTCGCGTTCACACGATACTGAGTCAAGGCCTCGCCAATACCACCAAATACACAGTCGGTTTTAAGCGCTGCACGCAACCAAAATTCAACGTCTTCAGACTGTCGAAAATCTTCATCGAAATACGTTGTTCTAAATGCTCCATCAACCACTTTTCGCTCCGCTATATTCGTAAGCAGGCTTTTGCGTATTACGGCAGCCGATCCATTCCCAATGGGGTTACGACAAAAAATGACTTGCGGTGTAATATCGTTCAACTGAGGGTATTGACCAATACCCATATCCACACCATCTTCATCCATAAAGCGCGACGCGCTATAGCTAATATCTAAATCTGGGGTATTGCGAAAATGTTTAAAATGTTCAGACAGCTTATTTGAACGCCAGGCATCGTCCGAATCTAACAACGCTACAAACACACCATTCGCGTAGTTAATACCCGTATTACGGGCCGCCGCAAGCCCCATATTTTTCTGATGTACCACTTTGATACGAGAATCATCATAGGCAGCCACGATGCGTAACGTATCATCTGTACAGCCATCGTTTACGCAGATTAATTCAAAATGTTCATAGGTTTGCGCAAGTACGGAATCTATCGCCTGCGCGACATATCGCTCAACGTTGTACATAGGCATTACGACGGAAAAAATGGGTTTGCTGTTGTTCATGATGCAGTTACCTTTTGTTGAACAAAATGTTGTTTCATTCGTAGTTGCAGTATTACGGGTAGTAACCACGTAAAACTGACCAAAGTTGTTGTCCATGCGAGCTCCGTTGTAGTCTCAGGCTGAAAGAAGAGCAACGCACTGGTCGTCGTCATTACACAATACAAGATTAGGGCCAACTCGCTCAGTGTTTGCTTAAGCGCTCGAAAAACGAGCCCTAATGTGTCAACAAATATAAGTGACACGCCGGTAAAACACAGAACCGCGACAATTGAACCCGCCGATTCCCATCGAACATCAAAAAGAAGTTGAATATAGAACGGCGCCGCTAGCGATTGCATGACGAAAATTGTTGATATAGCCCCAGCATAAATAAGCGCCTTGCGTTTTGCTTGCTCGGCAAAACCCAAGCGAATTTTTTCGCATATATACGGGTAAAGTCCTGCGAAAAACGCATTGGCAATTGATTGACTTAAACCAACGCCCGCATTTTTGGCGAAGCTATATAACCCTAAAGCTTCTGCACTGAGTAATTTTGCTGCAATTAATATATCAATTTGCGAACGCAACACTCTCGCCGACTCAGACCCAAAAATATGCAGGGACATAACCGTTAATTTTGGGAATATGGAGGAATCAAAGCCAGGACGAACCGACTTAACGCGTGCGAACGCAAAAATAAGCACCCAACTAAAGGCCGTGATAACTTTGGCATAAGCAACTGATGCAATGCCAAAATCGAGCATGAGAAATACGACCGTGCTTAAATTGTCCGTCGATATGTTCAGCGTATTGGCAAAAGCAAAAAAACGCATACGATTTTCGCGCTGAACCATAAAGACTTTCACCGCTACGAGCGGGTAACACAGGTAGGTAAACGCCATTATTTTCAGCAATGGCGCCATTTTAGGTTCCTGGTAATAACCGGCAATAAAATCGGCCGCACCAAACTGCAGCCCAACGAGCGTGATACACATTACCCATTGCAGCAGTGAGGCGTTCGCCGCCGTAGCCTTTAAATCGCTCTCTTCACACTGAATGACTGCCGCACCGGCACCGGCGCGGCTGAAAATACGCATCAATTCGTGACACACCAACGCAAGGCTGGCGATACCAAACTGAACAGGGGTCAAGTAGGCCGCCATAACAACCACGGTGAGTAACCGGCTGATTTTGGCTGTGGCTTCCGATAGCAGCATCCAACTGGTGTTTCGAAAAAGTTTGTCTTGAATTCGATTTTTAAGAAACTGCAACATTACGGCCTATCCAACATGAGGGTTTGGAAAGGTACTGCAAGACGCTTACCACAATGTGAGTTTGCTAAATTTATGCCCCAGACGGAAGGTATAAGGTGCGCATCACCGCTACGCATAAATCTTTTGTTAAACTTTTGCTTCCCAATTTTGCATTTTGCGATACAGCGTAGAAGGGCTTACTTCCAGACACGTAGCGGCCTTCACTACATTGCCCTGACAGCGCTCAATTGCCTTTTCAATATAGTCTCGCTCTACCACAGAGAGTGGTTTTAATTGTTCAGAGGAAGAAGGAAGTGCGGCACCAGAGCCCACTAGAACAGCGGGCTCTAGAGGGCTTTCCAATTCTAAAGAAGACGACAATACAGGCCTAGATTGGAAGGCTGCTATATCCGTGTCGGTTAGATGTAACGCTGTTTTTAAATCTTCTACAGTAATAAGCGGGCCACTGCACATCACCACAACACTGTGCACGCAATTTTCTAGCTGCCTAACATTACCGGGCCAACCGTAGGTATCTATGACTTTCTCAGCGTCCTGAGTAAAGCCGACCAACTCTTTCTCCTCGCGTTTTGCAAATAGCTGCAAAAAATAATTCGCAAGTTGCGATGCGTCATTATCGCGTTCTGCTAAAAGTGGCATATTAATCGACACAACATTTAACCGATAATACAAATCTTCGCGCAATAAACCTTCCGCAATCGCCTGTAGCGGGTTACGGTTGGTCGCACACACAAATCGAATATCGGCGGTTTCCAATTTCGAGCCACCTACTTTTTGATAAGTGCCCGTCTGAATAAAACGTAGCAACTTAGCTTGCAACGAAATATCCATTTCACCCAGCTCATCGAGAAACAACGTGCCGCCACTGGCTTGGCCTGCAGCACCCTCTCTATTAGCCACAGCACCAGAGAACGCACCCTTTACATGGCCAAATATTTCAGACTCCATTAACTCACTCGGAATAGCGGCACAATTGAGCGGCACCAGCGGCCCCTGTTGACGTGAACTCAATTGATGTAACGCTTCCGCCGCCAGCTCCTTACCCGTGCCGCTCGGCCCCGTAATAAAAACGGAAGCATTACTCGGTGCCACACGCTCGATTTGATTATAAACCGTTTGCATGGCCGCAGAGGCCCCCACGAATCGACAGAATCCCGACTTATGTTCTCGCGTAAACCGCTCAACGGTGTGACGTAAGAGCGCGCGCTCCACCATCATTTGCTGCGCTGCTAACGCTTGCTGTAGCGTTACCAGCAATAGATTGTCATCCCAGGGTTTATGGATATACCCCCAAATGCGGCCTTCATTAATCGCCGACATAATAAGTTCATCTTCGGAATAACCTGACAGCACTAATCGCATTGTCTCTGGGTAACGTTTTGCGACCTGAGACAACAACACTGCGCCGTCCATTTCCGGCATGCGCATATCCGATACAATAACGTCAAACGGTGACGCCTCTAGAAGAGCGAGTGCCTCGGCACCACTTTCCACAAATACACATTCGCTGTTTAGCGGCCGAGTAACACGACGCAAACTTTTTAAAATTGAAGTTTCATCGTCAACAAAGAGTATTCTCGCGGCATTGGGGCCTACGCTATCAGGCATAGAAATCTCACTGTTAGTTAATATCGATTGCGCTATGGAATAACGACTAGAATAAAATGACACGTATATTGCTAGGCAAGTCTCTATGGCCAATAGTTTGTTATTTTCGCTGGCGACGGGCGGCTTTCAATGGCGCTATCGAACGTGCTTGCAGTCGCATAAAGCATTCGCACAAAAAAACGGTTATTTATACAGTGTAGTCGACCGACCAAAAGTCTCCACGCTGGACTTGGATGTGGTGTGGTTAAAAATATTCTTGCTGCGTGAAGCCCTAAAAAAAGACTATGAATGGGTGGTTTTTCTCGACGCAGACACTGAGGTTACGCCACGATGCCCCCCCTTCGAACAGCTCAATTCATTCAACAAAAGTATTTACATGGCCAATGGCTATAGCGAACGCGTGAATTCCGGCGTTATTATTCTTCGAAATGACGCACACTCGCGCGCGTATATCGAAACAATTATCAAAAACTGCCAAGAAGCCTTACCAGAAGAGGACGATGTAGGCTGGGGCGAGAACGGTCATGTCATCCATTATGCTAAATCGAACCCGCATGTTCATTTACTGGATCATCGGTGGAACAACAATCGAGATGAAACCCTAACCGATTTTATTCGGCACTACAGTGCAGGGCCACTTCGCCATCTTTATAAACCCGCCCTAACGGATTTTATCTTATATAAAACGACCAAAACATTGCAGTCAGTTCTAACGCGAGCGGCACGTTGTTTGCCTGGCCCTCAGAAATCACTAACCCAAAAAATGATCGCGTTAACCGTCGCCACCCAAAATAAATTTCCTGAATTCTAAGCACCGAACACTATAGTCCTTTCAAAGCATTCGTTTTTTTGCAATTTGCGCAGCGTTGTAAATTGCAAATACTAACGCTTTTCACTTTGCAAATAAGCACCACACAAACACCTTATAATCATACAATAACTATACGAATCAACACGTTAAAAAACTGGCATAGTCTCTGCAAAAACCTCAATAACGAAATACACATTGAGGTAAACATTATGTACAGCCCTTATCATTCACACACAAAAATAGTCTCGTCCATTGTTCTATTTGACACATTTGTGGCGATTTTGTTGGTCCTCGTACTCTCCCCCTTAATGTTAATCAACGCCCTTTTAGCAATAGTCGCAGGTAAGTCGGCCTTACGCAGTATGCAACGTTCAGATGCCCTCGGCCGACCACAATCGCTACTGCAATGGCGCAAGGGCGTACTTAAAAAATCGGCGTTACTTTTTAATGTAATGAAGGGAAACATCTCTATGTGTGGTGTTAGCCTTCATTCTGTTTGTACCAACGATGCGCTATCAACGTTAACGCCGTTAAAACCCGGTATCATCAGCCTATTCGACACCCATAAATCGGTCGGCAATATAGAAATGACACACGGTGAGTCCATTCGTCATCACGAAAAACACAATTCAATTCAATTTAATGCGTTGTTAATCGTCAAATATATCATCTGCTCGATACTGTATCGCAACAGCTCTAAAGGTCTCTCCAGCCCACTTAAGTTTTCTCTATTTGGTATCAACATAAATAACCTAACGCTTAATGAGGCACTAGAAGTGATTTTCAATCACACCTCAATACGGGCAAAATCAGTATTTTTTGTTAACGTAAATTCAGTTAATCTCGCACACGATAATAAAGATTTTCTCGAAACGCTCAATTGCGGCGACTATGTTTTTGCCGATGGATCCGGTGTTCGGCTTGGCGCCAAGCACAACGGCATAAACTTACGCGATAACTTAAATGGCACCGATTTACTGCCTCACATTTGCACCCAAGCGAACGCTCGAAAACAATCCCTATACCTACTGGGTTCTGCGCCTGGTGTAGCAAGTACCGCTGCGAAAAACCTTCAAATACAATTTCCTGGTCTAGTCATTGCTGGAACACAGCACGGATTCTTCAACCAAGAACAAGAAGCGGATGTTATTGCCGACATCAATCAATCCGGTGCCGATATATGCCTTGTTGCCATGGGTTCACCCATTCAAGAAAGCTGGGTTTCCCGCAATAAAGATAAGCTTAATACCCATACGACAATGGCCGTTGGCGGGCTGTTTGATTTCTACTCGGGCCGTATTAGTCGATGCCCCATGTGGATGAGGGAGCTCGGTATGGAATGGATGTATCGTTTAATGCAAGAACCCAAGGCAAAATTTAATCGCTACGTTGTTGGTAACCCTCTATTTTTACTACGTTTATTCACACAGGTAAAAAACAGTTAGTGTTACTCAATAGCCTGTTTAGACTCAACACAAAAATCCGCACTACGCGGATTTTTTTTATTTTGCAAAGCAGACACTATCGATTTTTTGTATTTCGCAAAGCGAGCATGTGATTTCACGAAAACTACTTATATTACCGCTTAGAAGCCCCTATAAAAGGTATTAAAATAGTGTTTTTGTAAAACTTAAAGACTAAAAAACCCTTCCTTTTTTGGCACGCTAGCTGCAATAACCTTTATACAGTAATCACGATACTCGATAGGAGTTATTCACATGTACAAGTTAACAACTAGCCCAACCTCTTCGCAGTTACTATTGGCCGCCGCTCACGATATTATTGACAATACGTTTCAACCTGGCCTGCCATTATTTATACAGCAAGCGACAGCTTTACTCGCGATTATCGCCCTATCGCCACTCCTACTCTTAGTGATTGCAGCCATCAAATTTGAAAGCCGCGGCAACGCCGTATTTACTCAAATACGTGTAGGCGAGAATGGCGAAACTTTTACCCTGTATAAGTTTCGCTCCATGTACCTACCCTCTGACCCTAAATATGTGGACACCTCTACAATTGATAGCGACCGTGATGGCGTATGTAAGAAATTTTTCCACGATCCACGTATCACACCCATCGGCCGTATCATTCGCAAATTGTCGATTGATGAATTACCACAGCTACTGAATGTAGTACGCGGTGAAATGGGACTTGTTGGCCCACGACCAGCACTTCCTGCTGAGGTGGCCGCATACGACGCCAAAGCTCGTCTACGCTTGAACACCAAACCAGGGCTTACCGGTTTATGGCAGATATCTGGCCGAGCCGACACCACCTTTGATGAGCAAATTAATTTGGATTTACGTTATATTGAAGAGAAGAGTCTCTTTAATGATATCAAAATTATTGCACTTACCATTCCCGCCGTTGTGACAGGGCGCGGCGCTTACTAGAAAAAGACCTATCGGCATTACTGTTTAAACCGGCCATTAGCCGGTTTTTTTCGTTGTACAAGGCCAAACGGAGAAATTTAAACCCGCGTGCTTACAACGCCTTAATATTGCATCGGCATTTACCACTACCCATAGCCCCTCACTCATACTCCTAACACTGCACTCTATACGTTATAGCAACACCTTAACCACGCGACACAACCCAGTGTGGCGTAGCATTAATGTCTAAAAATACAATACGGGTTTTGCAACGTCACCTTCGATATTTTAATGCCTATTTTTTCGTACGTTATACAACAAATCTACGCAACAACTCAAAAATTAGCCTTCCGGCTATAAAAAAATAATGTCGCATATTGCGAACGTAATGCGCGTTCCGACAGGTTATGACGCATTCTGCAAATAATGTTATCGCAGTGAAAATACAAAACCATAAACACCATAGAAATCAACGCGTTGATAGTTGGCATGCCGTGTGCAATCAATTAAGTAACTGACTTTTTAGGTAACTGAGATCGCATTATGGATATTGTTCACAACAGAAAAATTGTTTTCCCACTGTTAGCAATGTGGCTCTCGGCCTGCACCCAACACCACTCAATGCAAACGCCTGCCAACCCTTCCGAAAAATTTTACGGTGCTTCGGATGAAGCAGGTGAATATATCGCGCATAACAATACCGAGCGATATGTCTACGCCTCTAACCTCAACTGTGAAAGCACTGGACACTATTTAAAATCGGTTCATTATCGCGCCGATCATGGGCTATCCACACAACAAAAGAACGCTAAAGGCGCTCCACCGTTGCACATTTTCAATCAAGAACTACCCCTTAGCCCCGGTGACATGCTCGATATTAAAATTGAAAATGGCGATGGTTTCAGCGGGAATTACGTGCTCAACCCCGACGGTTCCGTGCAATTACCTTTACTTTTACCCATAGCCGCGTCCGGTATTACCGCGCAGCAGCTGGCTGAAAAAATTGAAATTTCACTTATTCGTGCCGAACTTTTTCGGCCTACAACCGCCCGCGTGAGCGTGCAGGTTAAGCACTGGGCACCGGTCAATATTACGGTGGGAGGGGCAGTATTCCAGCCCGGGCGCGTTACCATTAATGAAAATAGACAAGAAAGTATTGTAAGCGAACGGCTGTCTGCTGTCGGTGATTATGCTGCTCGTCGCTCCATTGTTGAAGCTCTTCGGGCAGCTTCCGGCGTTCGACCCGATGCAAAAGTCAACCAAGTCATATTAATTCGTCAGGGGTGGCAGATAGAGCTCGATGTGTCTGGCATTATTAATGGCCTCCCGTCTCAGGATGTCGCTCTAGTCGACGGCGACCAAATTATTGTCCCCACCACTGGGTGTTTCCAACCGGCGCTTGTTCGTCCCTCGCAAATTACACCAAAGGGGTTTCGCGTATTTATGTCAAACCTCACTAACAGTGCAAACGATAATGCCAGCGCCGCCATTGGTCGTTATAGCACTAGCCTGCCTTATGGCACGACGTTATTGCAGGCATCCATTTCTGCAAACTGCGTCGGCGGTACACAGCTGACAAACGCGCCACGCAAAGTAGTGCTCGCCAGTAAAAACCCTATTACCGGTGAAATGCAAGTCATCGAACGTTCTGTTGAACAACTTATGCGCCACGCTTTACGCGAAGATATTAACCCCATGTTAATGCCCAACGATGCCCTTGCCTGCTACGACTCTGACGTAACAAATTTACGTGACTTCGCTAGAGGTATTAGCGAAATAATCTCACCACTTCAGCTATTATTTTAAGTCGAGGCTTAGTTAGAGGCTGTTATGAATACCCTACCTGTACCCATTGATACTAGCCACTACGTAAGACGCGCTATTTGGCGTTTACGTAGCTTCCGCTATGTTTGGGTGGCACTATTATCCATCCTCGGCATTGTCGGCCTGGTTTTCTTTTACCTTTCACGCCCACCGGTGTATTCCAGCGTATTGAGTATTGTATTACCGGGCTCTGGAAGCTCTAGTAGTTTTAATATCGATAATGTAGGTGCGGCGAACCAAGTGACTAACACGCCATTTTCCAGTGTCGCCTTTAGCCCTCTGGTGAATTACAAAGAGATTTTAAAAAGTCGTGAAGTCATGTCTAGCGTGGCCGATAGACTCGGGGTTCGATTTGAAGATGTAGCAAAGCCCCGTGTCGAGCTACGCGAAAGAACCTCTATTCTTTTTATACATGTGCCCTCCGGCTCTCCAGAAAGAGCGCAAGAATATGGTTGGGCAATTTACGACTCTTTCCAAGAGTCCCTTGATCGGCTTAGACAAGACGAGCTATTCAGACGTGACAATAGTGTGCGTGCGGCACTTGAGCAATACCGGCTTCGTCTTGCGCAAACACGCAGCGCGATCGTGGAGTTTCAACAGCGGTCGCTGCTAGTGTCTAGCGATCAAGTCGCGCAGCTCATGAATACCATTACCACCGTGAACGAAAAAATATTATCCAGTCGTTCCCTTGCTCGCAATACAGAAGACTTTGTACGGCAATTGGGTATAGATCTAGGGGTATCACCTTCTCTGGCTGGCCAAGCATTCCGTTTACAGAGTGACCCGGAATTTAAAGGTTATCTTCAAGAACTTGATGCAAGTGCAATGAAGGCCGCTGAATATTCATCGCTTTGGGGCGAAAAACACCCCAAAGTTGTCGCACAAAAGGCACGGTTCGAAGGCGCTAAAAGCTCTCTTCTTCATCGTAGTAAAATTATAGTTGGCGAGCAAGCGGGCGATTTACTACATTCAATGAATTTACAAAATAGCGTACATAGGGCCGACCTCTTCGCTTCACTCATGGATAGCTACGCAAAACTACAGGGTTCTCAAGCAGAAATTAATGAGCTTTCACAAGCGGAAGCTAAATTGCGTGACCGGTTAAAAGTGTATACGCGCGAGTCGGCAGAATTGGAAAGGCTGGAGCGAGAACACTCACTGGCAGAGGCCGTTTTCACGTCGGCCGCCGCACGTTTAGAAGCAGGCAAAGCGGATATTTTTGCGTCTTATCCTGCGGTTCAAATTTTGTCTGTACCGTCATTGCCCTCTAAGCCCAAAAGCCCAAGTAAAGTGATTGCTATGGCCGTTGGGGTGTTAGGCGTGGTGTTTATTCTCTTTGGACTGATAACGGCATGGCATCGTCAGTATTTGATCGACTTACTGCTGAAGAACAGTTAGTTTTTTATAGCCTAACACTCACTTACCCCATTTATCTTATAGGCGGGCTCTATGTTCTCGGGTCTGCTTTGGGGTGGCTGCTACTGATACTCTTTTCACTAAAAGTCTACCTTCTCGGTAAGCGCGGCTTTTCAATTAATCCAATTTCAAAAATATCACCCATCGTATGGCTGTGGATTATTTGCATGTTTGTCATGCTTCTGGCATTACTCGTCGCACATATTGATCGCCAAATGGGAACAGGCCCTACAATCAAATCCTCCATTGGTTGGGCAAAAGGCTGGGCTTTGCTCGCACTGTTTCCTTTATTGGGGTGCATGATAAACATTCGCCCTCAAATTGTGGCACGCGGTTGTTGTATTGCTGCAGCCAGCGCGACGCCCTTCGCGGCATTAGGAATAGTCGCATCGAGTATTGGCGTTTCCGGCGACTTATTTATTTCGCCCGTTAAAGCCATTGGCGGCCCAACCGAATTATTTGTCGTTAAACTTTATGGCATAAACCCCGAAACAGGTGCTGCTCGCTGGCAGTTCATTGGGCCATGGGCACCGGCAGCCGGGCTCTTAAGTTGTTTTTATTTGGTGTTATGTTTAGCCGAAAAAGATAAGTTTTGGCGAAACGCAGGCATAGTAGGCGCGGTGACCATGTGTCTACTCAGCCAATCGCGCGCGGGCTGGGTTATTTTTATGGCGATTGTACCCATCATGATTGGGTTAGGTACTTTACGAAACCCACTCTCATGGCTGGCAGCCGGTATTCTAATACCCGCTCTCGTTTTAATAGGCGAACCCGTTTACCAATGGGTGATGGAGTCCTACACTCAAATCAAAGAAAGCCGTCCGGGTTCAACACGTGTGCGCGGTACATTAGAACGGCTAGCCCTTCAACGGTGGGAAAACGAAGCCCCCATATGGGGCCATGGCGTTGTTGAGCGTGGCCCAAAAATTGTGGAGTTTATGCCAATTGGCACCCACCATTCTTGGTACGGCCTGCTCTTTGTTAAAGGTATTGTAGGGCTATTTGCGCTCGCAATTCCTTTATCTCTCACGTGTATTTACATGCTTATCGCCGCGCAAAAATCAAAAGTTGCCCGTACAGGGCTTGCGATTTGCGTCGTAATGGTAAGTTACAGTTTTTTTGAAAACCTGGAAATTCTAGCCTACGTTTATTGGCCAGCTTTGATGTGGGTAGGCATTAGTTTGCGCCCCGGTATCACGAGCGATCTACCTGTTGAGAAATCTGCATGAGAAAAAATACTTATCTTTGTGGTTATTACGGGATGAATAATACCGGCGATGACGCACTTATGCTTGCAACGGCATGGGGTGCTCAACAGCATCTCGGCGCTCAACACTTCATTTTAAATTCGCCCCAAACATTAAAAATGCCGGGTTTCCCGGCCTTACCTGCACAATTGAATTCCAATCAACGCTTTCGCGGTGAAAACAGATTTCGCCAATATGCCTGCGCCTTGCGAAGCCGACGTGTCATTTTTGGTGGTGGATCGGTGCTACACAACTCTCACGATATTGGTATAAAAAGGCACCTTATTCGATTGAGCGGTAAAAAAAGTGCGCTAGCATTGGGTGTTGGCCTCGGGCCATTTCGTGATACAGGCGCCGAAAAAGTGTGCGCAAAATTTTTACACGAATGCCAATTCGTCGGCGTACGAGATCAACACAGTTTCGATATTGCGCAGGCAATTGCACCCACCGCAAACGTAAAAATCACGTTCGATCTTGCCCCGCTCATCACACAGCACCCTTTGTATTCTCCAGCACACACCAAACGACGCAATATCGCCATCTGCCTTTGCCCACACGAACGGCTCAGCGGAAATTGGGCGGCGGAAAAAAAACGCCTTAACGAATTGGCCCAAACGATAATTGACGTTCATCAACACACAGGCCGGCATGTTACCTTGCTCGATTTTAACGGTCACCCCTCGCTCGGAGATAACCGCGTTCACCAAGAATTACAACAACTTGTACCGGGCAACATCATTAATAACCATATTGGCTACAACACTAATCCTTTAGACGTTTTAACACTTCTCTCGCAATTCGAACTTGTACTCGCCATGCGTTTACATGCAGCGGTATTTGCCTTCCTCGCTAACACCCCTATTTTATCCCTTAATTATCACAGTAAGTGTGTTGGTTGGTGTGAACAAATAAAGTTGGCCCAAAGCATGCAAGTAGACTCAGGTAATATTCATGCGGCTAACCTTACGCCGATCATTATTAACGGTTTGAACGATGGATTTGTTCAACCTGAGCGGCCCATCAAGGACGCCGTAGAGGCCGCAATGAAGAATTGGAGATACGTCGATGATAAGAACAAAGCTTACCGTTGTAATCCCGCTTTATAACAAAGCCAAACATATCCTGGACACGCTTGAATCCGTCTTAAATGAACGTCCAAAAGTAGCGGAAGTCATTGTCGTCGATGACGGTTCAAGTGATGAAGGCCCATTACTGGTTAAGCATGCCATTGCAACGCAGGCATGCTACAAAGCCGTTAAACTTATCCAACAACGCAATGGAGGCGTTTCCAAAGCCCGCAATACTGGAATACGATACGCAACAGGTACTCATATTGTTTGTCTTGATGCCGACGATCAATGGTTACCGGGATTTTGCGCAGAAATTCATACGCTCATTCACGACTTCCCTAATTGTCGCGCCTTCGCCACTAATTATTACAAAAAGCACGGCGATAATTGGATAGAACCCAAAATACGCTTTCCTCGGCCCATTGAGCAGAACACGGCACTGCATAATTACTTCGAGATTTCGTCGCGAGGTGATTTACCCTTTAATACAGGTTCAATCTGTCTAGAACGTACGCTCCTTATAGAGATTGGCGGGTTCCCCGAAAACGAACCCATGGGCGAAGATCAAGATGTTTGGGCTAAAACAGCCCTTAAAACAGCCATTGCCTATAGCCCCAAGCGCCTCGAAGTTTACATTCTCGATGCCGACAACCGTGCCTGCATTCACAATCCGCCCAAAACAGAGTGCCCTTTTAGTGTTCGATTGTTAGCGGCCGTGGAGTCAGGCGCGTTCGATGATAACGATCGTATTCACGTATTACGGTATACCGCTACTCACTTGCTTACGCTCGCAAAATCACTCATTGCCGCTGGCGACTACCAACACGCACGGCAATTACTACGCGACCCTCGCTGTAAATTACTGGCACTTAAAAAATGGTGGTTAATGGGGATGCTCGTAAGCCGACAGCTTCAGTTACGCGCCTAACCCTTTTAACTATTTTTTAACATACTGTATTTCTCGCCTCTCCAGAGAAACGTTAAGCCACGTTCACGCATGTGTTCGTGGCTTTTTTTACGCTTTTGCAAAACGCAAAGCAATTTAAAAAGCACATTCGCAAAATGTTGAATACCTTCGCCGCTTACCACTCAATAATGGGTAATCTCGCATTTCCTCAAGGTTTTGGGGGCTTACAAACACGATAAAAGATGGCACGATTTTGGATATACATAGATTAGATACTCACAAAACATAAACCCTACTCATCGTTATCAGGACATCGTTATGTTGACCAACGAAATGAAAACCATAATTTTTGCCATCGGTTGTATCTTTACGCTACAACACGCCGACGCGGTAGAACAAATCGATACTCAATATCAGTGGAACTTTATGTCTGCTCAGGCCTGGCCAGCAGGCTACAACCAAAACACAGGTAAACCTGATACGCTCATTTATGCGTGCGATGAATACCCACAAGGTTTTTTGATCGAATTAGCAATGCGCTACCAGAAGCGCATGTCAACGAAGCCTTCCTGACCGGTGATTCAGGCTCGAACATTGTGTTACAAGAAGAGGCCGAAGTGCTCATAACCTTTATTCATGAAGGTGCAGGCTACAAGAACTCCTTCGGTTACTTTACTGTCGACCCAAACAACCCTCCCCTGTCTATTTGGGACATCAGCGAAACCATTGTATGTCCGAATTTATCTTACCCTCATTTCGCCAATGGTCACCGCGTCAGTATTGGACGCTTTCCTGCTGGAACAGCCGTCGGTTTTTTTCTTGCGGCTAACGCATTTTGGTACGATACAGGCGTAAAACCTTTCGCTAAAAGATCTTAACCCCGACCCTACCGACATATTGCGCTAGCACAATGTACTTTTATTCGATGCAGAAGTAGAAGAAGTGATTACCGGTTTCGAAGATTTACCGCGCTCATGGGGCGACAATGATTTTAATGATGCCATTATTGTTCTATGGCAAAACAGCCATCTCTACACGGAGACTGGTGCCGCCGGCAGTTGCTCTCACTTCAATACCCTTGAAGAGTGCGAGCGATTCGAGCCCGTACCCTTTAGCCGCGAGATTCATTTTGCAGACTACCCGCCTACCGATTGGTTCGATACCACTCAATTTGGCCGTTTTGACGACACCTCAGATCCTGCCAGCGGTCGTTATTTTAAGAACAAAAACAACTTAGGCTGGGCCCTTAAAATCAACACCAACTGGTGCCACCCACGTGAATATAGTGATGTTGTGTGGGCCTACCCCGCGTACGAGCAATGGGTAGAAAATGCTGGTGAGAACGCCAATAACTGGTTTAAGGCCTCTACCCGAACACGCCACTACTGATGCCGAGATGACAACCAACTTACACCCGAATCGCTTCTCAGCCCCGCGCCCTAGTATAAAACCTCATCCGAAATCGAAGACCCACGCGTGCTCAATGCTGATATCCTACTCGTGGGAAAGACGGGCGCTACGGGACGTTTTACCCGCACCATCGAAGCACCGTACACCGTAAAGGAAGGGGGCATTGAATTGAATGCTGTGGGCATCGAAAATAAGGTGCTTGCTAATATCGGCGATACCGCGGCCCCGAGCGCCGGTTATATCTTCCAATAGCCTACACCCCGTCCACTGGCTTAGATGGACGGGCACCCAACCTAGTCATGGTGTTCGTACTATTACATAATAATGCTACCCTTAACCTAACCATCCAACTTAAGAGTAATGAACCTACCAAGTAATATATACTTTATCATTATTGACCTTCGTGACCTTTGAGATACCGACAATGAATAGACCAACCTACCGTACGCTTATACCCTCACTTTTTGCGTCCTTGATGCTAAGCATCAGCTTTGCTGCACTAGCAGGGAGCCCAAAGAGTGCCACACCCACTTTGGTTACAAAAGACGCAACAGCGCAAACCGTTGCCCTCTATAAAAATATGGCCAAACTCAGCGCAACCACGCTCCTTTTCGGGCACCAAAATACCACTGCATACGGAGTGAAATGGATAGGCGAACCTCATCGTTCAGACGTTAGAGATGTAACCGGTTCCTATCCTGCAGTATTTGGTTGGGATATTGGCCATTTGGAATCGGGCGACGAAGCCAATCTAGACGGAATGAAATTTACTTTCGTAACCGATGAAATTAAAGCCAGCTATTTACGCGGCGCCATTAATACCATTAGTTGGCACATGCGGGACCCTATTACAGGCGGCAGTTCGTGGACCAAAAACCCCAGTATTGCGGACATCATTCCTGGTGGAAAGTCACACAAAAAATTAAAAGCCACCCTCGATACGTTTGTCGCCTTTAACGAGACCTTAAAAGTTAAAAACACGGAAGGTAAACTAGAGTACGTACCCATTATTTTTCGGCCATGGCATGAGCATAATGGCGACTGGTTTTGGTGGGGAAAAGGCGAGAACTTAAACAAAGAAGAGGATTACATAGCCCTCTGGAAATTTACGGTTGAATACCTGCGTGATACAAAAGGCTTGAACAACCTTATATTCGCTTTTTCACCTGATCGTAGCCGCATGGACTTAGACAAACTGCCCGCTTCATACCTATACGGATACCCTGGCGATGACTACATCGACATAATAGGCCTCGACAACTACTGGGATTTAGGGCACAGCTACAACCCCTTACCACTTACCGAAACCCGCGCACACTTTATTGCCAGTGCCGAAGCCATTAGTGATATAGCCGCCTCTAAAAATAAAATTGCAGCGCTATCAGAAGGTGGGCAAGAAAAGTTAGGGCAAGATAAATTTTGGACTGAAATGATTCTTGAAAGCCTGCTCACTAATGAGAAAACCAAAAGAATCTCATACTTTTTAGTATGGCGAAATGCGAATAAAGCCAGAGAAAAAATGGATCATTTCTACGCACCTTACGTAGGCCATAAGAGCGCTGATGATTTCGTGAAGTTTTATAAGCACCCATTTACCGTGTTTGAAAACGAACTGCCCAACGTATACCAATAACCTAGCACTATACGGGTTGGGCATTCTCGTTCCGAGAAAGTGTAACTCCCCCAAAAAAAGAAGGCCCGCGCTAAGCACGGGCCTTTTTTTAGTTCGAATAACGCCAGCCGCTACAACCGTCGCCATTACACGCTTGAACTCTAAAGTAAGACGCACCCGTTGCACCTACAGTGGTACCTGTACCACTACCGCTATGATACGTTACCCACGTAGAACCACTCTTATATTGCATATTGTACGAGGTCGCATTCGAAACAGACGACCAATACACAACATTGGTTGGTGGCGGTAAAAAAGTAACCGAGGAAGGCGCCGAAGGCACGCTCAATGTTGGCTTGTTAACGACAATGGTTTTTGTCGGAGAATAACTAGTACAGCCAACACTATTACACGAACGCACTCTAAATGAGTAACTACCATTCGCCTGAGACGTATAGGATTTATTTCTGCTGCTAGTGTTCTGCTGAGTCGACCAACTTCCAGAGCCAATCTTACGCTGTAACTGATAACGGCTCGCACCGCTAGATGCAGACCAACTCACATAGAAAGTTCCATCAGAATCTGTACTGGCCAGGCTTATCGTTGGTCTAGGAGAAGGAGCACTACCGATTTGAACATCCACATAAACAATATTACTCCAACTACTGTAGCGATTATACTCTGACGACGAATTTGGGTTATACCAACGTGTACGGTACTGATAAATACCAGCAGAACCCACGCTATCGGTAACGGATGAAGAACCATAATTCACTCGATAGGCTTCCCAACTACCATTGGGTGCTTTTTTCCAAAAATCATTTAAAAAATAGGGAGATTCGGGTTGATTAGGGGTAAGCGTAATAGAGCCTGTACTCGTAGAAGGCCCAGAAAGTGAGGGAGATCCCGCAAATACCCAACAACTGCTGAACAGTAACAATGTTGCTATTATAATTTTTTTCATGTTTTCGTTCTCGTTTGTGTTTAAGAAAATCAGGCGATCGTCTAGAGCAATCACAATCGAAAATTAATACTTATTCAATCCCACGCATTCGACAACCACCAGAGTTTTACACCTCGTCGCTTTGAAGTAACCCTCAAAACAAAGCCATAGTAACCGATCAAAAATAACGTTTTCATGATGGCATAGTCTTAATCAGCAAACGATCTAACAACCTATTTATTTACGAATAACAGATCAAAATTACACCGCTCGCATCATTTTTTACGTAAAAAATGACACGAACGATAAAATATTTTCGCAAAAAAACACATTAATACTACCTGATATTTCTATTAGAAATTTGACTGCAACGTATAATTTAGAACGCTGCATTCTTTATACAATACAAAAACAAATAACTCTCTTGCTCTCGGCAGAGCGATACAATTATACGTAAATAGATAACGGAAAAAATTCCGTAATTTGAATAAAAGGTTGGTGGTCCATCGCTATACGATACGTTCGCCAAATTGAATCCGAGCTTACTAATGGCGTTTCACTTCCTCCATTGCCAGCCTCCCCTATAGCCACAATTTCCCTATAGGTTTCCAACCCGCATTCTCGCAATAATTCACCTACCCCTACCCGGCCGTCTTCAAGGTTTAAACGTAATTCTTTTGTGAGAAGTTCAGTACACACCAGAGAAACAGCCGTCGCATAGCAAGTACCGGTTTTTTCGCCTATCAATTGCACGGTTCGCCGTAATACCTGCTCGCCCGCTTTTCGGTTAATCACTGGGGCATCGGCATCCAATAGCCAATACGCTTGGCCCTTGTTCACTACGCGAACAGGCTCCCAAAAAAAGGACTCCAGGCTCTTTGTAACGGTGCCATCCGTGGTCAGTAAAACACGTAGAAACGGTGGCAATGCATGCAAACAAAGCGTGGTGGTGGCATCGTCCGCATCCACATAGCCGGTTGAAGTAAACAATCGAGTCACGGGTTGTCCTTTATGAGTGCTGGAGTGCGCGGAATATAGTAATCCCGCCCAACAATAAGAAGCCGGTACCCGCCACCCAGGATAATAGTTTTTCGTTAACCCAGTCCGACAACAAATGACCCGCTAGAACACCAATACCCGTTGCCAAAACAAGTGCCAGTGATACCCCCAAAAATACCGTTAGAGGGCTCGCAGATTTATTGCTAACAAAAAGCACCGTCAACACTTGAGACTTATCACCAAGCTCGGCAATAAAAGCAGTAAAAAAGACCAGCGCTAATACTTTGGCATCCATAAACAATACTCTTTAATGTGTGACTACAACGAAAAAGACAGCCATTCTACCACTGCAGCCCCTAAATCCGATGGGTTATAGCTGATTTCACCCCCATGAATCGGTATAATTCCTCGGCATTTTGGGGCCCGCTGCCGCCCTTGCTCAGGCAGCCGCAAACCTACGTCAGAAGGGGAATACCTTGGAACTGAATAACGCCTCCGCCGAACAACTAGCCCAGTGGGAACACGCTTTAGCCGCTGAGTATCACGCTATTGTTGCCAAAGGGCTTAACTTGGATTTAACCCGTGGAAAACCCTCCGCTGAGCAGCTTACGCTGTCCAATGGTATGGATGGTATTTTAAAGGGTAATTACACCAGCCCCGACGGTGTTGACTGTCGTAACTACGGCGGCCTCGACGGTATTATGGAAGCACGGGCAATTGGTGCCGCTATTTTGGGTGTACCCGTGGAAAGTGTCTTAGCGGGCGGAAACAGCAGCTTGACGCTTATGCATCAGGCCATGACAATCGCCCACTTATTCGGCCTCGACGGCTCAGATTCAGCTTGGGCAAATGAAGAAACCGTTAAATTTATTTGCCCCGTTCCAGGATACGATCGCCACTACTCTGTGTGTGAACACCTCGGTATTGAGATGATCACCGTCCCCATGACGTCCAATGGACCACAAATGGATGAGGTCGAGCGACTGATCGCCGAAGACAGCAGCATTAAAGGTATGTGGTGTGTGCCAAAGTATTCTAACCCTACTGGCGTAGTGTATAGCGACGATACCGTTGCGCGCATCGCGGCACTCGGCAAAATTGCGGCACCTAACTTCCGTGTGTTTTGGGATAACGCTTACGGCGTGCATGACCTATCGGACAACCCCGCTCAACTTGCCAGCATCATGGATGCTTGTATAGCGGCAGGCACTGAAGACAGCGTGCTGCAATTTGCGTCTACCTCAAAAATTACATTCGCAGGTGCCGGTGTGGCATTTATGGCCGCCAGCAGCTCTAACCTCAGCGGCTTTAAGCAGTCGCTCGGCTTTATGACCATTGGCCCCGATAAAGTGAACCAATTGCGTCACGTACATTTCTTTGCTGAAGACAATGCGCTTAAAACCCATATGCAAAAGCATGCCGCCATAATCAAGCCTCGCTTTAGCAGTGTATTAACCCACCTTGAATCAGCCTTCGGCGACAATGATTTAGGCGATTGGGAATCGGCCGATGGCGGTTATTTTATCTCGTTTGATACTCAACCAGGCTTAGCCAAAGAAGTGGTTAAAATGGCAGGAGATGCAGGCGTGAAACTCACCCCCGCTGGTGCTACCTTCCCTTACGGTAACGACCCAAAGGACAGCAATATCCGTATTGCGCCCACCGTGCCCACCGTAGCGCAAGTTGATGAAGCCATGGAAGTTTTTGTAGTATGCGTTAAGCTCGCCAGCGTAAGACAAGCAATAGCGGGCTAATAAGCCGTACTGACGGTGCTCTTCCAGCACTATAAAAAAGCCCAACGTCAATACGCTGGGCTTTTTTTGGGTCTTTTTTTACGTTCGCGCGTTTACTTTTTTACCCGCAAGGTACTATGAAGGCTCATCATTTTCACGTAAATACACTTTAAAATTCTCACCGTAATCGGCCATATTTTCCTCTAACAACTTTTTAAATTCGCTACTTAAATGCCGAATGGAATCGTCGCTATCGTTAAGAAAGTCTTTACGCGTTTCAGAAAAGCTGGCGAGATTAAAGGCACAAAAGCGCGCCGCCGCATACATCATGGCCGACGTCACAATACCCGCATCCGTATCTCCGGAGGCTTCGTTAGCCGTACCAATAAAACTATCAACCGCATCCCAGAATTGCCGCTCTTCTTTACTGAGAGCGGGATCGTTTGGATTACTCATGATTTGCTCCTCATTCGCCCTACGCCATTGGCAGCACGGCCATTATTTACAATTTAACGATTCGATCTAATCCACGCAACAAATTCACTTTCTGGCATAGGTCGCGCAAAGAGGTAACCCTGAAACACCTTGCAACCCATACGTTTTAATTTGTCCAGCTGGTCATGACGTTCTACGCCCTCGGCGATCACATCGAAGCCCATATTTTCCCCAATGGAAATCATAGAGTTAACGAGGCTTTCAGTTTGAGAGTCATGTAAATCTGCAACAAAACCTTGATCGATCTTTATGGCATCCAACGACAAATCTTTTAGATAAGCAAGCGAAGAGTAACCCGTTCCAAAATCATCTAAAGCAACCGCAACACCGGCCTCTCGCAACATTTTCAGCTTATCTTTGGTCGACGAAATATCCCGTAGCACTGCCGTTTCCGTTACTTCAACGGACATACTCGAAGTGGGAATATTGGCCTCTGCGATGGTGCCTAACAGCTTCTGTATAAACCCAGGGCGGGCAAACAACCATGCCGATATATTCACCGAGATATCGCCGGTAAAACCTACCCCTTCACTCTCCCAGCGCGCGATACTGGCCGCAATTGACTCCAGCATCCAATCCCCCACAAGGTGGATTAATCCGGTTTTTTCCGCCACAGGGATAAAGACTGCAGGCGAAATAAAGCCTAATACGGGGTGCTCCCACCGCACCAACGCTTCGGCCCCTATGGGCCGGCCGTCGAGACCAACTTTCGGCTGATAGTAGATGCTCAGCTGCTGTGACTCCAATGCGAGCTTAAGCCCACGCTCTAGCTCTAGGCGCTCATTAACCGATGCCTGCATAGAAGTATCGTATATTTCACAGCGGTTGCGCCCTTCATTTTTCGCTCTAAAAATAGTTGAGTCGCCACGCCGCATAACGTCGGCTTCGGTCGTGGCATGCTCAGGGATTTTGATCACGCCTACGCTAACACCCAATGAGATAGTCCTATCCCCCAACACCATCGGTTGCGACAGGATATGAATAATATCGCTCGCTCTGTGTTGAATTTTTTGATCCATACCCTCTTGCGAATCAAACATCTCGAGCAAGACAAACTCATCGCCACCAATTCGCGCCAAAAACAACTGATCATCCAGCTCAGCTAACAACCGATTGCCGGTTTGTTTTAGTACGTCATCACCGGCCTCATGCCCTAACGCTTCATTGATCGTTTTAAAATGGTCCAGATCTAAAAAATAGGCGACGGCATTACTCAGATTTTGTTCGCATAGCTGAATCGTGTCAGACAGCCGCTCCTGTAGCATTGTACGATTCGGCAAGCCCGTGAGCGCATCTTCATACGCCATTTTTCGTACCCTAACCTCCGCATCTCGCCGCTGTAACTCAGCACTAACACGGTGAGTAACGATTTCAATAATAGGCGCGACATCCTCAATAAGCTCAAGCGCCAACGTGTCCATAATGGCGATAAACCCCAGCCTGTCACCGCTCTTTGTTGATAAAGGCGCAATAATAAGACCTTCTATATTGTGTATACCCAAGAACTCATCTTTAGGAAAACGACGATACGCGCTCGAGGAAATCACACTACTGTATTCTTGCTTGCCTAACTCAGCAAAACTTTCGCTGCACACCGCCGTAAAATTTCTCTCCGGCAGGCCATTAATCGTCAACGCCAATGAGGTATAGCGATCGATACCGTCTTCTTGATGAAACAATCCGATAAAAGCCGTTCCCGCATTGAATAGCAGTGCCAATTGGCTGGTAATTTCGACAAAAAATTCTTCGTCGCCGGCCGACTCGGCGGCAACCATACGCAATGCGTGATCAATGGTGTGCTGGCGTGTCACATCCTCACTCACAATCGCTAGCGCCTCGACAACATCAAATTCATCCGTGATAGGAAAAATGGTGGCATCAATCCACTTACTCCGCTCACTACCCGTTAAATATTTAGCGCCAACCTCAATCAATTGATGCCGAATCTTGCCGGTTGCCAGCACTTGCTTGCACAATAAATCGAGGCCTAATCGATCCCACGGTGCACGACTAAACAGGTACTCCCCTTGCCGAGCAAAATCACTCCACAACTGATGGCTAGCCAAGTTACGCTGGATTAAACTGCCATCACGCTCAAGCAAGTGGATACTGCTCGGAGATTGCTGCACCACCTGCGAAAGCCTCTCCTGCCCTAACTTTAATATTTGGCTAAACGACTTTTCTAACTGTAATTGATCGCTTTGCAATCCCAACTGCGCCATAACACCGCGAATATCAATCGCAATATTAAGGGCCATCAGAACGACCAGTGACGTAAATGAAAGCGCCACCAACTTCACCGATTGAACAAGTTCGTATTCAACGGCAAGCGAATGCAAAATGGTAAGTAATTGAATCGCTACATAGACAACCAAAAAAACGAAGCGTCGCCTATCGCGCACCCGTATGAAGTAAGCCCGAAACGCAGCCCAAATCACTAACAATAACGCGCTGAAATGGAGATAACGAATAGCAAAAGACGGCGTGCCTTGTAACTGCGTAACCACCTCGCCCCAACGCAATTGCATATGAGTAAGCTCTGCACCACCAATGAAACGCATTGAAACGTCAGAATGCCAATCGATAACCAACAAAACAAGCGAGTTGATCGTCGCTATAAGCACCCACCACGGGGTGTGCCTATCATGCGTATAAGTCCCAATAAAGCCTACACTCGCGGGCACACACAGCAATACCGCAGCGGTAAACCAATGTAGCGCTTGTACGCTATGCTCGTAAGAAAGTGCAGAATAATAGAGCGCAGAAGAATACTCATAAATCGCGGCCGCCAAACATAAAAACGCGAACCACCCCAACAGTTTTCGAGAGTAGTCGTACACAGCTAAAAGCACTGCCTGTATACCGAGGAAGAGCGCAATACCTGTTGCCAAGTAAAACAAAGGGATTAAAAACTGCATCTAAACGCCGTAAGTTTTTTATTATTAAGGAAGCTAGTTAAACTTTATCATTGCAGCACCCTAGAGCGAGCGGCAATGCCTACCCCACTCTTACAGCAAAAATCGCTGTAACAATCGAGCCACCAAATCGGGCTTATCGGCATGTAGCCAATGCCCCGTACCCGCCACTATCTTCACCTTTGCGTTCGGAAAACGACTGAGGATTTCGTCTCGGTGCTGCTCACCGATATAATCCGAATTGCCTCCTTTCAAAAACAAAGTATTCCCTTTATAGACCTGCCCTCGGCGATTACCGCTCACCAAACGGGCATAATGCCGATGTAACGTTGGCAAATTCATGCGCCAACCAAACCCCTGTTCCTGCCTGACCAAGTTTTTTAGCAAAAAACTACGTATTGGAAGCTCCGGCACATAGGCAGACAATTGCGCATCAGCCTCACTGCGGCTGGGCAGTGTAGCCGGCTGAAGTGATAACAAGCCTTTAAATACCTGCTCGTGATGAGGCGCATAATGCACCGGTGCAATATCTAACACGGCCAAACGATCGACTTTTTCGGGATGGCAGAGCGCAAGCTCCATCGCCACTTTGCCGCCTAACGAGTGGCCAATAAAGCTCGCGTGCTGAAAAGGTTGCGCGTTCAACCAACGAAATACGCTATCAGCCATCTGTGACAAGCTGGTGTCTTCGGTATGCTGTGAGCGGCCGTGATTAGGTAAATCGAGTGAAAACACGTGATAGTGCTCGGCCAATTGCCGCGCAAGCCCCCCCAAATTCTCTAGAGACCCGAACAAACCATGTATGAGCACCACGGGCTTGCCCGCCCCAGCCTCTTTTACATGTAACGGCATGCCCTAATCTTTATTCGGTTTTGGTACGGGGGATGGAAAAGGAAATTGCGCTATTTTATCGCCGGACTTAACGGCGCTCACTTTTCCCGCACCTGTTTTTTCAACTTCATCTATACGTATGACGCTGTGCATAGGAATAAACGAACGTTTTACGCCACTGAATTCACTTTTGAGCTTCTCTTCACCCGGGTCGACAACCAGCTGAGTGCGCTCGCCAAAGACGAATTCTTCAATTTCGATGAATCCGTACATTTCACTTTGATAAATCGCTTTAGCGTAAACTTCGTAGACTTCGTTACGGTTGTAGAACACAACTTTAAAAACGGGAGTGGATGCCATGTAATATATAACCTCGGGTGCGCTATACACCGCCAAATACTGCGGGTTTACTGCCGCGCAAAATAGACTTGAAGATTACCACAATATGGGCCTAGTTCCTTGAAAAACAAGCTGGGAAACCCGTCAACCTACCGTTATAATGCGCGCTCGATTTTTGAACAGCCTATAACTCCCTGAGAAGTCCATGTCCGACACTAGTACGCCCACGAAAAAACTCTTTATCCAGACTCACGGCTGCCAGATGAATGAATACGATTCAGCTCGCATGCAGGACTTACTGGGGGCTTCCCATCAGATGGAGCCCACAGACAACCCCGAAGAAGCGGATGTTCTGCTCGTCAACACGTGCTCCATTCGTGAAAAAGCGCAGGAAAAGCTCTTTCATCAACTCGGCCGCTGGAAAAACCTAAAGGCTAAAAACCCCAACCTTGTAATCGGAGTAGGGGGTTGTGTTGCCAGCCAAGAAGGTGCGGCAATTGCCAAACGCGCTCCTTTTGTCGACCTTATATTTGGGCCACAAACACTACACCGTCTACCGGAAATGATCGAAACGCCCCGAGATAAGGGCGCAGTGGTTGTCGATATCAGCTTCCCAGAGATCGAAAAGTTCGACAATCTCCCAAAACCAGAGGCCGATGGCCCTTCTGCGTTTGTCTCTATCATGGAAGGCTGCTCGAAATACTGCACTTTTTGTGTTGTGCCTTATACCCGTGGTGAAGAAGTCAGCCGCCCCACCGCCGATGTGCTCAATGAAGTTGCGCACTTAGCGGCTCAAAACGTACGCGAAGTGAATTTGCTTGGCCAGAATGTCAACGCCTTCCGTGGCGAAAGTGACGACGGCATTGTCGATTTAGCGGAGCTTATTACGCTCATTGCCAAAATCGACGGCATTGATCGCATTCGTTTTACCACCTCGCACCCTGTTGAGTTCACCGATAGCCTTATCCAGGTCTATGCAGAGGTACCCGAGCTTGTAAGCCATTTACACCTGCCGGTGCAAAGCGGTTCAGACCGTATACTAATGGCTATGAAGCGCGGCCATACGGCGCTCGAATACAAATCCAAGATGCGTCGATTACGCGAAGTGCGCCCCGATATATGTTTCTCCTCTGATTTTATTGTGGGTTTCCCCGGCGAAACCGAGGCCGACTTCGAAGCCACGATGAAGTTAATCGCCGATGTAGGCTTTGACCTCTCCTTTAGTTTTATCTACAGCCCTCGCCCCGGCACACCGGCTGCCGACCTAAAAGATGAAACATCAGAATCCACAAAGAAAGAGCGTTTAAAAATTCTGCAAATGCGTATCAACCAGCAAGCTCAGGAAATTGCTCGTCGTATGGTGGGCAATACCGAGCGCGTACTCGTAACGGGGTATAGCAAAAAAGATCCCGGACAACTGTCTGGCCGTACCGAAAACAACCGCGTTGTTAATTTCCGGTGTGATCAGCCGCAACTCATTGGGAAGTTTGCCGATATATTAATAGAAGAAGCGCTACCCAATTCACTGCGTGGCATATTGTTAGGTTCTGAGCTAGAAGAATAGCCGTGATTTGCGGTAGGCTAGCCATCACTGCAAGTAAAACAACATCTCGTTAAAGCGGCAAAACCGCTTTAACGTTTAAATGCTCCGGTAATACACGCCGAACTAAGAGAACAAGTACCCCCTTTGAATACAACTGAAACAAGTTCCGAATCCATCAGCTTATCGCTGGAACCCAACGACTCTCGTCGCCTCGCTATACTCAGTGGTCAATTTGGCGCTCACCTAAAGCAAATAGAAGAGCGCCTGCACGTTCAGATTAAGAGCCGCGGCACCAGCTTCAATGTGCAAGGGTTAAACGCCCCGAGCGCCGTCAAGGTCATCCAGCAACTCTACCGTCAAACCGCCGGCGACGGAGACTTAACGCCCGATGAAGTTCATTTGGCCATACAGGAATCCAACATGGGATCAGCAGCCGTCGACGATGTAAAAAGTGCCATCGATACAGCCAGTATTATTCGCACCAAAAAAATTACCGTTAAGCCCCGCGGCGACAATCAGTTGGGCTATGTTATGTCAGTACGTACCCACGACATTAATTTTGGTATTGGCCCCGCCGGTACAGGCAAAACCTACCTTGCTGTCGCTTGTGGCGTTGAAGCATTGCTGAAAGATGAAGTCGAACGCATACTGCTCGTACGCCCCGCCGTAGAAGCAGGCGAAAAACTGGGGTTCTTGCCGGGTGACCTAGCGCAAAAAGTTGACCCCTACCTACGCCCTTTGTACGACGCACTCTACGAGATGCTAGGCTTTGAAACCGTCGCTAAATTTATCGAACGCAACGTTATTGAAGTGGCCCCACTGGCCTATATGCGAGGCCGCACACTGAATAACTCCTTTGTGATTCTGGATGAAAGCCAAAACACCACGCGTGAGCAGATGAAAATGTTCCTCACTCGTATTGGTTTTGGCTCTACGGCCGTGATTACCGGTGACCCCTCACAAATTGACTTACCTAGAGGCATTGCTTCCGGTTTGAAACACGCCGTTGGCGTATTGGACGGTGTTGATGGCGTGAGTTTTACTGTATTCACTGCAAAAGACGTTGTGCGCCACCCCATTGTCCAACGAATCGTTGAGGCTTATGATGCAGCAGAGAAGCGAGCCGAAAACGAACAATAAGAACCTATTCTTATGACAACATTACATCTCGATATCGAAAATGCCTCTGCCATCGCCGATAAAGACCTACCGAGCGAAGACGAACTCAAACTTTGGGCGTCGGCCTGCCTTGCGCCAAAGCATATGATGTCGACGCAAGCCAGCACCCCAAGCGAAAACCCCAATTTGAGCATACGTATTGTCGACGAAGATGAAAGCCAAACGTTAAACAACCAATACCGTCATAAAGACGCTCCAACCAATGTATTATCCTTCCCCTGCGATTTGCCGCCAGAAGTAGAGCTCGACTTATTGGGCGATTTAGTTATCTGCGCCCAAGTTGTTGCCCGAGAAGCGCTCGCACAAGGCAAGAGTGTACGCGCACACTGGGCCCATATGGTTATCCATGGGTGTTTGCATCTTTTAGGCTTCGACCATATTAAAGACGAAGCGGCAGAAGAAATGGAAGCACTCGAAACGACCATACTCACAGCGCTGGACTTCCCACCGCCCTATGAACGATAAATTGCTGCCCATTATGGCAGGAGACCACTAATATAATGTCGGAAGACCCCTCGAGTAGCCGCTCGTCACCAGACGAGCCCCTTCATAAACGATCTTGGCTAGAACGATTGTTTGCCAATTTTGCCAGCGAACCCAAATCCCGAGCAGAGCTACTGGATATAATTAAGGGCGCTGCGAACAATAAAGTGGTCGATCAGGAAGCTCTCAGTATTATCGAAGGCGCCCTCGATGTAGCGAAACTGCAAGTCCGCGAAATCATGGTGCCACGCTCACAAATGGTGGTTATTAAGGCGGAAGAAAGCCCCGCTGAATTCTTACCCAAAGTGATCGAAACAGGCCACTCCCGATTCCCTGTGATAGGCGAGTCCAGTGACGACATTAAAGGTATATTACTCGCCAAAGATCTTCTGCCACTTATACTGAGCGGTCAAGACAGCTTTCGATGGGAATCAGAACTACGAACGGCCAACATAATCCCCGAAAGTAAACGCCTGAATGTACTGCTAAAAGAATTTCGAGAAAACCGCTATCACATGGCGTTGGTTATCGATGAGTACGGTGGGATCTCAGGCCTTGTGACCATCGAAGATATTCTCGAAGAAATAGTGGGCGAAATAGAAGACGAAACCGACGAAGACAACGAAGATTTTATTCGTCAGGTATCGACCTCCGAATTCATTTTAAAAGCCCTCACGCCAATAGAAGAATTTAACACTTACTTTAAAGCCAAAATTAGTGATGACGAATTCGACACCATCGGTGGCATTATTACCCAAGCCTTTGGCCACATGCCTAGCCGTAACGAAACCGTCACACTGGGTAAATTCACCTTTCGGGTACTGTATTCCGACAATCGCCAAGTACACTTATTGCGCGCAACGCTAGCCAATGACGATGAGTAACATCACCTAATAAAGGCTATCTACCCCCACAATGCCGGTTTATTCCATGCGACCTTCCGACACGCCAGCCCTTCACGCTAGCCGCACCAGACAATGGGCCGCGCACGCAGCCGCACTTATTGCCGGCGCCCTCGTGCCTCTGTCGCTAGCACCCTATGATTACTGGCCTATCGCCATTGTCGGTATTGCCATCTTTGGGTTTTCGTTGCAGGGCCTAAATCCAAAACACGCGTGGCTGCGCAGCCTTAGTTTCGGCTTGGGCCTCTATGGCTGCGGCGTATCGTGGGTCTACGTTAGCATTCACGATTTTGGCTATACCTCCGCGGCGCTAGCCGTGCTCATGACATTTCTATTTGTCGCATTTTTAGCGCTGGTTTTTTCTATCCCTTTTTATATTTACCAACGGTATTGCGCTTTAGGCCGCCTCTATTTTCTCTTTAGTTTTCCAGCCATTTGGGTGCTAGGCGAATGGCTACGCAGCTGGTTTTTAACCGGTTTTCCGTGGCTCTATATCGGGTACGGGCACATTGACACCTGGCTCTCCGGCTGGGCGCCCGTGCTGGGCGTTTATGGGGTCTCGTTTATCGTCGTGTTCAGCGCAACGGCTCTATGTTATTGCGTTAGCCTATTTAACCGCAGGCACACTCGGCTACACGCCGGTATTGCCGTATCACTTACCGCCGCACTTTGGCTCGCTGGCCTTTATCTAAAAGCCGTTGAATGGACGACAACAACCGAGCACGACAAACTCACCGTTAGCATTGTGCAACCGAACATCCCGCTCGAAGTAAAATGGAATCCGTTTTACCGCACCGCCATTTCGAATCAATTACTCGAATTAACAGAAGAGCATTGGCAGTCCGATCTGATTGTGTGGCCCGAAGCCTCCATTCCTCTGATGTATCACGATGCTAGCGACTTTATTCAAGACTTAAACCTACGCGCAGCCGATCACAACACCGCGCTCATTAGCGGCATACTCTACGACGACGACAAACCCAATACTTTTTACAATGCTATTTTCGGGGCTGGCGCGGCGAATAATATTTACTTCAAACAACGCTTAGTGCCATTTGGCGAGTATGTGCCGCTAGAGGAATATTTACGGGGCCTCATTGCCTTTTTTGATTTGCCTAACTCCATTATTCAGGCCGGCCCACCCAATCAAAAAGGCATTCAAACCGATCGTTACACCATTGCACCTTACATTTGCTATGAAATTGTCTATCCCGATTTAGTCGCGAACAATTTAGGCGGTGCACCCCTTATGGTCACCATCAGTAACGACGCATGGTTTGGCGAATCGATTGGCCCATTACAACATTTTCAGATGGCTCAAATGCGTGCCCTCGAAAATGGTCGTTACCTTATTCGCGGAACCAACACAGGTTTAAGCGGCATTATTTCGCCAAAAGGCGAAGCCATACTGACCGGCACACAATTTGTCGCAGAAACACTTACCGGCAACGTTTATTTAATGCGCGGGCAAACGCTCTTTAGTCGTCTTGGCTCTTGGCCTATCGTTGTCTTCAGTCTATTCGTTCTACTCCTGTGTTTTCTCCCTCGCCTCCGCCGGTTCACCGCCCCTTAAGTAACCCATAAAGCTTCAGCACCGTTAACGTCTAACATTTCGCAAAATACCACGCCATCAAAGCTTACCTAAAGGAAAGACTATTTCGGGCAGGAGTGAAAGTCTAGCTCAACATATCCAATAAACACCCATTTTCACAAAGTTCATGAGATCGACTACGCTTAACAAAGCAAGCTGATCGCAGTGCGGCCGCTTAATGACGTCCTTGGCCACACAACGTATAAAAATAAGTCCGTGAGGTACGCGAATACAAGGGTATCCAATGAAGAAACTACTTAGCCTAAAATTTATTCTCAAAGTATTTATCGCTATTTTCTTACTGTCCGTCGCTGCTTACTTAATACGATGGGTTTTAGCGCCAAATGATCGCGGCGCTCAAGTCTCTGAAGCTGATTTTTTTGGCGACAGCGTTTCAAGCATTATTTATCTTGATCAAAACTGGGCCCCTTTAGATAGTTTGTGGTTTTACAACACCACCCAAGGCTCCGACCTGCTCCCCTACACGCTATTTCTCCACTTAGAGCAAGCCGACAATAACGCGTTATTTCGCTCCGAAGAAAACATGCTGCGGTATCGCTATCTCGTACAACAACCCAGCTACGACAACCCCAACGGCTTACCTCTAGGGTTTGTAAAAGACAGCTATCGAGGCAAAGACTATATTGGTTTCACGTGTGCCGCATGCCATACGAATCAAATTAATTACCAAGGTATTGGCATTCGTATTGATGGTGGCCCGTCACTTTCAGACATGGAAAGTATGCTCATATCGCTAGAAGCAGCACTCAATGCCTCTTACAACAACAACGACAAGTTAACGCGCTTAAGCCGCAATATTTTTGGTGATACTAGCGAGGGCAACCTTACCCTCACACGTGAACTTCTTGATCATGCTCGTAAACGCCAGCATGCTTACAATACCGTCAACCAACCCAGCCATGATGGCGAAATGGTGCATTACGGCTATGGTCGCCTTGATGCCTTCGGCCGCATTTACAATCGTATACTCGGCCACTTAACCCCCAAAGACGGCAACAACTTCAATCCTGCGAGCGCCCCCGTAAGCTTCCCCTTTTTGTGGGACACACCACAACACGACTTCGTGCAATGGAATGGCGTGAGTGAAAACGCCAAAACGGGTGCGCTAGGCCGTAATGTAGGAGAAGTTATGGGGGTATTTGGTACCATGAACTTGGAAAAACAAACAAAGGATAACGGCTACCCATCCTCCGTCGATGTGCGCAATATCATTCGCCTTGAACGCCATTTAACCCGTTTGACATCGCCTTTGTGGCCAGAACAATTTCCCGCTATCGACCAACCTCTCGCACAACGAGGGCGCGAGATTTTCAAACAGTACCGATGCGACCAATGTCATCATGACATCGACCGCACCGATCCAAAACGCACCATTCAAGCTCAAATGGCATCATTGCCCTTTATTGGCACCGACCCACAAACAGTCATGAACGCCCTCACTTACACGGGTAAAAGCGGTTATTTCAAAGGCCTACCCGTTGACCATAAAGCACCCAACGGAGAAAAATTTGGCGTCGACAGCAAAGTATTACCGCTGTTAGCTGAAGCCGGGCGCGGCGTAGTAACACAGCCCGATTTAGATAAACCAGCGCTGTATCGCGGCATTTTGCGCATGCTCGATGTTTTAGTCTCTATCATGGACAACCCCGCCCAAACCGGCGATCGCCAATTAGATTTCGAAGACAACACAAACCCCGCCCAGTATCTACTGGCCTACAAAGGTCGCCCACTTAATGGCGTATGGGCCACACCGCCTTACCTACACAATGGGTCAGTACAGAATCTCTACGAGCTATTTTTACCCAAATGCTCACAGGAACAACTCGACAATGGCGCCACAGAAAGCGAAGACTGCCGTTCCGACACCTTTACGACAGGGCAACGAGAATTCGACCCCGTACGTGTTGGTTACGCACCGCGCTCTACGGAAGATTACCCAGGGCTATTTGTGTTCAACACGGCCTTACCGAGCAACTCGAATGCAGGGCATGAATACGCTGCCGGTATAACCCCCGTTATATCCCTCGATAACAACGGTAAACCACTGCGCAATAGCGACGGCACCTATAAAACCGAAACGCTTCCACCTATCAATACTGTTGATCGCTGGGCGTTAGTGGAATACATAAAAACCTTGTAGCGCCACAACCGCCTAAACACAGTGACGCACATTTTTGCGTCACTGTGTTTAGGTTACCGCCACGTCTGTATTCCTACACAATTTTACACCACTCATTCTTACTTACGCCCGCGACTATTGGTGTCGTAGTCGTATATAATCCTGCTCCTTTGCACATCAGATTGCCCACACACTCAACGGAAGAGCCATGCGTAAGTTTTGTCTACGAATAAGCCTACTATTTTTCTGCCTTTTCATTCTCAATGGCTGCGCAACAAAACTCGCCTATAGCTTTCTCGATTTTGCCACCCTCTGGTATATAGAGCGCTACGTTAACCTCGATAGTGAGCAAAAAAAATACGCAAAAAATTACCTCGATAAATTTCACAGCTGGCACCGTGAAACGCAACTCACTCGCTATGCACTCTATCTCGAAGGATTACACATTCGCATTGGCACAGGCATTCTCACCGGCCAACAAGTACACGACGAAACAGACCGTATTCAGGTATTGGTCGGCGACTGTTTAGATTATTTAACACCGTTATTTATTGAACTCGCCGCAACACTTAGCGACGATCAAGTTAAAGCGTTAATGGCGAAGCTCGCAAAAGAAAGAAATGATTACCAAAAAGAATTTATTGATATAGATGAACCTGCGCTGTACAAAGCCCGTATCGACGAACTCAAATCACATCTTGTTCTCGGCGGCCTAAATAACTTCAACGACGAACAAAAGCAAAAACTGCGCGAGTGGAGTGAAACTATGCTGCCATTCGAAGCCTTAACACTTCGCCAACAAGAAATATGGGCTGAAGAGTTACTTGAAGCACTGACCCACCGCAAAGACCGTGCACAGCTAGATACCACAATTCGTAAATTATTATTTGTCCATACGGACGAATGGAATGAAGAACTCGAAATACGAATGGATAAAAACCAATCGATTACTTATGCCATGCTGGCCGACCTCCTCAACGGGCGAACCCCTGCACAACAAAAACGAATGAAGCAGAAAATAAGTGGGTATATTACTGACTTTCGTGAGCTCGCTATCAGCGAAGCGGAAAACGCGGAAGGAACACGTTAGAAACACCGCACTCCCGCCTAACCACGCACTGCCAATAAACAGTAGTTCGGCTAGTTACTGCGGCAGTTTTAGCCACGCTTCCATGTCGTCTTCATGCCACAGCCGTATTTGGGCGAGCCCTTCAGTTACCAGCCGCCAATACACATCAATAATTTCGGTTGCTAAGCTGAAAAACTGCTGGCTAGACGTTGCGATTGCGCTGTCCGACAGCACATCCTGCTCCACGGTATTTAACAAAAAATGCACCTTTAACTCTAACTCTTTCAATACTTTAAATGCCCCAAGCCCTCCCTCTAACTGCTCATTAATACGCTCCGCCTGCGCACGTAACTTATCACCTTGTTCTCGCGTACACTGCAATAGAAACCGTAATTTCCGATCACTATAAAAATCAACGCTACCTGCACTGGCCGCATAAACCGATAGGCCCCTGACTTTCGCAACCTGCTCGATAATATCCGGCACCTGACGGCACACAAAATTCAACATTTCAATTTGCTTGAACAGCTTAGGGTAATCCGCCCCGCCTTCCGGCTCTGCATCTTCCAAATCCGGCGCCAACGGTTTCCCCAATTGCCGAGCAAGAGAAGCCAGCATACTTTGCAGCTGCTCGATAAGGTGTGTGTGTAATTCAAAGTTGTCGCTGAGGTTATCGTTTTGCCAATCTTGCCGTATGGTGAGCCACGCGAGATGTAAATTATCTTTCTCTCTATCGGTTAACAGCCCGCCCGTAGTACGGGCAAAACATTCCAATGTCGCTAGGCGTTTTTCCAGTTGAGTTTGAAGCGATTCAAAATTTTCTAAAAAACCACTATCGCCCGCCAGTAACCCCATGCTGACGCCTCGATGCTTTTGCACCACCTTAATCAACTGATTAATTTGCTTCACCAGCGTCAGCACATCTTCACGTTGACGGTAAGCATCACAAAACATTTGATAACCAGCGTCGTCCAGCTCACTTGCCGGCGCCTTTTTTAACACGACCTCTCCACCCTCATGATAAGCGGTAGACGCACGTTCACTCATGTTGTCTCTCTCAATACGGTTATTACAGTTAAAAATGCACTTATCCGAGTGAATATAGCAAACCTCATACCATCACCCGTTATTCTCAACTTTTTGACCTGACACGCCCATTCTAGGCGCACATTGCTGCATCCCCGTCAATCACGCAGGCAATTGCCAGCGTGCCCAGCCCTTCGCGAGACCTAAAATGATACACGGCCGCCCCAAGATGACGCCTTCTGCTAACACCCAATGTTTAATTAGGCCGCCTTTATCTTCAAGAGAACCCCATTTGAGGCTATGGGAATAAGTTGACAAAGACAACCTACGCGCCTAAAGTCGCCCCGTTTCCGGTCCTCTGCGCACGTAAAACGGCAGAGCGAAATGGGAAGTTGGTGAGAATCCAACGCTGCCCCCGCAACGGTAAGTGCTTTCAATCGCAAAAGCACAAGCCCGATACCAGCCTGAGATATTGGCGTTTAGCGAATACGTTAACACGCCGCAATTCATAGATGGAGCGGAGGGCTACCATCCAGGAATGGTCTTAATCTGCGCACGCTCGCACGGCATCGGTTAACGTTCATCCCCGGTATACCTCCCTCATTAGACGTATTAATGGGGACTTTAATGAAACACCTTTTTCAATTATCACTATTATCTGGGCTTACGCTCGGTTTATCTCTCTCGGCTGTCGCACAAGAAAAACTCGAAGAAATTGTCGTCACTGCCTCTGGCAACCAAACGCCCTTGCGTGAAGTAGGCGCATCGGTTTCTGTTATTACCGCCGAGCAAATCGCATTGCAAGGCTCTACAGCCTTAATGGATATAATGCGTAACCAGATTGGCGTGTCCGTTACCAACTCCGGCGGTATGGGCAAACAGTCATCTTTGCGCATTCGCGGCGAAGAAGGTTACCGTACCTTAATCATGATCGATGGCGTGGAAATGTCAGACCCTACCGGCACGCAAGTTGGTACCGAAGTTCAGCACTTACAAACCGGTGACGAAATCGAACGCGTCGAGATCTTACGCGGGCCTCAAGGCTTTATATACGGCGCCGATGCAGGTGGTGTAGTGAATATTTTTACCACGACAAGCGAAGACGGTTTTAATGGCCACGTAGCGGCGCAAGCGGGTGCATTTGATACACGTAAGCTCACAGGACATCTTGGTTTCGGCGGCGAGCAAGGCGATATATTAATCTCCGTTGCCGATCTTTCCAGCGAAGGATTTAATGCCCGCACCGACGACACCAACAACGAAGCCGACGGTTACGACAATACAACCGTACACACAAAATTCGGCTGGAATATTAACGACACACTGCGTACCCAGCTTGTCTTTCGAGACTTAGAAGCCCTGAGCGAATACGACAACTGTGGTTCCGCCGCAGAAGATTGTGTCACGAGCTCCGAACAACAGACGGGTCGCTTATCCTTCGAATGGCAACACGGTAATGCCCAGCATGCCCTAGCGTTTGGCTCTACTGCCATAGAACGTGAGTTTTTCACCGATAACCTCTCTTCCTATAGCATTAGTGGTGTCTTAGAAAAATCAGAATATTTAGGTAGTGTTGAGTTAAGTCCATTCTTCACAACGGTATTTGGTGCTGATTACAAAACCGAAAAAGTAGGCGAGGACGCTAACACGTTTACCCATATACCTAATCTCTTAGATGTATTTTTCGACATAGACGAAGAAATCGACACAATTACCCGTAACCAAACAGGCTTATTTGCCGAACTCCAAGCCAACATTGACGATACGCTATATTTTACCGGCGGCCTTCGAAACGATAACAACGACGATTTTGGCACGCACAATAGCGTTCGTGTAACAGCGGCGTGGTTACCAATTATCAGCGACAGTGAAACACTTAAAACACGCGCCAGCGCTGGTACAGGGTTTCGCGCTCCTTCCTTGCAAGAAATCGCTTACAATAAAGGCCCTTGGGCATTTGGCGCTGCGGCAGACGTAGCGTTAAAGGAAGAAAAAAGTGCGGGTATCGATGCCGGCATAGAGTACTATCACCAACTTAAAGGCGACACCTCCTACTCCGTTGAAACCACACTATTCTATCAAACGGTCGATAACGAAATTTATTTCGACCCCATTGACTGGTCAGGCTACTTTCAAGCCGACGGTGAGAGCAGTTCAAAAGGCATTGAACTTGCTGGCGAGTATACGATGAGCAGCCGTTACGCTCTTATTGCAAACGCTACCTACAACAAAACCGAAACACGAGATGACGCACCCCGTGTTCGCCGACCACAATACACCTACAATGTTAGTGTTAACGCCAGCCTAATGGATAACAATCTCAACCTGCTTGCGAATATGCGCTATGTAACAGATGTGGAGGATATTAATGACGTTGCAATGGACGACTACAGTGTCTTCAATCTCAGCGCTAATTGGCGCTGGCATCAATGGGTCTTCAATGCGCGCATTGAAAACTTACTAGACCAAGATTATCAAGAAGTGACGGGGTACAATACTGCCGAACGCTCTCTTTATGCTGGGGCTAAATTCCAGTTTTAAATCGTGCTGGGCGCGCGGCTTTTATCGCGCGCCCTATTTCCAACCTTATCGTCATAAAACACGACACCACAAATGAGCAGAACACATGACCGATAAAACAGACAAGAATTCCCGCCACAAAACGGCCATGGAAAAACAAAAAACAAAGGTAGATGCCAATATTGAACGCGCCGATACCGAAAAAGGCGTTGCTGTTTTACTCACCGGCGACGGCAAAGGTAAATCCAGCTCTGCCTTTGGTATGGTTATGCGTGCGCTCGGCTACGGTCAAAAAATTGGTGTTGTGCAATTTATTAAAGGTGTTCAACTTTCCGGTGAAGAAATTTATTTACGCGATACCTGCCCGGAAGTCGATTTTTATCAAATGGGAACCGGCTTTACATGGGACACTCAAGACCGTAGTGGCGATATAGCCGCTGCGGAAGCCACGTGGACAGAAGCGGCCCGCATGTTGGCCGATGACAGTCTCGATTTAGTGGTGCTCGACGAAATCACCTATATGATCGGCTACAAATATTTAGACGAAGAAAAAATTCTAACCGCCATTAAAAATCGCCCCTACGAACAAAGCCTGGTTGTAACCGGCCGTGGTGGCGGTAGCGGTTTACGCGACCTTGTCGATACGGTGTCAGAAGTTAAAGATATCAAACATGCCTTCCGCGCTGGTATAAAAGCCCGCAAAGGCGTTGACTTTTAACCCGCCCAACAGTCGCATTACTACAATGACAAAATGTTTGATGGTACAAGGCACTACGTCCGATGCCGGCAAGAGCACATTGGTCGCGGGTTTATGCCGCGTACTGGTTCGCAAGGGTGTTCGTGTCGCACCGTTCAAGCCTCAAAATATGGCGTTAAATAGCGCTGTCACCGTCGACGGTGGCGAAATTGGGCGAGCCCAAGCCGTTCAAGCCGTGGCCTGCCAATTACCGCCTCATACCGATATGAACCCCGTACTCATAAAACCCAGCAGTGATACGGGCGCCCAAATTATTATTCAAGGCCATGTGAATACCAACATGACCGCGCAAAACTTTCACCGCTATAAACCCGAAGCCTTACGCTATGTATTGGAATCGTTTCAGCGTTTGCACACCCGTTACGACACCGTTGTAGTCGAAGGCGCCGGCAGCCCTGCCGAAATTAATCTTCGCAAAGGTGATATTGCTAACATGGGCTTCGCCGAAGCGGCTGATTGCCCTGTTATTCTTATTGCCGACATTAATCCCGGTGGTGTTTTTGCCCATATTATTGGCACACTTGAGTTACTCTCCGGCAGCGAGCGCGACCGTATTAAAGGTTTTGTCATTAATCGTTTTCGCGGCGATATAGCATTATTGCAATCCGGTCTCGATTGGCTAGAAGAAAAAACAGGAAAACCGGTATTGGGTGTTCTGCCCTATTTACACGATTTCCACATTGAAGCGGAAGATGGCATTAATACCGAGCAAAGCCCCCCACAGGAAGGCGCTTTTAATATAGTAGTGCCTGTGCTGCCGCGCATCAGCAACCATACTGATTTCGACGCACTTCGCCATCACCCCAACGTCAACTTAAAGTTTTGCGATATTCGTCAACCGCCTCCCCCTGCCGATTTAATTATATTGCCTGGCAGTAAAAACGTACGCGATGATTTAGCTGCGTTACAAAAAAACGGCTGGGCCGAAACGCTACAAAAACACTTACGCTACGGCGGAAAACTCATGGGAATTTGCGGCGGGTACCAAATGCTCGGTGAAACAGTAAACGACCCAGATGGGCAAGAAGGCGCACCGGGCGAAACGAAAGGGTTTTGCCTTTTACCGTTAAAAACAACGCTAAAAAATCAAAAACAATTACACAATACACACGGCACATTGCAACTCGATAACCGCACAACGGCCTTCAACGGGTATGAAATTCATCAAGGGGAAACAACACGGTTAACCCCACTCGGTACACCCCCTGTTACCCTTTTTGATAATCGATACGATGGCTGCATTAGTGACGACAACCAAGTATTTGGCTGCTATATCCATGGGTTGTTTGGCACTCCCGCCACATGCGACAACCTTTTACACTGGGCGGGATTAACCCCAAACAATAACCGTGGCGCAATAGACACCGAGCAATTATTAGATCAACAATTAAATCGATTAGCCGACGTACTCGAAAAACATTTAGATCTACAGGCGATATTTCCGGAACTTGAGACAAACATCAGTCACCCAGACGAAACCGCACACCCATGCTCCTAAAACCCGACCAACTTAGGCGCCTCTGGCCAACAATTATTGGAACAAGCGTGGTGCTCGTACTGCTCGGTACTGCGGTAAGCTGTTTGTTTGGTGCCGTCTCACTCTCCAGTGAACAATTATGGCAGTGGCTACACGGTAACGGCGATATCTACACCACGACTATTATCGAAAAGTTACGCCTACCGCGCGCACTCCTTGCCGGCAGTATTGGTGCAATTTTGGCTGTTAGTGGCACCGTCACCCAAGGTTTATTTCGCAATCCCCTTGCAGATCCATCCCTTATCGGCGTGAGTGCAGGCGCCGCTGCCGGCGCCAGCATTGTGATTGTGCTGCTGAATCAAAACCAATGGAATCTTAGCGGTTTATCACTGGTATCGCTGGGCGCTTTTGCGGGCAGTATTATTGTAGTCAGTTTAGTGTACAGAATTTCAACCGACGCCTTAGGCACAAGCGTATCAACAATGTTACTCGCGGGCATTGCGTTTACCTTTCTCGCCGGCAGCCTTACCAGCCTGCTGGAATATTTCGCCGACAATGAAATGCTACGTCAAATTACTTTATGGCGGATGGGCGGTTTAGAAATGGCCGACGGCCAAAAAGTAGCGTTAGTGGGAAGTGTGGGCATCGTTATTTTTATTGTGCTTAACCGACAAGCAACAGCACTTAACGCACTTTTACTGGGCGAATCCGAAGCGCGACATTTGGGTATTTCTGTGAATCGTGTGAAAAAAATTATTATTCTGTGTGTGGCGGCGGGCGTTGGTATCTCTGTTGCCATTGCCGGAACTATTGCGTTTGTGGGATTGGTGGTGCCCCATATTGTGCGCATGAGCCTTGGGCCCAACCATACCACTATGATCCCCATGACCGCTTGTATCGGCGCCCTAACATTGTTAATCGCCGATGTCATTGCGCGTACGGCTATTGCGCCAGCAGAACTACCCGTAGGGCTAGTAACCGCGTTTATTGGTGCACCCGTTTTTATTGCGATGTTAATACAACGCAAACAGCGCGGGTGGCGATAGATGAAGGTTTTAGAATTACATAATGTGTCGGTTCAAATTGGCACTTTCTCTTTGTTGCGCGAGGCCTGCTTACAACTCGAACACAACGAAGTGGTCGCTATCGTTGGCCCAAACGGTGCAGGGAAATCGACACTGCTCAAAACTATTAGCGGTGATTTACACACTCATCAGGGCGATATTTTATTTCACGGCGCCCCGTTACGCGCACTGCCACCGAATGAACGCGCCAAAAAAATTGCCGTACTCCCTCAACACAGTGAACTCAATTTTCCCTTTTCAGTAACCGAGGTGGTGGCCCTTGGGCGTATTCCTCATGCTACAGGGCTAAACAGCGATACTGCCATTGTGCGTGACGCCATGAAAGCGTTGGATATCACCCACTTAAGAGAACGTTTATACCCGCAATTATCGGGAGGCGAAAAGCAACGCGTTCAACTTGCTCGTGTACTCGCGCAACTGTGGCAAACCGACACCTCCGAAAGGCGCTTACTGCTATTAGATGAACCCACCGCACATATTGATATTGGTCACCAGCAACAACTCATGAGCGAAATAAAAACCTTCGCGCAACAAAATGTTGCCATTCTGCTGGTGCTGCACGATATTAATTTGGCCATTCAATATGCAGACCGTTTAATTGCAATGCATAGCGGAAACATTATCGCCAGCGGCCGCCCCGAAAATATCATCACCCAGCCTCTTATCGACCAACTCTTTGGTAACCGCGTTAAAGTACTCACGCACCCAAACGATCACAAGCCCATCGTATTACCCGGATTACTATGAAATCATTAATACTCGGTGGCGCTCGTAGCGGCAAAAGTACCTACGCCGAAACACTAGCCCTGCGCAACGACAATACCGTTATCTATGTGGCGACCGGCTGGGCTGGCGACAACGAAATGACCGAGCGCATTGAGAACCATAAAGCCTCACGCCCTGCACATTGGCAAACAATTGAAGAACCACTCGGTATCGCCGACATACTCACACACCACAACCACGCAAACACGACGATTCTGGTCGACTGTTTAACCTTGTGGCTGTCCAATTGTTTAGCCAATAAATGTTTTGATCAGGAAAAAAATGCCTTACTTAACGTTCTGCCCACACTGCAAGCCGACATTATTTTTGTCAGCAATGAGGTGGGCAGCGGTGTAGTGCCTCTCGGCCAACTCAGCCGCGAATTTGTTGATAACAGCGGCTGGCTTCATCAATCGCTCGCCGCTCATTGCGATAACGTCACTCTTGTTGTCGCAGGCCTACCCCTTCCGTTAAAAGCCATTAACACGCATTCACTAAAGGACGCACCATGAATACGGCAAGCGCTTTACAGTGGCTATCACACCCTTTAGCCACCATTGATCAAGCCATTATAGCCGCGGCAAAGCAACATCAATTAACGCTCACAAAACCACCCGGTTCACTGGGTAAACTCGAAACCATCGCGCTGCAATTTGCTGGCTGGCAAGGCAACGTTTTACCCACGCTATCACGTATATGTGTAAGAGTATTCGCAGGTGATCATGGTATTTGCGCGCACAATATTTCAGCGTTTCCCCAAAGTGTCACAGCCCAAATGATAGACAATTTCGTTACTGGTGGGGCCGCTATCAATATTCTTAGTCAGCAAATAAACGCCGATTTTGGCATTCGCAATATGGGCACGGCCTATTCACCCACACATTTAAACCCCGCATTCGACTTATCGATTGGCCCTGGCACGCTTGATTCCGCCACGACAGAAGCTATGAGTAAAACACAGCTTTATGCCGCATTAAACGCCGGTCGATCCGTTATTGTGGAGGCTCAAAAACAGCAACAACCTCAACTGTTTATTGGTGGTGAAATGGGTATTGGCAATACATCGTCCGCATCCCTGCTTTACGCATTACTGCTGCAATACCCACTCAAAGAACTCACAGGCCCAGGTACAGGGCTCGACAATGCCGGCCTTCAACACAAACAACTCATTCTTCAGCAAGCACTTCAATTACATCAACCCACGGTTGCAGCGAGTGATCATAAAGGGCTTAGCGCTTTAAGCTGCTGCGGCGGTTTCGAAATTGCCGCACTCACCGGTGCTTATCTAACCGCGGCTCAACAAGGTATACCCATTGTCATCGACGGATTTATCGCCACCGCCGCGCTGTTAATTGCCCACAGTATTAACCCCGATATTCTGCGATGGAGCCTCTTTTCGCACTGTTCGGCAGAACCCGCGCACACTTTAGCGCTAGAATATTTCGGCGTTACACCACTTTTGCAATTGGACATGCGTTTGGGCGAAGGTAGTGGCGCCGCGATGGCCGTGCCGCTTTTACAAAACGCACTGGCTTTACACTCACAAATGGCCACCTTTACGGGCGCAGGTATTGATGAAAGCGTTAGATGATTTTACGGTAACCCAATTCGATTTTTTAAGGCACGGGGAATGCGAAGGAGGCGAGATATTTCGCGGCTCCACCGATGTTGTATTGCGGCCCGAAGGGGTTGCCAACATGCAAGCAAGCTGCGATCAAATCGACGAACAATGGGATGTCATTCATTCATCTACCATGAAACGCTGCCATGAATTTGCTCAACGATTGTCCCTGCAGCGCAATATTCCGCTGGTCTCTGATAATCGACTTGTCGAAGTACGCTACGGCGATTGGGAAGGGCAACTGCGCGCAGAGGTGTGGAAACATCACTACGCTCATATCGCCGCATGGCTGCGAAACCCTGTCGCCAATACACCTCCCAACGGTGAACCCTTAACCGATGTTGCAACACGACTTTCCGCCTTTTTTGCCGCCGCCAGCAGCACCCACCGAGGCCAAAAAGTATTGGTCATCGCTCATGGTGGTGCCATTCGCGTAATGTTGGCCACCTTACTCGGGTTGAATTTGGAAAACGCACAAGTCTTTGATGTGCCTTTTGCGTCGATTTCACGTGTTCGCGTGTTCGACAAAATAGGAAAGACCCCCACCGACACAAACAATAATCGCCTCATAAAACTAATTGCACATAACTTTATTGGCAATAAAACCTAATGGTCCTGCCGCCGCTGTTAATGGCCGTTGCCTTGCTCACCCAACTACCCGTTACACGGTGGTTAAAGACGAGCGATTATAACGAGGCCACACGCAAAGCATCCGTCAACTATTACGCACTCGTCGGCGGGCTTATTGCAGGTCTACTGTGCGTTTTATATCTTTGCCTTAGCCCTTTCTTACCTCAGCCTTTACTCGCCATGGTATTACTCATTGCTTGGGTAATCATAACGGGCGCACTTCACCTAGACGGTCTCGCCGACAGCATTGATGCCGCTGCCGCCGGCCACAGCGCCACCGCTAAAATACTGCCCATATTTAAATCCCCCACTGTCGGCGCAATGGCCGTTGTCGCACTGGTACTAACGCTATTAACAAAAGTCGTTTTAATTTACACACTGCTCGAACAACATTACGGTCTCACCGCCATGGCCACCGCAATTGTTGTCAGCCGGCTCTGCGCATCGGGTTATATGCAAACCACCCCCTACGTGCGTACCCAGGGCTTGGGTATGGAGGTTCAATCTCAGTCACGCCACAGCACCGTTTTGCAAGGTTTGGGTGTGCTCTTTGCGCTCAGTTTTTTAGTTCCCCTCTGGTGGGTGGTTGTCTCAATGGTATTAAGCCTGTGCTGGCTCGCCGTTTGGCGACAATTTTGGATCGCCCGCATTGGCGGCTACGTAGGCGATTGCGTTGGCGCTTTTATCGAGTGGAATGAAACCCTAATTCTTTTAATCTTTACGCTAGCGCTGTCAGCTTCAACATAAGCTTAAAGGCCACTTTTTTGCCGTTTACGGAAAACACTATGCGACCATTATTTGCCTACCTATTTATGGGTTTTCTACTCTTGTGCACGGCCCACCGGCCATACGCGTTGCCCGAGCACGCAGTGACTGTCACTGACTTTAGCGGCACAACTATAACACTCGACAAACCCGCAAAGCGCATCGTCGCACTAGCACCGCATATTGTAGAAAACCTTTTTTCGGCCGGTGCTGGCCATGCCATTGTGGGCGCTGTCGACTATTGCGACTACCCGCCAGAAGCAGTGAACATTCCTCGTGTAGGTGCCATTAGCAGCCACAGCTTAGAAGCCATCCTTGCGCTCAAGCCCGATCTAGTCATAGGCTGGAATTCGGGCCACGGCGGGCTTATTTTGCCGAAGCTCGCGACTTTGGGTATTCCGGTGTATGCCAGCAATCCCCTAAAGCTTAAAGACGTTGCAAAATCTATTCGTGACTTTGGCATACTTACCGGCAATACGGGCATCGCCGAGCAACAGGCCACGCAATACCTGACACGTCTCAATAGGCTTCGCGCCCGCAATCAAGGCAAACCCACCGTTAGCGTGCTGTACCAAGTCTGGAACTCGCCCCTTCAAACACTAAACGACCAACATATTATTAGCGATCTCATCCAACTGTGTAACGGCCTCAACGCATTTGGCGACCTGCCTGTAGTGGCACCAAAGCTCAGTATTGAATCGGTTTTGGCCCGCAACCCCGACGTAATTGTAGCCAGCGGCATGGGCGAACAACGGCCCGACTGGTTAGATGAATGGCAGCAATGGCCGTCACTAAACGCCGTACAGTCGCAAAACCTATTTTTTATTCCACCGGATATTATCCAGCGCCATACCGCGAGAATTCTGGATGGAGGCGCCCAAATGTGCGAACACCTCGATAAGGCACGCCACAAACAGCCAAAATCCCCTACACCTGTCACGGAATAAGCGCGGCTTCGCACGCGCACTTCTATAACTCACCCCCTTTTTTTGTCATAATGCCGAACCATTTTTTATGAATCCCTCCTTCCCTACAGCGCAGGCCAAAAACATCCATCCATGAAAGACCTTTATCTTCCGTCTGAAATAGAACAAGCCGCCCAGCAATTCTGGGACACAAACAAAAGCTTCAACGTTACTGAAGACACCAGCAAGGAAAAATTCTATTGCTTGGCGATGTTCCCCTACCCCAGTGGCAGGCTGCACATGGGACACGTACGTAACTACACTATTTCTGACGTGATCGCGCGCTTTCAGCGTATGCAAGGGAAGAATGTTCTACACCCAATGGGCTGGGATGCATTTGGCTTACCGGCCGAAAACGCCGCCATTAAAAACAATACCGCCCCCGCCGCATGGACTTACAGCAATACGGATTACATGCGTAAGCAACTCACCGAGCTGGGGTTTGGCTTTGATTGGACACGCGAAGTAACCACCTGTAAGCCCGACTACTACCGCTGGGAACAGTGGTTCTTTACCCGCCTGTATGAAAAAGGCTTAGCCTATAAAAAAGTCTCGGCGGTTAACTGGTGCCCACACGACCAAACGGTATTGGCCAATGAACAGGTTGTTGACGGTTGCTGCTGGCGTTGCGACACCCCCGTTGAACGAAAAGAAATACCCCAGTGGTTTATTCGCATCACCGACTACGCAGAAGAGCTACTCGCCGACCTCGACAAACTGCCCAACTGGCCAGAACAAGTCAAAACCATGCAGCGCAACTGGATAGGCAAAAGCCGCGGTGTAGACATGCGTTTCGACTTAACCGAAACCGTCGCAGGGCACACGGGGTTTGAGGTTTACACCACCCGCCCCGATACACTCATGGGCGTCACCTATGTAAGCCTCGCCGCAGAACACCCAATCGCTCTCGCGCAAGCCGAGAACAACCCCGCACTCGCCGAATTTATTCAAGCCTGTAAGGTTCAATCCGTTGCCGAAGCCGACATGGCTAGCATGGAAAAGAAAGGCATCGATACCGGCCTTAAAGCCCTTCATCCCATTACCGGCAAAGAAGTGTCCGTTTGGGTGGGTAATTATGTATTGATGGATTACGGCTCTGGTGCCGTAATGGCAGTACCTGCACACGACCAACGCGATTGGGAATTTGCACAAAAGTACAACATTGGCATCAACCAGGTTATCGCGCCCACCAGCGGTGAAGCCGTCGATTTGGCCACTGCGGCTTACACTGAAAAGGGTATATTAGTCAATTCCGGCGAATACGACGGTTTAGATTTTAACGCCGCATTCGAAGCGATTTCACAAACGTTAATCGCCGCCGACAAAGGCCGCGTGACCACCAATTACCGTTTGCGCGACTGGGGTGTCTCTCGTCAGCGTTATTGGGGTACACCTATCCCCATTTTTAACTTGCCCGACGGTGGCGAGATTCCGGTGCCCGCCGACCGACTTCCCATGTTATTGCCAGAAAACGTGGTAATGGACGGCGTACAATCTCCCATCAAGGCCGACCTCGAATGGAAAAAAGACGAGCTTAACGGCCAAGCGGTAGAGCGCGAAACCGACACCTTCGATACATTCATGGAAAGCTCATGGTATTACGCCCGTTACGCCGCACCCAGTGAAAGCGGTATGCTCGACCCCGAAAAAGCAGCCTACTGGCTACCGGTCGATCAATACGTAGGCGGCATTGAGCACGCAATTTTGCACCTGCTTTACGCACGCTTTTATCACAAACTGATGCGCGACGAAGGCTTAGTGAGCTGCGACGAACCGTTTGAACGTTTGCTTTGCCAAGGTATGGTCTTAAAAGACGGCACTAAAATGTCCAAATCAAAGGGCAATACCGTCGACCCCGAAGCGCTGATACAACAATACGGCGCCGACACTGTTCGCCTGTTTTCCATGTTTGCGGCCCCACCCGAACAAAGCTTGGAATGGACTGAAACCGGAGTAGAAGGTGCCTTTCGCTTTCTGAAAAAACTATGGAAAGCCGTCGCAGCCCATAAGCTAGCCGGTAGCCCCGGCACACTCGAAGCCTCGGCACTCGATGATAAGCAACAAGATTTACGCCGGAAAACTCACGAAACTATCCAAAAGGTTTCCGACGACTTTGGTCGTCGCCAAACCTTTAACACCGCCATTGCGGCCGTTATGGAATTGTTGAACGAGTTAAGCCGACACGCCGATCGCAGTACGCCGCTCGGCCTCGCCGTGGAACGCGAAGCATTAGAAGCCGCTACACTGGTACTCGCACCTATCGTGCCTCATATTTGCCACTCGCTATGGCAAGCACTCGGGCATGAAGAGGCCATTATCAACTACCCTTGGCCCAGTGTTGATGAAGCCGCGCTTGTGCGTAGTTCTATCACCATAGTGGCGCAAGTCAACGGCAAAGTTCGCTCTAAACTCGAAGTGCCCGCCGACGCCGATAAAGCCACATTGGAAAAATTAGCACTCGCCGATGAAAACGTTATTCGCTTTATCGACGGCAACACCGTTCGTAAAGTGATTGTGGTACCGGGAAAATTAGTCAATATTGTGGCTAACTAACCTCAACCCTCAAACCCTAGAACGCCGTCCAATGACTGAGAGTGACCGCCAATTATGCACCGCCATTTTATAACCCGGCTGGCCCTAATGGGCCTGATTTTATTGCTAGCCTCCTGCGGCTGGCAATTACGCGGTGCGAACTCTTCGCTTGCCGATGCGCGCTCTGGGCCACTCCCACCGCAACTCAACGTTGTGGTGCAATCCAGAAACAGTAAAATTGCACCGGTGCTAACGCGCATACTGCGCAACAATAACGTCGAACAAATTCGTACGGCCCCCATGACACTGGTGATCGAAGACGAACAACTCGATAAGCGCCCGCTATCCGTTACCGATACCGGCGTAACCGCGCAATACCAATTAACCTTAACGTTGCGCTATCACTACCAAACCAGCAGTGGCAGCGAAGGTGGCGATATCCGAATGGCCTCCAAGAAAGCTATTAGCTGGCGTAGCTACGATTTCGACCCTTCTCTTATCGTCGCGAAAAACCAAGAAGAACAAGCCCTGCTTGTTGAAATGCGCGAAGAACTCGCTTATCGCATTTTAGATGCGCGCCTTGAGTAAAATAGATTGTTTTCAATGTTGAATGAATGTTCTTTTTTTTAAATTCCACCGGCCGTTCACCCGCTTTACCGCGTTGTTATACGACTAAAGAGTTAACACTTTATGGCGAAAATTAGAGCGGAACAACTCGCTGCCGCCGTTAAAAAAAACTTAGCGCCCGTGTATTTTATAACCGGTGACGAACCCCTCATAGTACAAGAGTGCTGTGACACTATTCGCCAAGCCGCGCGCGAACAAGGGTTTAGCGAACGCGAACTACACCATACCGATACCCACTTTAGTTGGGACGAACTCTACAACAGCGCCAACGCACTCTCGCTATTTGCCGACAAAAAAATAATCGAAATTCGCATCCATAATGGCAAGCCCGCCGACGCCGGCAGCAAAGCCATTGTAGAATATTGCTCGTCGCCGAACGACGATACCCTGCTGCTTCTGGTCAGTCCCAAAATAGACAGTCGAAGTCAAAAAAGTAAATGGTTTACGGCCATCGAAAAAGTGGGCGCCACCGTACAAGTCTGGCCCATTGGCATACCGCAAATGCCTCGCTGGGTAGACCAACGCTTAAAGGCCGCTGGCTTGCACGCCGACAGCGAAGCCATTGATATTCTCTGTGCAAGGACAGAAGGAAACTTACTCGCCGCCGTTCAAGAAATAGAAAAACTTAAACTCGCCGCCGAAGACAATTTTATTGATGCACAGCTAATGACCGCCGCTGTCATGGATTCGGCCCGCTACGATATTTTTGGATTAGTCGACAAAGCCATTTATGGTGACAGCCGCTCTGCGGCTACTAGCTTGCAAGGGTTGCGCTCAGAAGGCACCGAGCCCCTAACGCTGCTTTGGGCGTTAACACGTGAAATACGCAGCTTAAACAATATTAAAGAAGCAATGGATACCGGCGAAAGTTTCGATGCCGCTGCCCGAAAAAATGGTGTCTGGGAAAAACGTAAACCGCTGTTTAAAGCGGCGCTTAAGCGAATAAAACCGAGACAACTACAAGATTTAATTCGTAAAGCCGCACTAGCCGATAGGGTCACTAAGGGCGTTGGCACAGGTAATGTGTGGAACATTCTACTCGACCTCACTCTAGGGCTGGCCGGTATGCCTGTACTCACCGCGAAAACTCAACGGCTAGAGTTTCGCAGTTAAAAACTTCATCGCCCAGCCATAGCAGAGCTACACTCAATATAGGTCACTCTTATAAAACGCGATAATTAACTGTACAGCATCACTATATTGGCGCCCGCAAATGCAATTTACTCGGCTTAAATTAAGCATCATAGGCATTAGTGTGTTACTACTTATGGCCTGCAGTAAAACCCCCGATTTTGTGCCTATCGACGAAACAACCCAAAAGGGCTTCGTTGTACTTAACGGCTATTTAAAACGGCGCGGGCTACATCCCACAAAAACCCACATAGATGTCCAAATACAAAAAAACGGTATGCTATTTCGTTGGAAAACCCAAGAATATACCCGCTTTTATCTCGTTACTGAAAAAGATAAGGCGTGGTCGATACAAGAAGATAAACGCAATCCATCAACTCCCTAAATTTTTCTCTACAATATGTGTCGGAATCCCATCGATGGTGTTCTGATTTTTATTCTCCCAATAGCGGTTAATGCCGTCTTCGCCCTGCTGAGTGGCCCAATTCGTCAGCAACTCTCGATCGCTATCGTAGGAAAGGTACGGCACTGCCATCCCACACGATGTTTGAACCATCTCAACTGTAAAATCAAAAATTTGCCGAGCGCCCACGGTGGGGTTAAATAAAGCAGAAAGTGCGGGCCATTGTTCATCTGTATGGTGTATGACGTTTGCCGTACCGTATAAACGTAAAATAAGCGGTTTTCCTTCGAAGGCTGCAAACATAATGGTCATTCTGGGGTTTATTTGCACATGCGCAGAAGTCTCGTTACCACTCCCCGTAACGTTCAGCCACACCACTCGGTTAGGCCCCAGTACCCGCAACGAATCCATGCCTTTAGGCGAAATGTTCACGCGACTATCGTCAGTGGCCGTACCCACGAAAAAAAGTTTTTGTTCCGCAATAAAAGCACTAAGTTTTTCTGAAAGAGAATCGAATTGCTTGCCCATCGTGTAAATCCTTTTTGAATGGCCAATAGGGTAGCCCGTTATTATGCCGTGCAAACCATTCTATTAACACTGCGCCTATTCGGCGTTACGCCCATAACCGATACGCAAAAAAGCCATAACACGCTAAGTAGGTCGCAATCCAAACATGGGTACACGCCATTACCGCGACATACCAATACTCTTGCCACTCGCTCGCTATTTTTCTAATACGTGCCACATATACAAACCCAACAATGGCCGCTAAGGGGTACAACACACTAACGATAAAAATGGCCCAACTAATAATCGACGATTCCATGAGGCGTTTAATATCAAGCCCACTGAACAGTATAAACACCGGTAATATTAGCAGTAGGCTACTTAATAGCGTTGGCAATAAACGCAACCTTAGCGCAATAGGCTCTGGCTTTTTCGACTTTATTCGAACCAATAATCGCCATAAGGGATAGATAAAACTCAATAGCACTAACAGCGCTGCCATCACAATAAAAACTAAACGCCCCACAACGATTAAGACGGAGGTTTTTTGATAGAGCACACCTTCAACCTGAACGGCTTCGCCGGCAACAGGGTCGTTCACTATCACGATTGAGGGTAACCCCGACCAATCCGATATTAACGGCCCGTCGTCTATCGCATAATCATTGCTCTGCCAGCCACCAAAGAATGGGCTACGGTGCAAGTAGGTTTCATCAGCACTAAATCGCATCACGTGGGTAATATCGAACTGAATTTTACCCAACTCAAAAATCGGGTTAATGGGCGTATATAAACCGGATAGCTGCCTATATTTTTCCGGCAATGAAAGGGGCTGCACGCTCACCGCAGGTTCGTCTTTAAGTAAATAGGTACGAAACACATCAGAAAGTTGAGAATACGCACGTGGGTTATCTTCGTTTATCATAAAGACGAAGCCCTTTCCCACACTCGGCTGATAGACGAACTCAGTAATGGCGCCGGGTAACCCACCGCTATGACCATAGAAAGCAGTATTACGCCCCTGAAAACCGGTCACATCCAACGTTAACCCATAACCCGAATGTATACCGGCCTCTGCACCCAAGGTGGTCTCAGACTGTTCCATTCGGGTTATAGCGGCTTCACTTAATAGACGAACCCCCTTAAACGCTCCGCGCCCAATCATCATGCTCATTAGCTGAGCCATATCGTTGGCACTGGTATTCAACGAAGAAGACGGGCGCGAATAAATGTGAAAGTAATCGAGCGGCCCTTTTTGCGAATAAAGCGTTGCACCACGGGCATCGTACTCCAGCGTTTTAAAAAACGAGCTTGAACTCATCGCCAGCGGTTCAAATACGAACTGCGCCATATAGTCTTCGTATCGCATGCCTGTAATCACTTCAACAACAAAGGCTGCTACCACCGGCCCGGTATTACTGTAGGAATAACGTGTACCTGGAGGCCAACGCGACAATCTCGAATCGGGATGGCTGTTGAGCCCCTCCTCCAAACGCAATGTATCTGGTGCTGGAACTGAATACTCGCCAGGGTGAACATCCCAGCCCGTTGTATGCTCTAGTAAATGGGCGATACGAACGGGATGACTCTCTGCCCACGGATTTTCAAAAACGATGCTAGGCGCTATTTCGCGCAAAGTGTCGTCCAAGGAAAGTTTTCCGGCGTCCACTAACTGCATTACAGCAATACCCGATAACATTTTAGAGACCGAGCCAATTCGAAAAATGGTATCTGCCGTTGCGGGTATATTGCTCTCTCTATTTGCCTCGCCAACGCCTGTTACCCACACCGGCCCGTTTCGGTCTACCAATGCGATGCCAAACGCCGGCGCCCCCGTTTCAGTACGAATCGCGTCTACGGCCTGTTTTAATTCCAGCAAAGTAGACGGCCCGTCATTGGCACCATACGCGCGAAACGAAACCACACACACTACGCACATTACTATTCGGGTGATCAACCGCAACATTCGCATTCCTCCTTTATCGAAGATTCCATAATGCCGCAATATTAAAAAGTAGGCGTATTAAGATGCCGAACGGCGATATACGCGGTTAGGTGGTCTATTATTTCGATGAGAATTAGGCGTTATCACGATGCACGAAAAGGCGATTACGATTACAGGCTTAATAGCTCTTTAAGCCTGCTGGCGTTACGTCGAGAGATATCAATAGATTTACCATCGTTCATGGTTAAATCATAGCCATCACTTATAGACTCGACCATTGTGTCAATACATTCCAAGTTAACAATGTGCTGCCGGCTTACTCTAAAAAAATGATTCGACGGTAGGCGCTGCTCAATATGGGCCATGGTTTTTTTTACAAAGGCCTTTTTTTCACCGAACATAATTTGAACGTAGTTTTTACAACTTTCAAAATAGCGAATATCGGCTAAGGGCACTAAATGGCAGGAATTACTGTCTTTCACCAATATTCGACTGTTCATATTGAGAGGAGCAGTGTTGCCCACAATAGACTTCTCAGGCACTTGCTCGTTTGACGGTGCGCTTAAGCCACCGATTTTATCGATAGATTGCGCAAGGCGCTCTTTACTGATCGGCTTTAATAAATAATCAATGGTATTGTGCTCAAAGGATTGAATCGCATATTCAGAATAAGCCGTGGTAAAAATAATTTTTGGGCTGTAGTCCAACGACTCTAACAGTTCAAAACCCGATTCACCGGGCATATGAATATCCAGAAAGAGCAATTCTGGCCGCTCGGAGGCGATTAACGCGCGCGCATCTTTGGGGTGTTCGGCATCTCCCACAACGTGAATAGTGGGGTGTTCCTCTAGCATTCGAATCAAGCCCGTTCGCGCTAACCGCGAATCCTCAACTACAATTGCCTTCACGCCGCGATCTCCTCCGGCAAAGTCATTTCTGCCACAAATAAATGCCCTTTTTTCTCGGCTACCAATGAAGCCTGCTCTCCATATAACAGTTGAAGGCGCTCCCGCACGTTAACCAAGCCCATACCGGTATTACGATGTGTATTCTCCACTGCGTCAATCGGAATGGGGTTACGCACTTCAACCTGTAACTGACGGTTACGGACCGCTATAGTGACACGAACTACGCCGCCTTCACGAATATATTCAATGCCGTGTTTCACGGCATTTTCGACCAGTAATTGAATCGACATAGGAGGAATTAAACAACGCAAATCGGATTGCTGAACGTCTAAAGAAAAGTTAATTTTATCTTCGTACTGAAGGGTAATGATCTCTATATAACGCTTTATAATGGCTATTTCTTCTTGCAGTGAAATTTTTTCATTCTCACTAGACGCTAAAGAGTAACGCAGTATTTCCGACAGTGCGGTAATCATAGCGTCGGCATATTGTGGGTTTTCGTGAATCATAAAACGTATATTGTTGAGGCTATTAAACAAAAAATGCGGGTTTAGCTGGTTCGATAAGCGGCTAAGTTTGGCTTCTTTCAGGCTATTTTTTAACTTTAGATTGGCCACCTCAGAATCTCGAGCGCGCCAACTTTCCTTTACAAACACATAAATAAAAGCCCATGCGGCAATAAACAGATTGCCCGAAAGTGTAGCGTTTCCTACCATAGAAATAATTAGGTCAAAATAGTCGTAGCCTTGCTCCAACTGCTCAGGTGTTACAAACTCTGCAATAAAAACGGGTAACAGTATCGCAACAATGATAGAGGCAATAATAAACGCGGAAACGGCTGAATAGACCACGACTACCGAGATTAGTTTGCCCGTCCAACCTCTAACACCCACATTGTTGTTATACCACCATCGGAATATCAACACTGCTATCGTAAATAGAATGGGCCATAGAATAAAACCACTGATCAGTTTAAAGCCTACAGCATGCGGCCAAAGGACCGCCGTCACCAATTCGATTATCGACAGCGTAAAGACACCTAAACCATGGTAGAGCCAAAACTGTTTTTTGCGTGGCATGAATGCCGTTTTCATTTGTGTTAAGCCTCTAGTCAATCAATTGAATGCGCTATAACAAACAATACCGGTGTGCATAACCGACCTTTGCTACACGCCCTGCAGCCTGCGCCACATCGACTCGACCACATCATGTACGCACAAAACCTACAGCCTATAATTTTTTACCGAATTCACTCGTGACACTATCGCAGGTATAAAATGCGTTTTCGTCCAGCGCTAGACGTTTCTTTAACAAGGGCAATACACGCTGCATTTTGTCCATAAGGCCCCACGGCGTATTCACCACGAACATACCCGCTGCCGTCATTCCTCTTTCAGTGGTATCGGGCAACACTCCGAGTTCGAAGCGCTGAATATTTTTCATTCCGCTATTAGCTAATCGTCTTTCGAGTTCCCTTATCGTAGATCTTTCAACCACGGGATACCATATGGCAAATATTCCAGTAGAAAATTTCTTATAAGCTTTGGTAACCGCATAAAACACTTTTTCGTACTCGGTCTTCACCTCATAGGAGGGGTCGATTAATATCAGCCCTCTTCGGCTAACCGGAGGCACGTGTGCGAGCACACCTGTCAAGCCATCTTCACAGTGCACGCGGATGGCCTTGTCACGCTTCACATTATTACTGAGCGTATTGAAATCTTGAGGATGTAGCTCATACAACCAAGATCGATCTTGCGAGCGCATAATAGCCTGCGCAATAAGTGGCGAACCCGGGTACCGATGAATAGCATCACCCGCATTAAACGAGGCGATAAGATCAAGATAGCGAGATATGATATCGGGGCGCGGCGCCCATAATTTTGCAACGCCATCTTGATACTCACCCAACTTAGCGGCTGACTCCGAGCGTAAATCATACAAGCCTGCCCCCGAATGCGTATCGATATAGGCAAATGGCGTATCTTTTTTACAGAGATGATCGAGAATTTCAATTTGAACAATATGCTTAATCACGTCCGCAAAATTACCGGCGTGAAAGGAGTGTCTATAGCTTAACAAGGGCGTATCTCATCTGGCGTTAGGGCATTGAAGCCTATCGAAATGAGAAAGTATAACAGAGGGATAAAGGCGCACAGCGTTTGATAGGTAACGCTGAAAAACTAACCCGGAACGAAACTAAATACTCGTGCGCCATTAGTGTAAAAGCGCCAAACGGAAGGGGCAAGAGCACAAGGAAACCGGCTTGAGGAGTGTAAACCGGTGCAGGTTAGGAGCGTACTATCACCTGCACTGCCAGCACCACCGTACAGATTAAAGATGCGGCAATGGCGCCCACCCAGAATGCGCGCATAGCACTGGCTCGCCGAAAGAAGGCAAAACCCACACCTAGGCCCACCAGCAGCAAGCCCAAATAGAGCGCAATATTTTTACCCCAAAGCGCATAAAACGGGAAAATGATATCGGCATGAAGGCCGACAATAAACAATAGGCTCACAGCGCTGTGAACCAACAATAGCGGCATAACAGCCCCTATTGCGGATAACAGAAATACCCGCGTCTCTTTACGCTTGGCGTATAAACGATAAATAAGTAACGGCACTACCACCTCAATGGCACCCGCGCTAAAATTCAACAACACATCGTTCATCATTTCACCAC
>Ga0065722_104297_pt1 | contig 60266 bp, 57 predicted proteins | sample BansetMetagenome_FD_59109 | JGI IMG/M metagenome (GOLD analysis project Ga0065722, IMG submission 59109) | Bankia setacea gill microbial communities from Puget Sound, Washington, USA - Caecum Enriched | ecosystem: Host-associated > Mollusca > Digestive system > Ceca | place: United States... | reverse complement strand
GGTCTTGGGTCTTGGGTCTTAGGGTTTACGTCTTCGTTGCTGCCAGCGTTGTACGACATGCCATCGCCATGCCCACTGTACAACGATATAGCCGAGGCACCCGAAAAATACGCTAGCAATTAAGCTTCCCAGCACCAGTGGCTCCCAAATATTAGAGAACTCGCTCACCACCCACTGCCAAGACATTTCAACTTTCACTGGGTGAGGTTGAATTTGTAATAATCGTGCACCGAGCTTGTAGGTGGCGTAGTAAATTACGGGAAAGGTAAGGGGGTTGCTTACCCACACGAGCGCAACCGAAATTGGCAAATTGCAGCGAAATAGTAGAGCACCTGCCGCAGCAATAGGGATTTGACCAAGCGTAGGTAAAAACGCTACAAAAAGACCCACAAAAAAAGCGACGGAAACCGAGTGTCGATTGAGATGGAATAAATTGGGGTCGTGCAACATGGAACCTAAAAACTGTAGAGCTGGTGCGTTGCGGATTTTGGCAGGGTCCGGCATCCAGCGTTTTATAATGTTTCGAGGCATAGTTTACAGCGCTAATTCAAGAGGGTTATCTATCGTTTTGGCCACATTAGCAGTAGGCTGAGGGGCTTTGCGTATACGGTGTCATATGGCACAGAGTCGGTACGAATAGTCGAGTAACTTAAGCATTATAGCCATAAGCGTATTCGTACAGATTAAAATAGGCGTCATTTGTACTGCCTAGCAACTGTTGCTCCAAAGAGGTGCAGTTAGCTAACTAAAATAACGTCTCCATTCGCTTACCCCTCGACTTTTCCTATGGTCGCAAACGGCGGCTATTATGCCCAGAACGACACCGCTTGGCTACTTTCTGTATTGATAAAAGCATTGTAGTCTGTAACGTGTTTGCTAATTTTGATTATGGATAAGCGCCCTCGGAATGGATACCAAAATCACTATGTTGCCCTCCTTTACTCGCACTATCTACAGGCGTTTTCTTCTTTTGCTACTGTTCGCTCTCGGGGCTGGTTTACCGGTAATCTTAAGGATTTCCTATGATCAATTTACGACGCTTCTTTATGGGCTAACGGCCGTTGCAGTTGTTTGCTGTTTATGTGCCTTTGTACTAAGACATTATCGCTGGCCGCTGTGTATTCTCGTGGTAGGGATAGTGGGTTTTGTTGTTAACGGTTATCGCATTGCACTGCTTATAAATGCCCAATTACCGGCAGCGTTAGAAGGCGCCGATATTCCTGTTACGGGGCAGATAGTGAGTATGCCCAAAGTGACACAGCACAGTGCTTACCGTAAAAGCACGAGTTTTTATTTTCAGATAGATACCATCGACCTGCCGTCAAATAGCGCTATTTTACAGGTGGGTCATAAACTGCGTTTAAGTTGGTATCAGGCGCGTTCGGCCGAGCCGCTAGAACCCGGCGAACGTTGGCAGTTTACCGCGCGATTAAAGCGCCCACGAGGCGCGGTAAACCCAAGTGGCTTTGACTATCAGGCCTGGTTGCTAGGGCAAGATGTTGTGGCAACGGGGTATGTTCGTGATAAACAGCCTGTGACAAAAGTGCTCGGCAGTAACGCAGCCGGTGGCGTAAATTTTGAACGGTGGCGCTTTGCGCTTATGGGCCAACTGTTTGACTTGGGGAAAGACGGGGAGGTTGCTGAGGCGTCGTCATTACCATTGCTAAAGGCGCTGTTACTTGGGGATAAGTCGGATATTAGCGGCTCACAATGGCGAGTATTACGCCAAACGGGTACGGTGCATTTAATGGCGATTTCTGGGCTGCATATTGGTTTGGTGGCCACAATAGGCTACTGGCTAGGTTTATTGTTGGCACATGCTTTAGCGCTCTGGCGACAAGCAGGCCTCCGCTGGATCGCGCCTTTAGTGTCTATCGCTATGGCCACCTTTTATGCGGGTTTAGCGGGTTTTGCCATACCAACTCAGCGGGCTTTGGTAATGGTAGTGTTGTTTGGTGTGGCATGGGCGTGTGGTAGGCGGTTAAATGTTTGGTTTGTTTTTTTGGTCGCATTAGTCTGCGTTGTGCTCTTGGACCCTTTTGCTTTCTTATCGCCCGGCTTTTGGTTGAGTTTTGCCGCTGTTGCAATACTGGTGTTTGTTTTTGGGTGGCGGCGCAGCGCACGTGGGCGTTTCGCAATGCTTAAAGCATTAACTAAAGCGCAGTTTTGGTTGTTGATTGGTTTATTCCTACCGCTCGGTTTTTTGGGTATGCCAGCGACGTTGTTGGCCCCAGTGGCTAATCTAATTGCTGTACCTTTTGTATCTTTTTTTATTGTGCCATTGCTGCTGCTAGCCGTACTACTGGCTCCGTTTGCACCGTCTTTATCCCTCGAATTTATTGCTTTCACTTCAACGTTATTCAGTTACCTTTGGCAGTATTTAGAGTGGCTGTCGGGCATCGAGTGGTACGGGTATTGGGTGCCGGAAATTACGTTGTTATCGGGAGTGGGGGCGTTGCTCACCGTCGTACTGTTGTTGTCACCTAGGGGCCTAAATGTGCGCATCTTAGGGGTGATATTGGGCGCGGTATTGGTTGTTCGTCCCTTGGTATACCGTGCTTCATCTGATTCTTTGCTGCTGCAAATGCGGGTTTTGGATGTTCAGCAAGGTTTAGCGGTTACATTAGAAGCGCCTAACCATACGGTGCTATACGATACTGGCGCCCGTTATGGGGAAGGCTTTGATATGGGAAGCCGTGTTGTAGCACCTTATCTTCGGTCTCGAGGTATTCATACGTTAGAGACCATGGTCGTTAGCCATGGGGATAACGACCATGCGGGCGGGTATCTATCGCTGGTAGAGGAATTGGATACCAGCAATGTTATTGCGGGGCAACCAGAGCGCTTACCTAAGGCTGACACTCATCCGGCGAAATGTGAGGCGGGTAGTGTGTGGCGGGCCGCAGGGTTGGATTTTCGAGTATTGTGGCCCAACACGCAGAGCCATATTCAAGAGGCCAATAATTATTCGTGCGTACTGTTGGTTGAATCGAATCACTTTAGGCTTTTGTTTCTAGGTGATATAGAAAAACCTGTTGAGCGTGAATTGATGCGCAGTGGCGAGTTACCACGCGATGTCGATGTGCTAATAGTGCCCCACCATGGCAGTAAAACGTCATCGTCTCTAGCACTGGTTAAACATCTTAACCCTCAATATGCGGTCATGAGTGCTGGCTATAACAATCGGTACCATCATCCTCACCTACGAGTGCTTGAGCGTTATACCGCTGTAGGTGCGACTATATTGCGTACAGATCTGCAAGGGGCCATTGGATTTAGATGGGATACGCAAGGGCATTTAACGGTCGAAACGGCACGTACAATGTTGGTTAAGCCGTGGTATAGATAGCATTTCCCCCATTTTCACCCCTACAACTTAACTTTATCGGGTATCATAACGCCCTATAAAACAGAGGGTTAGGCGTGCATTCTCACGCGTAAATAACCCCTGAAACTCATTTTTAGGAGTAAGTAGTGTTAGAGATTCTTACCTCGGGCGGCTGGTTGATGTTGCCGATTGTTGTTTGTTCTATTGCCGTAATTGCCATCAGTATCGAGCGCTACTGGACACTTAACCCAACAAAGATTGCACCGCGTCACCAGTTGGGGCAGGTGTGGAAGTGGATACAAGAAAATAAGCTGGATAGTGACAAGCTACGTGAACTCCGTCGATCGTCTCAATTGGGGCGTATATTGGCTGCGGGTTTGAGTAATTCTCGCCATGGTCGCGATGTAATGAAGGATAGTATTGAAGAAGCCGCCAGCCAAGTTGTGCATGAAATGGAGCGCTATTTAGGTGCTTTGGGCACCATAGCCGCTATAGCACCTCTATTAGGTTTGCTGGGCACTGTTATTGGAATGATTAAGGTTTTTACGGCGCTTAACCTAGAAGGTGCCGGTAATGCAGCCGTATTGGCGGGCGGTATTTCGGAAGCGTTGATTACCACTGCCGCGGGGTTGTGTGTAGCCATTCCCGCAATGATGGCGCACCGGTTCTATGTTCGCCGTGTGGACACTCTGGTTGTGACCATGGAGCAAGAGGCTATCAAGTTAGTCGATGCGTTGCATAGCGATCGTCGCGTTGATGTGAAAGCGTCGTAAATATAGGCTCAGCGAAAATCAGGTGCTTCAATGCAATTTAAGCGACAAGTAAAAGCAGAAGAACAGGTTAACCTTACACCGCTCATCGACGTGGTTTTTTTATTGTTGATATTTTTTATGGTTTCAACAACCTTTACCAAAGAAACGCATTTAAAAATTGATTTACCGGAAGCCGTTGGCGATAAACAGCCTACAGTTGTGGATCAAATTGAAGTTGTTGTTGATTCCCACGGAGGGTATTCAGTAAACGGTCGAGCTTTGGTGAACAAACAGATAAACACGCTCCGTACTGCAATATTAGACGTGGGCGGCGGCAATACTGGTGTACCGTTTATTATTACAGGAGATGCAAACACGCCTTATCAAATTGTTATTTCGGTGATGGATCTCGCGGGAGATATGGGCTATGGCAACTTGAGTTTAACCACTCAGACACCCGAAGAGGGCGACGAGAATAGCCGCGCCGCGGATTAAGAGGTTTAATAGTGGTAGAACTCAACGCTGCATTATTGGCCAAACCGGTTCGGCGTAATCGTTTAGCTGCTTTCGTTGAACAGCGATGGTATAGCCGCCCAGGGTGGCTGTGGTTGTTATGTCCTTTTGAATACCTTTTTCGAGGTATAGCCTACTATCGAAAAAAAATATTAACTCAGCGGCAGACGACATCACCGTTACCGGTAATCGTGGTTGGAAATATTTCAGTCGGTGGTACGGGCAAAACACCGGTTATTATTGCCTTGGCGCAGTATTTACGTGATAACGGATTTAAGCCAGGTGTTATATCTAGGGGTTACGGTCGTACGACAACCACATTACATTGTGTTGGGCCATCTTCAACGGCCGCCAATGCAGGCGATGAGCCATTAGAAATTTATCAAGCGACACGGCTTCCCGTCATTGTGAGCGCCGACCGACGGCAGGCCGTTCAGTACTTGGCCGAGAGTGGTGATTGCACTATTGTCTTGGCCGATGATGGTTTACAGCATTATACCTTACCGCGCGCGTTAGAAATTGTTGTGCTAGATGGCGATAAAATGTTCGGTAACGGGCATTGTATGCCCGTGGGCCCCTTACGAGAACCCGTGAGCAGGCTAGGCTCTGTGGATGAGGTTTTAGTAAGAGGCGGAAACCGTTCATTATTAGGTGCGTCGGTATTCCAGTTTCTAACCGTAGGGCTTACAAATGTTAAAAGTGGCGAGAAAAAGCCTTTAAATTTCCTATGTTCGCTGCCGCCTTTTTATGCGGTAGCCGGTATAGGCAATCCCCAAAAATTTTATACCTCTTTAAACGAAGTAGGACAATTGCACTGCGCGGTTGAAAAGCCTTTGCGCTATACCGCCTGCAGCTTTCCAGACCACTATACCTATAGCGAACATGATTTTACGTTCGCCAACCATTCACCAATTGTCATGACAGCAAAAGACGCCGTGAAATGCCAAGCTTTCGCGCAAGATAATTGGTGGTGTTTAAATATTCAAGCAGATTTGCCCGAGCCTATGCTTGGTAGGCTACTTGAAAAAATTAGAAAGGTAACTACAGATGTCATTTAGTGTCGTAATCCCCGCGCGTTACGCCTCTCAACGTTTGCCCGGCAAACCTTTGGTGGATATTGCAGGCAAAACAATGATTGAGCGTGTCTATCGTTGCGCACAAAAAAGTGATGCCAAGCGCGTTATTGTTGCAACAGACGATGATCGTGTAATGACTGCGGTTAAAGCGTTTGGTGGAGAAGTGTGTATGACATCCACAACACATCAATCTGGCACTGATCGCTTAGAAGAGGTCGTTCGGCATTACGGCTTAGCGGACGACGAATTAGTGGTTAATGTTCAGGGGGACGAACCCTTAATTCCTGCTGCGGTCATCAATCAGGTTGCACGCAATTTAGCGAACAACGAGCAGGCTAGTGCGGCGACGTTATGTGAACCCATTGTAACGATAGCGGCTGCTCTAAACCCGAATGCTGTAAAAGTGGTCTGCAATGCTCAGCAGTTTGCGTTGTACTTTTCACGGGCTCCCATTCCGTGGGATAGGGATGGCTATAGTGCAAACGGCCAAATTAAGAGTGAACATCCCGCGAATGAAGCGACGCGTCGACATATTGGTATATACGCTTATCGCGTAAAATTGTTACATGAGTTTGTACAGTGGCCCATTTCGGTGCTTGAAAATATAGAAAAGCTGGAGCAGCTACGCATTCTCGCGAATGGACTTAATATTCATGTAGAGGATGCGTGTGAATACGTGCCCGGTGGTGTTGATACCCAAGAAGATTTGGATCGCGTGCGCACAGAAATTTTAGAGGCTTAGCTGTGAAGAACACGAGTGTTTTATTTGTATGCTTGGGGAATATTTGTCGGTCACCGACAGCGCACGGCATTTTTCGTGATGTAGTTGCGCAAGAAAAACTTTCCCATGTTATTCATACTGAATCTGCTGGAACTTCGGGCTGGCACATTGGAGAGCCGCCGGATAAAAGATCGAGTGCCGCAGCATTTTCACGGGGGTGTGATTTGTCTGCCTTGCGGGGTAGAGCATTCGAAGCTTCTGATTATCAGCATTACGATTATATATTGGCTATGGATAACGCCAATCTCTCGGCCATGCATTCCCTCAAACCGATCGATTACAACGGCGTTCTGGCGTTGTTTCTGGATTTTTCTAGTCAAACTTCTTACACCGAAGTGCCAGATCCTTATTATGGTGACGGTAGTGGTTTTCAAACCGTTCTGGATTTAGCGGAAGATGGCTGTAGGGGCTTGCTTGAGCATATAAAAACGCATCGATTATGATTGTGCCTAATATTCTAGAAAATGTTGATTTACAACCATTCAACACCATGGCGGTACCGTCGCGTTGCCGTTTCTTTTTAACGGCAGAAAACGTTGATGATATTCGTTACGCCTTAACGTGGGCAAAACAAAAAGGTGTTAGCGTTTCAATTTTGGCTGGCGGTAGTAATTGTTTGTTGCCCGCGTTTGTTGATGCTCTGGTTGTACACCCGAAGCTATTGGGGATTACGTTGTTGGAGGATTTCGAGACTTCAGTATTGGTAAAAGCATCGGCTGGTGAAAACTGGCATGCGTTTGTTTTGTATTGTTTAAATCAGGGGTTTTTTGGGCTAGAAAATTTAGCGTTAATACCGGGAATGGTAGGTGCGGCACCCATACAAAATATTGGTGCATACGGCGTCGAATTAAAAGATGTTTTCGAAACACTGGAAGCGTTGGATCGAGATACGGGTGAATTAGTTGAGTTTAATTCGGCCGCGTGTGAGTTTGATTATCGAGACAGTGTTTTTAAGCATCGTTTGGAAAATCGGGTTGTTATCACAGCGGTTACTTTTCGCCTGAGTCGTCATGCCTCCGTCGCTGAATGTTACCCAGCATTGGAGGCCGCCTTGGCGGCCGTAGGAAGAAGTAAAAGTGCGACACCACACGATGTTGCCGCAGCAGTTGTGGCGATTCGTCAAAAAAAATTACCGGACCCAAGAGAACTGCCCAATGCAGGTAGTTTTTTTAAAAATCCTATTGTGAGTAACAATGTCGCTAAGCGATTAAAACAGCGTAATCCTGATGTTGTGATGTTTGATGCAGGGGAAGGCTACAAAAAAATTGCGGCCGGTTGGTTAATTGAAAAAGCGGGATGGAAGGGTAAAGAACAGTTTGGTGTGCGTGTGCATGAGCATCAGGCATTGGTAATTACCAATCCTAATCGCGTTGAACGCGATCAAATACTAAAGATGGCTGATGCAATATCGTCGCAGGTACTTGCACTCTTTGGTGTTACGCTTGAACAGGAGCCTAGGTTGCTTTAATAGCGTGTCCCAGCACTAGAATAATTCGATTTCGTCATTATCCGCATCAAGCGCTTGCTCTGTTTCTTTTTCGAAATGGTGGTTGTATATTTTTAACGCTTCTTCGATTGTGCCTCCGCGCATAATATATTCAAACATTATCCGCTCGGCTTCCATTGTGTAACTACTTTTAATTCTTTCTTGCAAACTTCGCCATTGTTCCGGATTGGCAATTTGTTCGTCATGCTGCATAAGCTCCGAGACTTTTTCGAGGCTTCTCGTGACATGGTCCAAGCGTTGGCATACGCGATCATAAAATTGAAAGGCTTGTATTGAGGCGCCTATATTGGTGTTCATTTCTCTAGCTGTTTCGGCAAAATCAGATTTAAAAATTTCCAGCTCTTCTGGTTTCGACAGTTTTTGGATTTGCGTGCATATGTCACCGGTATGGCTGGCTAGCTTTGTGAAGGAGTGTGTCAGGGTGTCGACTGATTGATTGGAGTCCACCATAGTCGCTTCTATTTGACAGACTGCCAAGCAGAGCATGTTGATGGTTTCTTTTACGTGAGACCAGTCTGCACTTGAGTGCTGGGGCGGTTGAGCCTCTTCTGACACTTGGTTCATTATATGGCCTCAGTAGAGAATGATGATTGTCTAAGCATAGAAGAAAATTGGTAGGTTGAGCAGATTTGCGTGTAATTTTCGGGGACGTAGCCGGTATTTGTGGGCGGGTTTAAATACGATTTTTAGCTTCTAAATCACTCACAAGATTACGGGGTTGCCCAAGTCGATATCCGTATATTACAGAAAAGGCCAAAACGTTTTGTACGTAGCCACGAGTCTCTTTATAAGGGATGATTTCTATCCAAATGTCATAGGGTAGGTCTTGTGGGTTTTTCTCTATCCACGTTGATACTCGGCGGGGGCCGGCATTATAGGCTGCAGCCGCCAGTATTCGGTTCCCCTCGTATCGTTTAAGGAGTTGCTGGAGGTAATGGCCACCCAAGCGAATGTTGTGTTCAGGGTTATATAAATCTTGTTTGCTATGCTTAATTCCGTTTCGTTTAGCCGTAGATTTTGCCGTGTAAGGCATTAATTGCATAAGCCCCATGGCGCCCGCTGACGATCGAGCTTTTTCTGAAAAGGCACTTTCTTGCCGAGCGACGGCATAAATTAAGTCGGGTGCGACTTTTGTGGTGCTCGCGGCATCGTGTATTTCAGTTTCGTACGCAAGGGGGAAACGAATACTCAAGTAATCCCAAAGGTTGCCGGTAATCATTGCGTGGATACCCTTGTTGTACCAACCCCATTGTCGCGCGAGCTCGCCTGCGGCAATTAAATCATCGGATGCCATATCGCGGGTAGTAAAAATCCATTCAGCCTGAGCTTCGGCAAGATCACCTTTCAGCCAAAGTTCTTTAGCGCGCCGCAGGCCAGGAATACTCTCCATTGTGAGGAGTGAACTAGCGGTAATTTCGACGGGTAATTGTTGTAAAGAATAGGTACTACCAATATGGTCGGCGGCAAGAAAGCCGTAAAAGCTTCGTTTTTCGGCAAGGGATAGGTAAATATCGCCAGGGCTTTGTGATGTTTCGTTTGCAGAATCCAGCGCCGTTATTGCGCGTGCGCGCCAGTACCGCCAGCGGTCAGTTTGCTGTTCAGGAGAGGAAAGGGCGTTTATCCACTCTAAAACACGGGGCCAGTCCTCCAATTTGAGTGACTCTCGGATAATCGACGCAATAACTTTATCTTCTTGCAGGTTATGTGAGCCGGCAATGATTCGCTCAGCAAGTGCGGTATCTCCGTTACGAATGAGCCGAGTGGCAATATAGAGCTTCGTTTTGGTGCTGAGTGATGCAGGGAAAAGCTGCTGTGCTTCGTAGAGTTCCCAATATTTGAATGCATCTTTAGCATTTTTGCGAGCGTAGCGCCGGATACCATGAGCAATAATCTGCTGCATGTGAAGCGACTGTTCGGTAAAAGTGCGCGTTTTGCGAATAGAGTAGGGTAAGCGATGCACTTGTAGGTACAGGTCGGCGTGTTGAAGAGCGCCTTTATCCATAAATGAACGTACATAGCGGGCAAGGCTTTGATTCTGGGCCTGCATGGCATTGTGAAACCGAGCCCACGCTACCTCTTGCGTGAGCCCACCGGTTTGACGCCATCGGTCAAAAATGGGGTCACAGGCTTCTGGGTGCGATTGTCCTTCTTGCCATAATGCCGCAATTTCATCGTACACGTCCTCATCACCTTGATCACTGCGGGCGTATAGCCAATAGCATTGTAGTGCTTTAGAGGGGAGTGATGTTCCTTCGTAATAACGGAGGTACTCGCTCCAACGCCTTTTCATTGCCAGTGTGTATAGAAACTGTTCACGTAAGCGGGTTTCCAGAAAAGTGCCGTGATACGTAGATAGGAATTTGTCCAGTTTACCTATCTCTAGTAGTGGGAGGTTGTGCTTTAGCCTTCCATATTCAAGGTAAGGAACCAACGCGTAGTTACCAAGAAGGGCAAAGTGCTGGTCAAAGCTCTGCCAGTCCTGCTTGTTTAATGCACCCTTCGCCAGCTCATAGTGATAGCGTTGTTGGGTAATAGAATTGAGTTCAGTGGAGCGTGATGATGTGAGTGAGGCAGGTTGGGCTGTAATGCCTAAGGCACCTACAGGAAAGCAAAAATAGCAAATGGAAAGCCAAGTAAAAGAGGAAATTAGGGTAATTCGACTAAAGCGCAACAACATCTCACCGCATACAACGAGTAATTAAACAGAAAATAAGTGTATTCACATAGCATCTAACCAAGTGTTACCGATAAAATGCGCCACCGCCACTGCCAATTTGGAATATCTTTTATGATTTATCCACATTGGTGTTCTTTGACAGTGCCCCAATCGAAATGTTCTGACATTCGATTAACGATTTACGAGAAATTCATGTCGCTTTGCAAATTAGAAAACACCCATCTTCACTACGGCGAACAAATATTGTTTGACGAACTTTCGTTGCAGTTGGACCCAGGCGAGCGCCTTTGCATTATTGGCCGTAATGGTGTGGGCAAATCAACACTGCTTAAATACATACTGGGTACGGTGGATGTCGATTCTGGAAGTCGATGGCTGGGGGATGGCATACGCGTTGCCACACTCGATCAAGAGTTGCCACCGGCGGATGGGCGATCGGTCTATGAATTTGTAGCTGCGGGCATGCCAGCGTTAGGGGCCGATTTGAATGCCTATGAGGTTTTGATTCATCAAGGTGTAGATGCTGACCTAGTCGAAATGGAACGCGTACAGCAACGAATTGAGGCAGCCGATGGGTGGCGGGTTCAAACGCGTATTCAACAAGTGTTGACCAAATTAGAACTCGATGGCGATGTAAAAATGAATAGTCTATCGGGTGGGTGGCGAAGGCGTGTAGCACTAGCGCAAGCGTTGGTAATTGAGCCTGACATTTTGTTGCTAGATGAGCCAACGAACCACCTCGATATTGCTGCTATTCAATGGCTAGAACAACAACTGCAAAACTTTGCTGGAGCGTTGGTGTTTATAACCCACGATCGCGCATTTTTGCGTTCAGTGGCCAATCGTATTGGCGAACTCGATCGTGGTGAATTACGTGTTTGGCGTGGTGATTATGATGGCTTTTTGGAGTTTAAAAAGCAGCAATTAGACGCAGAAGAGCGACAGAATGCGCTATTTGATAAAAAACTCGCGCAAGAAGAAGTATGGATACGACAAGGAATTAAAGCACGTCGAACTCGAAACGAGGGGCGCGTACGGGCGTTAAAAAAATTGCGTGATGAGCGTGGCCAAAGACGGGAGCAGTTGTCCAGTGCTCGTATGGAGCACGGCGGTGATGTTGCCTCGGGCAAGCTAGTGGCGGAGCTAAAAAATGTTAGTTTCGGCTGGGAAGATAAATCGATCATTAAAAACTTCACGAGCACAATTATTCGTGGCGATAAGATTGGCCTTATCGGCCCTAACGGAATAGGAAAAAGTACACTACTGAAATTGATTTTGGGCGATATAGAGCCAAAAGATGGAAGTGTACGAATGGGAACAAAACTCAGTGTTGCCTATTTTGATCAAATGCGTGACCAATTAGACCCTGAAAAAAGTGCGATGGACAATATCAGTGAAGGCCGTGATAGCGTTGAAATTAACGGTAAACCTCGACACATTATGTCGTACTTGCAAGATTTCTTATTTACTGGAGAGCGGGCACGTACGCCCATTAAAACGTTATCCGGTGGGGAGAGGAACCGTATTCTGCTTGCCAAACTATTCAGTAAGCCCAGCAACCTTTTGGTGATGGATGAGCCAACCAACGACCTCGACGCTGAAACACTTGAGTTGCTGGAAGATATCTTGGTGGAATATACGGGTACGTTATTGCTCGTGAGCCACGATCGGCAGTTCTTAAACAACGTGGTGAGCAGTAGTATCGCCTTTGAGGGGAACGGCACCGTTAAGGAATATGTGGGGGGCTATGATGACTGGGTAAGGCAAGGCGGTGTTTGGCCTCAGACTGGGCAGTCAGGCCTTCCGGCTGCAAACTCCGTGGAGGCTATTGAAAAAGTGCCTGCAGTGAAAGCCGCACCCGCTAAAAAACTGAGTTACAAGCTTCAGCGAGAGCTGGATAAACTGCCTGCCGAACTCGAAAAACTTGAAGGGCAGGTGGAAGCCGTGCAAGCTAAAATGGCCGCGCCTGATTTCTATCAACAAGACCCATCTACCGTTGATGAGGCCCTGAAATCACTTGCGGCCATAGAAAAGACATTGGCACAGCGATATGAGCGCTGGGAAGAGCTCGAGGGTTTGCAGAACGATTTGTGAGTTCTATCTGGCCCCTTAAACTTTAACGGCAAGGACGTCACAGCAGGCATTTTGAACGACACCTTTTGTAATGGAGCCAAACAGTATGGCTAATCCATGTCGGCCGTGGCTGCCGACAACGATTAGGTCCATGCTGTGTGTTTCGGCAATGCGGTGAATCTCGTGCGAGGTTTGGCCGATACAAATATACTGAGCCTGTGTTTTAACGTCCACTTCATCGATAATTTTGGCTAGCCGGGTTGTGGCCTGTTGTTCCATTATCTTTTGCGCTTCAGTGAGGTCAATGGGCACATCGCCGCCGTAAGCAAATGCGAGAGGTTCAACAATGTGTGCAACACTAATATCGGCTTTAAATAGATCTGCAATGAGTGCCGCTTTATTTAAAATGTGAACACAGTCTTTTGAAAGGTCAAGCCCTACAAGAATGTGTTTGTAGTGGTTAGTGCTGTTCATATTACCTCCGGCTGTCATAGATTAATTTATCCGTGAACACTGTGGGTTCATGTGATTTGAGTATAGCGCCGAACCGGCTGTTACTGGACAATAGCCTTCATCAACCCATGGTTTTAAGGAATGGATATGCTGCCAACATTCATAGCGCTGTGCTTAGTTGTGGTAATGATTGTAGGGCCCATTATGATGGTGCAGCCCAGCCGATACCAAAAGCGTCTCGCGCGGCTGCGCACATTGGCGGCTAAACGGGGTTTAAGGGTACGCTTAGGTCAAAACCCTGCACCGGGGGAGCCGCGACAACTGGCCATCTATAGCCATGCTATAGAGACGAACAAAAGGCTTCAAAAAATACCGACGTGGTCTTTGGCAAGGCAAACGCTTGAGCACGAATTGAATTTCGCCACAGGTTGGGATTGGCTTTGTGAAAGGCAAGCACCGAAAGTGTTGCACGAGCCTATACAGCAGTGGTTGATGGCGCTGCCAGCGTCTATTCGAGTGGTCGAGGTGACAGAGCACAGTGTCGGCGTTTATTGGACTGAGTCTTGTTGGCACAAAGAGCCTCGTTGGGAGTTGTCTGTGGACAAATGCCTGAACGATGTCGATCAGTTTTTACATCGCCTTACTCAAATAGTGGACGCTCAATGATACGTGTAGCGGGCTAGGTGTTATTTAACATACTGCTGGGCAGGGACTCTGTATCGGGTTTGGGGTTGTAGTGGTTTTCGGGCATGTATTCTTCGGATAAGGCTTTTCGTTGGTTCGTCATAAGTTCGCCTATTTCTTTAATTATTTCGTGACGTCGGTCGTCGCTAATGCTGGTTTGCATTGCCACTTGTTGGGCTTTTTTATAAAAAGCGTAGGCCTTAAGCACGTCTCCACGGTTAAGTGCTTTGTGTCCATGCCCGATATTGCTGACCACACCTACCATCATATGTGCCCAGGCAAGGTCATTGATCAGCGCTTCCATTTCTGCCATCTCAAGTTTTCCAGCAGCCTGTCGCTTACGTAAAATACGGCCAGTCTCGTTCAATAAAAAAAGGGTTCTTGCGATGGCAGAATCACTTTCCTGTAACCGGTATATTTCCCTAGGCCTATTGGGGTTTCTAAACTCTTCAGCTAATTGCTCTGCCGTATTTTTGATCACGAATAGGCTTTGACTTTCGGGGTCAAGTCGTATCATTCCCGAAATTAAATCAATAACCTCTTCGTTCACATGGCGAGCAATCTCGGGTGAATCCACAAGGCCATCAAGCGTAACGGCCATCTCTTCTAAATCATCAACACGTCGTTTCATTTGCACTAGTTTTCGGCCAATGAGTCGCGAGCGGGTCTGCCGCTCGTTGACGGCACTAACCACAATTAACGAAATCATGGCGATGATGATAAAGATGACAAGTAAGGTAATGCTAGACATTGTGTATGAGTATGGGCGCCATAAATGAGACATAGGTAATAAATTTTATTTTAGTAGTATTTGGCGGCGCAGGCGCCTCACGGCTATGATTGGGTTTGTAGTCTTTCAGTCTCGTATGGCATTATATTGCTAATTATCAGATAGTTAGGTTCTTTTGTTAATGTTAGTTGGTTGGTGGCAATTGGTGGTCGTCGACCTAAAAAAGTACCGATAGGCTAAATAATTCGCGCTTGACGTTATAACAACAAGGACTTATATATGCGCACCTTCGTAAATTCAGTTTGTATTGGTGTATAAAATTAAACCAGTAGGGTTGGCGAATTTCTTAGATAGAAATTGGCTATTTGAACGTCAGTATTACGGAAATGTATAAAAAGAGGGATGCGAGCATGATTGCCCCAATGGGGTGAAAAAGCGCGTACCACATCCAAATTCATTGAATAAAAAGTAGAAGGCTCTCATGGGGAAATCGCTGGTAATTGTGGAATCACCTGCAAAGGCGAAAACGATTAACAAATATCTCGGCAACCAATATGTGGTGAAGTCGAGTGTTGGTCATATTCGAGATCTACCCACAAGTGGTTCGAATAAGGCGCCGGTAGACCCAAAAGCCAGAGCGAAACAAGCCGCTCTGACGCGAAAAATGTCGCCAGAAGAAAAGATCATACATAAAAAATCAAAATCGCGAGAGCAACTGATAAAACGCATGGGGATTGACCCCGATAACAATTGGGAAGCGCAATACGAAACGCTTCCTGGAAAAGAGAAAGTTGTTGCGGAATTACGGAAATTGGCGGAAGACGCCGATGAAATCTATCTCGCGACGGATCTCGACCGCGAAGGGGAGGCCATTGCTTGGCACCTGCGGGAATCCATTGGTGGCGACAGCAACCGCTATCGTCGTGTTGTCTTTAATGAGATTACAAAAAGTGCTATCCAAGAGGCGTTTAAAAAGCCTGGCCGTTTGGATATCGCACGTGTCAATGCACAGCAAGCCCGCCGTTTCCTCGATCGTGTTGTTGGGTATATGGTGTCGCCGCTGTTGTGGGAAAAGATTGCACGTGGGCTTTCTGCTGGCCGTGTTCAATCGGTGGCCGTGCGCTTGATCAGTGAGCGCGAAGGTGAGATTCGCGCGTTTATTCCAGAAGAGTACTGGGAAGTTAAGGCACAATTAGATACCGCAAAAGGCGAGCGGGCCAAGTACGAGGTTAAAAAGTTTCAAGGTGCGGCGTTCAAACCCGTCAATGAAACACAGGCAATGGCCGCTGATGCGTCTTTGCGTGCTGGTAACTTCAATGTTACTCAGCGTGAAGACAAACCCACCAAATCAACGCCAAATGCGCCCTTTATAACCTCGACACTACAGCAAGCAGCCTCAACACGATTAGGTTTTGGCGTAAAGAAAACTATGATGATGGCCCAGCGTTTGTACGAAGCGGGTTACATCACGTATATGCGTACAGATTCGACGAATCTCAGTAAAGAGGCCGTTGAAACCTGCCGAGAATTCATTTTGGATCAATATGGCAAGGCCTACCTGCCAGAACAGGCAAATCAGTATTCCAGCAAGGACGGCGCTCAGGAGGCGCACGAAGCGATTCGCCCCTCGGACGTATCTTGTCTGCCTATCCATCTTAAAAACATGGAGAGGGACGCAGAGCGCCTTTACACGCTTATCTGGAACCAGTTTGTCGCCTGCCAAATGACACCGGCTGAATTTACCTCAAGCGCTATTGTGGTAACGGCTGGAGAGTATGAGTTGCGGGCACGTGGTCGAGTGATTCGATTTGATGGCTTTACCAAAGTTATGCCAGCGATAGCGAAGAAAGAGGAGGATGCTATTTTACCGGATGTAAAAGTAGGCGATGCCCTCAATTTACACGACGTTATGCCTACTCAGCACTTTACTAAGCCAACCGCGCGGTACACCGAGGCCAGCTTGGTTAAAGAGCTAGAAAAACGTGGCATTGGGCGCCCATCTACCTACGCGGCTATCATCTCTACCATTCAAGATCGCGGCTACGTTCATGTGGAAAACCGTCGATTTTACAGTAATAAAATGGGCGATATAGTGACCGAGAGGTTGGTTGAAAGCTTTAGCGATCTTATGAACTACAGCTTTACAGCCAATATGGAAGAGTCTTTGGATGAGGTGGCCAACGGCAACAAAGATTGGCTTGTGCTTTTAAATGATTTTTACAAAGACTTCACGGTGAAGTTGGAGCAGGCGCAAAATATCGATGAAGGTATGCGTCGCAATGAGCCAGTGGAAACAGATATCGACTGTGGAAATTGTGGCCGTAAAATGCAAATTCGTACCGGCAGTACAGGTGTGTTTTTGGGTTGTTCTGGTTATGCCCTGCCACCTAAGGAACGCTGTAAAAACACCATGAATTTGGTGGCTGGTGAAGAGGCTGTCAACGTAGATGATGACGAAGAAGCTGAATCAAAGCAGTTGCGTCAAAAACGACGTTGTTCATTGTGTAACACGGCAATGGATAGCTACCTGCTGGATGAGACGCGCAAGTTACATATTTGTGGCCGAAATCCAGATTGTGATGGGTACGAGGTGGAACAGGGTGTATTCAAAATTAAAGGCTATGATGGCCCTTTGATTGAGTGCGACAAGTGCGGCCAAGATATGCAGTTAAAATCTGGCCGGTTTGGTAAGTATTTTGGGTGTACCGCTGACGAGTGTAAAAATACCCGTAAGTTGTTGCGCAGCGGCGAAGCTGCACCGCCTAAAATGGACCCTATCGATATGCCGGAGCTTATTTGCGATAAAGTGGATGACCATTACGTACTGCGTGATGGTGCCAGCGGCTTGTTTTTAGCTGCGAGCCAGTTCCCTAAAAATCGCGAGACACGGGCCCCGCTAGTTAAAGAAATTTTACCGCACAAAGCCGTACTCGACCCCAAGTATAACTTTTTGTTAAGTGCTCCAGCACAGGATAGTGACGGTATTGATACGCTTGTTCGGTATAGCCGCAAAACCAAAGAACAGTATGTTCAGTCAGAAGTCGATGGTAAGGCAACGGGCTGGAAGGCCTTTTACGAGGGGAGTAAATGGGTTGTAACGGATAAACCAGCTCCTAAGCGGGCCGCAGCTAAAAAAGCGCCGGCGAAGAAGGCTCCGGCGAAGAAGAAAGTCGCGGTTAAAAAAACGCCTGCTAAAAAGAAAACAACAAACTAAGCATAAGATGGCTGCTGCAGAAGTATTTCAAAAGAAAGTCGATTTGCAGCTGCTCTATGCCCGGACGCAGTTGAATGCGTTGGTGGGTCAGAGCGGTTTTGCGAAGCAAGCATTTTTGCAGGCGGCATTATTGCAATTGCATCTTGCGTTAAAGGCTTATATCTCAGAAATTACCAATGGGCGTGTTGTCGTAGAGGGTGCTGAGGAGCTTCTACGGCTCGATGTGGGTGCGTACGATTTTAGGCTAAAAGAACTTCAGGTTTTAGCTACGGATACTGCTCAGTGGTTATCGCAGCTTTATTTTAGTATTAACCACCTCTATACGGCAGGCTCCTCGCTACCGGTAACCCGTTCTTTTGCTGCGTCCGCTGTTAATGTAATCGCTTCCAGTGGCTCCGCTCCACAACAATGGGATGAACTATCGGTTGCGGATGTTGAGCGGGTTATTCAGGCTTTTAGAGCTTTCATCGATAATCAACGCGGTTTGTCTATAGAGTCTTGACAGGCGTTTTAGCGTGATTGTAGATTTTTAACCGAGTGAGTGAAAATACGGGCATAAAAAATGATACAATTTTGAGTCACATATTAGGTTGTCAATAGGTAGGGGGTAGCCCTGATGACTCAAAGCAGTACCGATAAAGAGATATCAATGTTATACGAGATAGTTGAATTAGCGGATGGCGAAATTGCGTTACAAAAAGATGAAGAGGGAAGTGAGCCTCTCGTACGAATAAAGTTTTCGGAAGAATCACTTTATTTTTTAAATGAAGCAAAGTTTGATATTGCTAAAGCAATGATCGAAGCCGGCCTTGAAGCCGCAAGTGATATTCAAGACAGTTCAAACCCTCAAGAGCAAGAGAGCCGAGAAGAGGGAAAGGTTGAAGAGTTTACGCTTCATTAAGGTGTTCAGTTCGGCTGTAAACCACCTAAACGTATTTTTAACTCAGCAGAATAGGTTGCCCTAATGATCTATGGGTAACCTTCATATCCATAAGGCGTGTGTGCGGCAATACTCGCAATGTTACTTATAAATCTTTGTCCTGTACCCCTTCGAGTTTAAGTCTAACAAGCTTGTAAATCTGCGCGGGCGTTAACGAAATCGTAGTAGTAGCCCTTTGCAGCCAGTATTTTTACAGGCGGTATCCAGCGTATAAAAATCTGACTCCGTAAGGCTTCCAGCCTCTGCTATAACAGTGCTGCTTGTATTGTTGGTCAGGGCTTCCCAGAATACTCGAGAAATATCGCTAACATTTTTAGGGTGAATGATGCGCACATTGTTTAAATTAAAGCCGAACGATTGAAGTTGTGCTTTGCTAATGCCCGTCGGGGCTATCCACGTAAACCATTTGGATTGGCTTTGCTGGCTTAGGTGCGCAAGCATCGGTAGCACTAGGTTGTAGTCAGGGATGCCGTTTGATCCGGATAATACAATCTCGGTCAAACTGGCCGAGTTTGAGTGGACGGGCGATGAGTTGGCACAGCTTCGATTATAAGCTATTTTTTGTGCTGAATTTGCCATGGTAATGTCCTCTGGTTTACAGGGATTAGCTGCGACGAATAACGCCTACACTTAAACCCTCGATTGCAAAGTTTTCATCTCTCAGGTCGACTTCAATAACGTCGAAGTCCGGGTTTTCTGGCCATAATTCGATAATTGCTCGATTTCTTTCACGCTTAAATCGTTTGACCGTTACTTCATCTTCTATCCGAGCAACGACAATATCACCATTTCGAACTTGGTCCGTTTTGTGGACGGCTAATAAGTCTCCATCAAAAATGCCGATGTCTTTCATGCTCATTCCGTGAACGGTTAGCAGGAAATCAGCTTGAGGACTAAAAAAGCTTTGGGGGACATCGCAATAATCTTCTATATGCTCTTCTGCCAAGATGGGGCTGCCAGCGGCTACGCGGCCAACGAGGGGGATACCGGTTTGCGTTTCGGGAAGGCGGATTCCACGTGATGCGCCGGCGATCATTTCAATGGCGCCTTTTCGGGCTAGTGCCTTTAGGTGTTCTTCCGCGGCGTTCGCCGATTTGAACCCTAGTATTTCTGCTATTTCAGCTCGTGTAGGTGGGTAGCCTGTATCTTGAATGTGATCCTTAATTAGATCTAAAATTTGCTGTTGCCTTGCCGTGAGTTTGATCATCCGTTGTCTCCAGTCTAATGGGCGCAGCTTGGTGGTTAAGCTGAGTGATTTCAGTCTGTTTTAATATACAGTACTTGGTATTATATACAGTGTTTGTATGTGTGCAAGCTTTTCGTGGTAAGGCCTAAAAGAGATAGAGTGCCTTGCTTTCGTAAGTTACCGTTCGTTGTTCTGTATTGCTCTGTTAAACTTGCAGCTGGAACTGTTGGTCTAGGTTTAAGTGGTCGGCGGGGTAAAGAACGGGAGAATGTGAATGCTTGATACTCTATTTAAAGGAGCTGGGATGCGGCGTCAGTACTGTCGAATGAAGGAGCGTGTGGATAGCCGTATTAGAGAAAAAGCGATCGAGCGGGCACGAACACGTATTTACTTGCATGGCAAACAGCCAGAAGACTACGCTGAAGAGGTGCTCGAAGTTATTGTTAAAGAAGAGGAAGATAAGCTACGTGCGGAATTTAAGGATAAGGGTATTCTTATGTTACTTGCCGCTTTGGGTTTGTCGTTTTGGTCTTAAGGTGACCCTATGTTTAAGTTTTTAACAAAATCTATTGTCTTTAGCGTGGTGTGGCGGCGTTATAAGACACTTATAGTGTCGACGGTACTCCTTTTTCTTATGTATTTTGTTATTGCTCTTATTCATGATGATTATGTGGAGTATTCGCTGGCGAGCCAAACGGAAAATGCTTTAGGGTTTGCTTACATCGTAAAGTGGGCTGCTATGGCCATTGGTACGTTTGTTTATTACGTTATAAACTTCCCGCCCGCAATATTACGTAAAAATAAGTCCGGCAAGCGGTTACGTGATGCAGAGGAAGAAGCCGTTTTGGGTGCCGCATGCGAAAATTTTTCGGAAAATCCGCTACGGGATAATGACCCTTTCGCGGGAATAAGACAAAAGAAACAGTTAAACAGTAGAGCGGATGCCTGCCTGAAAGAATAATCTAAAACGTGATGTGCTAATTGTGGCCTATTTCAATGTTTATAGGCTGTCGTCGAAGCCGAGAAAAGGCTCTGGTTCTATCGTTTCGAGTGGGTTGCCATAACCGCTATTAATAGAGTTTGGATTGTCTTCCCACGGTTCAGCATATGATGCACCATAACCTGCGTTAGCGTCTTCAGGGGCGGCCGCAACCACTAGATTTAATTGCCCCCAAGTGTCCAGTTCAAATTCGTCGATATCACCGTCTTCGTATTGAATCTCGATGGCGCTATTATCTTCATCTAATGCGACAATTTCAAAAAGTTGCTTGCTTGACGTGTCTTGATACCAGACACCGATTACTGGGAATATCTTTGCCATAACCAACCTCCAACGTTACCACTTTACGCTACCACTTCTTCTGTTGCTTCGCACTATCTTTGGGTAATGCAAGGATGAAATATTCAGTTGTTAGGCGTATTATCGTAAAAGCACTGTAACGTTATGATTTGCACTGACTTTTAGAGGTTCTAGGGGGGTATAAATGATGATTTATAAACCCCTTTGTTATAGTCGACCGTTCATAAATATAGAAAAAGTCTATAAAACTTTGGCTGAAAACCGTGGTTTGGGTAAATACTATTGAAACCGCTGCGTACACAGCTTTAACCCATTAAAAAAATAAATAAATAGAGGTGGTTTATGGCTCAGGGAGATACGGTAGAAAAAATATTGCATTCAGCTGGTGTTTTATTTGCTGAGCGTGGTTTTGCGGAAACGTCTTTGCGTACGATCACGGGAATGGCAGACGTTAATTTGGCCGCAGTTAACTATCATTTTGGCTCTAAGAAAGAATTGATTCAAGCGGTGTTTTCCGGGTTTTTAGGTCCGTTTTGTACTATTTTGGAATCTGAAATGGACGCCGCCTTAGATAAAGTGTCGGCCGGTGTGGAGCTCGATATTGAGACAGTTTTAGGGTGTGTTTCGGCCGCCGTTTTAAAAACACCGGCGGCTACTGGGGTAAGTGTGCAGAGAATAATGCGATTGTTAAGCTTGGCGTATACGCAATCACAAGAGCATTTGCGCCACCACTTGGTTGCAAACTACGGTAAGACATATGGCCGTTTTTCAGCATTAGTGCAAAAGGCGCTGCCGGAACTCACACCTGTGGTTTTTTATTGGCGTCTCTATTTTATGTTGGGGGCTATGGCGTTTACCTTGTCTAGCTACGATTCTCTTCGTTCAATATTGAACAGTGAATATGCTCAAGATAGTGAGCTCGAAGACGTAATGAACCTAATGGTACCGTCCTTAACCGCGATTTTAAAAAACCCATCATGATACATTCTTATCTTGGTCCCGTTGTTATTGATGTTGCGGGCACATCTTTGTCGCTTGCTGATAAAAAGCTACTCGCCGACCCTTGGGTGGGAGGTGTTATTTTGTTTAGCCGCAATTTCGAACATAAAGAACAGCTGGCTCGATTGGTAGCTGATATTCGCAATAGTAATGCTAAGCTCCTTCTTGCTGTAGATCATGAGGGTGGGCGCGTGCAACGCTTTAAAGAAGGCTTCTCTCTTATTCCGCCTATGCAGTCTCTCGGCAATCTCTACAGTTCTGATCATGTACAGGGCTTGTTGGTGGCGAAAGAAATGGGTTGGTTGTTAGCGGCCGAAGTATTGGCTTCCGATATCGATATTAGCTTTGCACCCGTCTTAGATGTTGACGATTGTGTGAGCGATATTATTGGTGATAGAAGTTTTCATCCAGACCCCACTATTGTTGGCGTGCTTGCGCAGTCTTTTATGGCTGGAATGCACGAAGCGGGTATGGCGACAACTGGAAAACATTTTCCTGGGCACGGCGGGATAAAAGCCGATAGCCATCTAGAACTACCTGTTGACGCTAGGACGTTAGATGAATTGGAGTCGCGTGATCTGAAGCCCTTTGCGGATCTCACGCAGTCTTTGGATGGTGTAATGCCTGCACATATTCAGTTTCCCTCAATTGATGGTGAGCCTGTAGGCTTTTCACCTTGGTGGCTTAAAACTTACCTACGCGGAACGTTGGGGTATGACGGTGTTATATTCAGTGACGATTTGACTATGGAAGGGGCTGTTGGGGCAGGGAGTTATTCTCAACGGGCGATCAAAGCGTTGCAGGCGGGATGTGATTCGGTTTTAGTATGTAATAGTCGGAGTGGCGCATTGGAGGTTGTGGATGCTTTGCGTGCGCTATTTCCGAGCGTACTTCAATCAAACCTTGAAAAAATGAAAGCGAGAAAAACCTTAACATGGGGGCTGCTCCAGAAGAGCGAACGATGGCGCTCAGCGGTAAGTTTACTTAGCTCGATTTGAGTGATTTAACGATGGAAGACATGATAGAAAAATTGAAAAAAATTTATTCCACAATTTATGTTGAGGGGATAGGGCCTGAGTATCTTTGGATTGTCGACATGTTTACGGTTGTGCTACTGACATTATCCGTAGCGGCACTCACCAGTCGATTTTTAAAGAAAATAGAAATAAAAGCACTTAAAACTAAGTCGGCTTGGGACGATGCGCTAGTATCTTCATTGCAGCGGCCCGCTAAATGGTTTGTATGGGGCTTTGGTATTTTGACTGCAGCGGATATGGCTGGAGAGCAATCGGCCTCTCTTTTATTGGGGTCGGTTGATAATCTTCGTCAATTGGGTGCGGTTATTGTTATCGCCTGGTTTCTTACTGGGTTTATTAGGCGCGCAGAAATAAACCTGATGAATCCTGACTATAGCCATAAACCGATGGATAAAACCACGGCTATGGCGATGGGTAAGTTGCTACGTATATCCGTAATTATTACGTCCGTGCTAGTAGCCTTGCAGTCGTTAGGCTATAGCGTATCGGGCGTTTTGGCTTTTGGTGGTATTGGTGGTATTGCTGTTGGTTTTGCGGCAAAGGATTTACTGGCGAATTTTTTTGGCGGTCTTATGGTGTATCTGGATAGGCCGTTTACCGTTGGAGATTGGGTGCGTTCTCCGGATAAAAATATAGAGGGTACGGTTGAGGATATTGGGTGGAGGTTAACTCGAATCCGTACCTTTGATAAGCGTCCACTGTATGTCCCCAATGCGACATTCACGCAAATTTCAGTGGAAAACCCTTCTCGAATGTCCCACCGTCGAATTTATGAAACCATTGGTGTTCGTTATGATGATGCCAATAAAATGGAGCTGATCGTCACCGAAGTGAAGAATATGCTCGCCAATCATGATGAAATTGATCCCGATGCAACGCTTATTGTAAATTTTAATGCCTTTGCTGCTTACTCTCTAGATTTCTTTGTTTATTGTTTTACAAAAACAACTAATTGGGTTTACTTTCATGAGGTCAAGCAAGATATTTTATTGAAAATTATTCATATAATAGAATCTCATGGTGCTGAGTGTGCTTTCCCTACGTCTACGCTGCATATTCCAGAAGCTGTTAAGGTGGCGTCGGCGCCTGAGTCGCCTGACAGTTAACAACGATCGTCTGTCGGTTAAGGCCGAGGTTAATCCGTAATGTAAAAATTTCTGTAGATAAAAAATCTCTATGAAAAATGCTAAAAAATTGTTTTCGTTCGATGAATCGCAGCAAGCGATCGTCGGCTTGTCCGACAAGTTAAATCGCCATTATCGCTCCTCCTCTAGTAATGGTAAAAAGCCGGTTATTGTTTTGTCTTTATTAAATGGCGGAATGGTTTTTAGTGGTTTGCTATTGCCCCATTTAAACTTCCCTTTGTTGCTTGATAGTATCTGCGTGTCGCGGTATCGCCAAAAGACGACCGGTGCTGACTTGCAGTGGCATTCGTACCCTGGTGTAGATTTGTCTGGAAGCGAAGTGCTTTTGCTAGATGATATTTATGATGAAGGTATTACTCTCGCAATGGTGAAAGCTTGGTGCCTTTCACAGGGCGCTGAACATGTAATAACCAGTGTTTTAGCGTGGAAGCAGCTACCACCAAAGAAGCAGAGAGCCGAGGTGCTGGAATGCCCCGATTTTTTTGCACTACAAGTGCCCGATGAATTTGTTGTTGGATTGGGTATGGATAGCGCTGGGTTGTACCGTAACGCACCTGGTATATATGTCTTAGACGAAAAGTAAACTCAATATGACGATTGCAGTAATTGGTGGGTCTGGTTTTTATTCTTTTCCGCATTTAGAGAACGCGCAACGACAACGGATTCGCTCACGCTACAGTTTAGAGCCCGTTAGTGTTTTGGGTGGGACGCTTGGTGGCGGCCGTAGTAAAGTTTATTTTATTGCACGACACGGCGATTCTCACGCTGTACCGCCGCACAAAGTTAATTATCGCGCCAATATTGATGTGCTTTCACAGTTAGGTGTTGAGCATATTGTTGCCATTAACGCGGTAGGTAGTGTGACATTTGAGATGCCGCCCGCCTCAATCGTATTGCCTGATCAAATAATCGATTACTCGTGGGGAAGGGAGCATACTTATTTTGATGAGTTTTCAGGGGCGCTAAGCCATATTGATTTTACACGGCCTCTAGAAAGCCCGTTGCGTGAAAAATGTTTTAGTAGATTGGTCGATACCTTGCCGGCATGGAACGGCGGTGTATACGGTTGCACGCAAGGCCCGAGATTAGAAACGTCAGCCGAAATTCGAAAACTAAAGGCTGATGGTTGCGACTTGGTTGGCATGACATTAATGCCCGAAGCAGCATTGGCAAGAGAAAAAGCAATAAGTTATATGTCGATTTGTGTGGTGACCAATTGGGGTGCCGGGCTTCAATATGGTAAAGACGTTGGCGATGGAACCGATGTGGCGCCTCTAAACATTGAAGGAATAAAGGACGTGTTAGCGGCACAACTCACAAAAGTTCAAGATGTCTTAGTGGATACACTGATATTACCCTAGACATTAAAATGATTTTGTCTTAATGTCTATTCACGCTTTAGTTTATTGGTTCGAGTGATAATTACTACTGAATGCTAACTCAAACGCTTGTATGGGTTTTGGTGGCGTTGAATCATTCGAAAAAAGTTAAATCAATTTGGGTTTTCTTTCTTCAATAAATAGATAGGCGTAATTCAAAAGAAACAACTAAACATAATAACAATAGACACAAGAGGTGTAGACATGGCTGATAGAGAACTCGGCACTGTCAAGTGGTTCAATAATGCACGGGGCTACGGCTTTATTACTCGCGGTGAAGAATCTGAAGATATTTTTGTGCACTATCGCAATATTCGAGGAGAAGGTTACCGCTCACTAAGCGAAGGTCAGAAGGTGGAATTTGAACTTCAAAAAGGTGATAAAGGATTGCAGGCAGAAGATGTTGCCTGCATCTAATTAGTGGTATCGCTGCAATGCTGTTCAGGCGAAAATTAAATATTAAAACTTTTTATACTAGCCGTTTAATAGTGTTCGTTGGCTAGGTTTTTGTATTTAGCTGTTGTTCGTTTGAATCGCTAGCGATAAATTGTTGTGTTTCTTACAATAAGTTTATCGCTAAGCGTTCATCGTATTATTGGGTGTGTCATTCTATGGCTCGATACTTTCGTTTTCGAGCATCTCCGGCGTAAAGGGTTGAACGACTACAAGAACGCCTAGTTTAGGGTGGTCGATAAGATGTAATTCACCGCTACGCATTCTACGTTTTTGATTAAATGTCGCTATTTTCTGCACGAGAAAAGGTTGATCGGTTAAGTTTGAAAAATCGTTGAGTAGCGCCGTCATTCGTGAATCTGAATCTAAAATTGTGCCAGCGTTAAGGTCTAACGAAAAATCAGTATTGCTCATGCCGCCAATTAGGCCGCCGGTGATATTGGGTGGTGCAATTCCTGTAGGAGCATCGAGCGTTAGTGTAATGTCGAGGGGGTCCGTTGTGATTCGTTTTGGAATTGATGGAAGCTCTGGCCAGTGTTCACTTTCTTGCCCGTAGTTGGCGGTAAATTGTGTAAGCCAAAGGTCACTTTTTATGTGCAGGTAACGGCTGCGGCTAAAGGTCACTGTGCCTTCGAGTTCGTGGTGTTCGCCAAACTGTTCCCCGCCATTAATAACAATAGCCGGCGCGCTTTCTTCTGCGTTAATTGGTTGCCTCCAACTTTGGTGGAACAATATGGAGAGCCCATTTTCGGCTTGCAGCGGATAGGCGATATTTTCGAGAATGTAGGCATGTTGTTCGAGTAGCTCAAAGGGTGCAATCTCTGCGCTGTAGTCACCCTCCTTAATCATTGCGTTTTCTGGGGTGTCATTCTCTGCTGTTGGCGCATCATCCTCAAAAGCAAGCGCTTGCGTAGGCAACGCCTCCTCCAGCTCGAGCAAGGTTTCGTCGGCATTGGGGTGCTGCTCTTCTGTCGTGGGTGCTAATGCGGCGTTATCTAGGTCGAGTAGCGCTATTGTAGGGTCGATGAGGTGTTGTAGGTTGGCTGGGTAGCCTAAGGCAATATTTTTGGGCCATATTTCTTTGTCGGCGGTATTCTGCTCAGCGCGTTTGAAAATGACTAATTCAATTTGGTACCAGTTTTCGTAATTGTTGATAACGCTATTGTCTTGCGCTGAAGGGGTTTGCGCTGTGGCATGGGGCGAAAATTGAGTGGCTGCACACAAAAGTAAAGACCGAAAAATGCGCCCACAATAAAATGGGTGGAAAAGCGGTTGCGCTGTTTTAGAGGTAAGAATCATTAGCTGGCCTGTTTGAGTAGTTGCAGTACTTGGCTGACTTGCTTCAAGCGTTGATCGGCATTTTCCATATCGAAACTGAATTTTAAATGGTTTGCCCCTTCAAGTCGGTAGTGTTGGGGTTGTTTTTGTACGAGTTTAACAATTGTGAGGGGATCTACGCTCGTTTTGCTCGCAAATTCCACTCTGCCGCCGGTTTTGCTCGCTTCAACTTTGGTAATGCCTAGGCTTTCTGCTTCGAATCGAACACGGGTTTGCCGCATAAGATTTTTAACGGCGTCGGGTAGTAGCCCGAATCGATCGATCATCTCAATCTGTAATTCATTCAAATCTTGCTCGTTTTTCACAAGCGCTATACGTTTGTAAAGTGTTAGGCGGGTGTGCACATCGGGCAAGTAGTCGTCGGGAATCAGGGCTGGTATACGCAAATTAATCTCGATATTGCTGTCTTCAGGCTGCTCTAGATCAATCTCTTTGCCTTCTTGGATGGCTGCTACAGCTCTGTCGAGCATGTCCATATAAAGTGAAAAGCCGATAGCTTGCATTTGCCCGCTCTGGTCGTCACCTAGAAGTTCGCCGGCGCCACGTATTTCAAGGTCGTGGGAAGCGAGCATAAAGCCAGCACCTAGATCTTGGGCTTCGGCAATTGCTTCAAGTCGTTTATGGGCGTCTGCGGTCATGGCCTTTTTGTGGGGCGTTAAAAGGTAGGCGTAGGCTTGGTGGTGTGAGCGGCCCACTCGCCCTCGAAGTTGATGGAGTTGGGCGAGGCCAAATTTGTCGGCTCGCTCGATAATAATGGTGTTGGCCGTGGGTACATCAATACCGGTTTCGATGATTGTGGTACAAATAAGAACGTTGAAGCGCTTGTGGTAGAAGTCCGACATTACTCCCTCAAGTTCTCTTTCTCTCATCTGGCCGTGACCAATACCTATTCGTGCCTCTGGAATGAGCGCTTGAACTTCAGCAGCACGTTTTTCTATGGATTTAACTTCATTGTGGAGGAAGTACACTTGGCCGCCACGTAGTATTTCACGCAGAACCGCCTCTTTTACTAAGTTCTCGTCGGATTCGCGAATAAAGGTTTTTACCGACAGTCGTTTTGCTGGAGGTGTAGCAATAATTGAGAGGTCTCGAATTCCCGACATCGCCATATTGAGTGTGCGAGGGATAGGTGTTGCGGTAAGAGTGAGGATGTCGACTTCTGTTCGCAGCGCTTTTAAAGCTTCTTTTTGACGAACTCCGAAGCGATGTTCTTCATCAATAATCAATAGGCCTAGATTGGCGTATTTAAGGTTCCCCTGAATAAGTTTGTGGGTGCCAATAACGATATCGACTTGGCCGGTTTCCAGCTGTTTCTGAACGACCTCAAGCTCTTTGGTGCTTCTAAAGCGAGATATGACTTCGATATTAACCGGCCAATCGGCAAAACGGTCTTTGAAGTTTTCGTAATGTTGTTGTGCGAGCAGTGTAGTGGGTACCAGTACGGCCACTTGCTTACTGTTTTGTGCAGCGATAAAGGCTGCGCGCATAGCAACTTCTGTTTTGCCGAAACCGACGTCACCACATACAAGGCGGTCCATTGGTTGGGACGAGAGCATATCGTCGCGCACAGCAGCAATGGCCGCTACTTGGTCTGGCGTTTCTTCAAACGGAAAGCCTGTGCTGAATTGTAGATAAGCGTCTTTTGGGTTGGTGTATGCAAACCCTTGGCGGGCTTTGCGTTTTGCGTAAATATCAAGAAGTTCTGCGGCAACATCTCGCACCTGCTCTGCGGCTTTGCGTTTTGCTTTTTGCCAGGTTTCACTGCCAAGTTTGTGCAAAGGGGCGTGGCTTTCTTCTGCGCCACTATAACGGCTAATAAGATGGAGGTTGGCAACCGGTACATATAGCTTGGTTTCGTTGGCATAGGTGAGCACCAAGAATTCTTCGGCCTGCCCATCGTGTTCGATGGTTTGCAGCCCTTTGTATCGTCCAACGCCATGTTCTATATGCACTACGGGTGCGTTGAGTTTAAGTTCAGTGAGGTTTTTGACAATGTTGTCGGCATCGTCTGTGGCCTTTGTTCGTCGTCGTTTTTGTGAAACACGATTGCCGAAGAGTTGTTGTTCCGCTATGAATATCATTGCGGGGTCATTGATATTAACGGTGGTATCGATATCAGCGACGGTAATCGCAATACTGCTATTACCGGTTAAAAAGCCGGCAATGCCGTCGGGCTCGTCAGGCGAAACGGCTATTTTTTGTAATTGCTCTTTTAGTATTTCTTTGCGTCCAGACGTTTCGGCACAAAAGAGAACTCTCTTTTCAGTCTCGAGTAAAAAATTCTCGAGTAAGTGAAGGGGGTTTTGCGCTCGATTGTCAATTCCCAGTGCGGGTGTGGGCGAAAAATTGTAGTTCGAATTACCAGTAGACTCGGCTATTTTCTGTGTGTGTAAAACAATGCGGGGAAACTGCTTTAGCGACGCGTGTAGGTCCGCTACCGGATGAAACGCTAGGTGTGCAGGAAGGATGGGGCGTTCGATGTCGCCGGTTCTGCTTGCGTAACGTTGCTCAATGTCTCTCCAGTGGTGCTCAATAGCGGCGTTTACGCCTTCGTGCACAAATATGAGGGTGTCTTCTCGTGCGTCGGGCAGGTAGTCAAACAGTGACGATGTTGTTTCAAAAAATAGCGGTAGATAATACTCAATCCCTGCAGGGGAAAGGCCATCGGCAACATCTTGATAAACAGGGCAGGATTGATGGTCGACATCGAAGGTTTCGTGCCAACGCCGTTTGAAGCCATTGATACCGGCTTTGTCTAACGGGAGCTCTTTGCCGGGTAAGAGCTCAATTTGATCGACTTTTTGGATGGTGCGCTGTGTTTCAGGGTCAAATTCGCGAAGAGAGTCGACAGCGTTATCAAACAGCTCTATGCGGTAGCAGGCGCGACTCCCCATGGGGTACACGTCTATTAGCGCGCCCCGCACCGCAAACTCACCATGTTGGTACACCATGTCGACGTGTGTGTAGCCAGCATTGACCAGCTGATCTCGAAAGGCTTCACGGTCTAGGGTGTCGTCTACTTTCAGAATCAGTGTTTTGGTTAGTATGAAATCGGCGGGGGGGAGTCGCTGCATGAGCGTTGTAGCAGCAACGACAATGACGCAACGTTCATGTGCGTGCATATGATAGAGGCACCGCATGCGCTCGGAAATGATATCTTGGTGAGGTGAAAAGCTATCGTAAGGGAGTGTTTCCCAGTCGTTGAAGAGCATAACGCGACATTGTTCATCGCGGCCCTTTAGAAATTGCGCGATATCACGCCTGTATATTTCGGCTGTCCCCATATCGGGTGCAATAACCAGCATGTTTTTCTGGGTATCTATAAGCGCTTGCACCATGGCGAAAGCGCTGCCGCTAGTGCCGCATAGGTTCCCCCAGGCGCGTTTGTCGGCGGCTTTAGAGGGCACAATTGGAGAGAGCGGGTTTGATAGGGTCATTACAGCCTGTTACTCAGAAAGAGGGAGTTAGGAGCGGGATTTTAATGAAAGCACGGGCTTAGGTGCAAATAGTTGATGATTAATTTTTCGACGAAGGGTGATTGCGTAGCCACTGTCTCCCATTGTTTTGCTCAAACGCAAAATATTCCCGATAAAACAATACGTTAATTGGGTTTTTTTCAGGGTTTAGCTGGTCATAGAGGGCGCCCAAACATATAATTGGCGCGATTTTTTATGGGGTGCTACGGCGCTGATGCTTATTTGAGCAATGAGGCCGCCCATGACTAAAAAGTCCGCCAATTTGATCTATTCTAAATTGGAATGTCATTGCGAATAGGTTCGCGCTTCATTACACACGTTATCTAGTGGTTTTGACGGTAGTTGGCATGTAAGTAATCAAATTTATACTGCTGGCAAGAGCAAGGGCACTTTGCCGGCGGCAACAAGATTTTTAAAACACACTCATCTAAATCTTAAACTTTAGGCAAAGACGTATGATCAAGATCCGTCGAGGATTGGATTTACCTATCACCGGGGCTCCCCGGCAATCCATAGAAGATGGCCCGTCGATTCGTTCTGTTGCTGTTGTAGGCTTTGATTACCACGGTATGAAGCCAACGATGGCCGTTCAAGCGGGCGATAGGGTTAAAAAAGGGCAACTCCTGTTTACTGATAAAAAAACCGAAGGCGTGCGTTATACCTCGCCGGCATCGGGTACGGTGGCCGCGATAAATCGCGGAAACCAGCGTGTAATGCAATCGGTTGTCATCGATGTTGATGGTGACGAAGGGGAGGTGTTCGCACAGTACCCCGCTGCCCAGCTGGCGTCGTTGGAACGCAGCAAGGTGGTGGATAACTTAGTTGAATCAGGTTTGTGGACGTCAATTCGTACCCGCCCGTTCAGCAAGGTTCCGGCTATTGAAACGGCGCCCTCATCCGTATTTGTGAGCGCAATGGATACAAATCCTTTGGCCGCTGACCCTACTATCATCATAAACGAGCGTCCAGAAAGCTTTAAAAATGGCTTAGCGGTGTTGTCATGTCTCACAGAGGGCAAGTTGTTTGTCGCTCATGGGGAAGGCGCCTCAATCCCTCAGGTGGCAATTGATAGTGTCGAATATCAGGCCTTCGGTGGCGTTCACCCTGCGGGTAACGTAGGAACGCACATGCACTTTCTTGCACCGGTGAGCGCAACAAAAGTAGCGTGGTCTGTTGGCTATCAAGACGTGATGGCTATTGGCGATCTATTTACAACTGGCCAATTAAACGTCGAACGCGTGATCTCTATTGCTGGCCCTCAAATTGACGATCCTCGAATGGTTCGTACGCGTTTAGGTGCAAATCTGGAAGAATTGTTAGCAGGGCAAGTGAAAGTTGGTGAAAATCGGACTATATCCGGGTCTGTTTTTGGTGGGCGTAAGGCTTATGGCCCATCAGCTTTCCTTGGTCGCTATCATAACCAGGTGAGTGTTTTACTGGAGGGCCGTGAGCGCCCCTTTATTCACTTTATGGTGCCGGGCATTAACCGTTTTTCTGCGTTACCTATTTATATCTCAAACCTGCTTAAAGGTAAGAAATTCAATTTTACAACCTCCGCTAATGGAAGTGAGCGTGCAATGGTGCCCACTGGTGCCTACGAACGTGTTATGCCGTTGGATATTTTGCCAACGCATTTATTGCGTTCAATAATTGTGGGTGACACTGAAATGGCTCAAAAACTAGGTTGTTTGGAGTTGGATGAAGAGGATTTGGCTTTGTGTACGTTTATTTGCTCGGGCAAATATGAATACGGCCCAATTCTTCGCGATAACCTTACGCGTATCGAGAAGGAGGGTTAATTGATGAAAATGTTACGAAATATTTTAGATAGTGTAGAGCCGCATTTTCACAAAGGCGGTAAATTGGAAAAGTGGTACGCACTTTACGAAGCGACCGATACCGTTTTCTTCCAGCCTTCTGACGTTACAAAATCAACCGCCCATGTACGCGACGGGGTAGACCTTAAGCGTGTCATGATTACCGTTTGGTTGTGTGTCTTTCCTGCCATGTTTTATGGCATGTACAACTTGGGTTGGCAGGCCAACACCATTCTGGCTGATATGGGCGCGACGTCTATTGAAGGTTGGCGCGGTGCGCTAATTGGCTTATTGGCTGGCCACGATCCTGCGAGTATTTGGGATAACTTTATTTACGGTGCTGCGTTCTTCGTACCCATTTATGCCACGGTGTTTGTTGTGGGTGGCTTTTGGGAAGTGTTATTCGCGATGAAGCGCGGGCACGAAATTAACGAAGGCTTCTTTGTTACCTCTATCTTGTTTGCGCTTATCTGTCCGCCAGACCTACCTTTATGGCAGGCTGCGTTAGGTATTAGCTTTGGCGTGGTACTAGGTAAAGAGGTGTTTGGTGGTACGGGTAAAAACTTTCTTAACCCTGCGCTTACCGGCCGAGCCTTTTTGTTCTTTGCTTACCCAGCGTCTATGTCGGGTGATGCGGTTTGGGCAGCGGTTGACGGTTATACCGGTGCAACAGCCTTATCCGTTGTGGCACAGCAGGGTATGGATGTTCTGCAATTACAAATGACGTGGATGGACGCCTTCTTCGGCAAGATGCAAGGTTCTATTGGTGAAACCTCAACTCTGGCCTTAATTATTGGCGGCGGTGCATTACTGGCTACCAGTATTGCTTCGGTACGCATTGTTTTGGGCGTGCTTATTGGCACCATTATTACCACGCTTATCTACAACGCTGTTGGTGATGCCAATTCAAACCCAATGTTTGCCATGCCTTTTTGGTGGCATATGGTCTTGGGGGGGTATGCTTTTGGTCTGTTCTTTATGGCGACCGATCCTGTATCGGCTTCGATGACGAACGCAGGTAAGTGGTGGTTCGGTGGTTTGATCGGCTTTATGGTCATTACCATTCGTGTAGTAAACCCAGCCTTTCCAGAAGGCATGATGTTGGCGATTCTATTCGCTAACTTGTTTGCTCCGCTTATCGACCACTTTGTAGTGCAATCCAACATCAAGCGGAGGTTAGCACGTGGCTAATAACGATACGATTAAGAAGACCCTTACGGTCGCGTTACTGCTGTGTATCGTATGCTCGGTAGTAGTATCCACGGCGTCAGTTGTACTCAAGCCGCTACAGGTGGCCAATAAACAACTCGACTTTAAACGTAATATTCTCTCTGCAGCAGGCTTGCTGGAAGAGGGGGTTAGTGTTGATGCGCAATTTGAAAAAATTGAAACCCGCATTATTGATTTAAGCCGTGGCCAATTTACATCTGAAATTGATGCTGACTCTTTTGATCAACGCAAATCTGTTAAAGATCCAAGCCTTTCGGATGCGCTAAGTTCTGAACTAGATATTGCCGGCCTATCTCGTCGCGAAAAATTCGCCAAGGTTTATTTAGTTAAAGGTGATGCGGGTATCGAAACGGTTATCCTGCCTGTTTCAGGATATGGCCTGTGGGGAACCATGTACGGTTTTCTGGCAATAGAGTCTGATATGAACTCGGTTGTTGGCTTAGGTTTTTACGACCATAAAGAAACGCCAGGGCTAGGTGCAGAAATTGAAAACCCTCGCTGGAAAGCACTTTGGACGGGTAAAGAAATTTATGCGGCTGATGGCACGGTGGCCTTTGATGTGATTAAAGGTAGTGTCGCCCCAGGTTCTGCAGGTGCACAGCACAAGGTTGACGGCTTATCCGGTGCGACCTTAACCAGTGTTGGTGTAAAGAATATGATTAAATTCTGGTTGGGTGAAAACGGCTACGGTCCCTTCCTCAACAAGCTTAAAGCGGGAGAGGCCTGATTTATGAAAGTTAAAGAGCTTTTATTTAAGCCCATACTCGACAACAACCCAATTGGTTTACAAATTTTGGGTATTTGTTCCGCGCTGGCGGTAACCAGCAGCATGAAGGTCACCATCGTGATGTGTATTGCACTCACAACGGTTGTAACTTTTTCTAACTTTTTTGTATCGATAATCCGAAACAATATACCTAACAGTATCCGCATTATTGTGCAGATGACGGTTATTGCTTCGTTGGTGATTTTGGTTGATCAGGTACTCAAAGCCGTTGCTTACGATATAAGTAAACAGCTTTCAGTATTTGTTGGTTTGATCATTACTAACTGTATTGTAATGGGCCGTGCCGAAGCCTTCGCTATGAAAAATCCACCTTTACAGAGCGCCCTAGACGGTTTTGGTAATGGCTTAGGGTATAGCGCCATGCTTATCGCTTTGGCCGTTGTGCGTGAGCTTTTTGGCGGCGGCACTTTGTTTGGCTTTGAAATCATGCAAACCGTGAACAACGGTGGTTGGTACGATCCAAACGGAATGTTGTTATTACCGCCCAGCGCTTTCTTCCTGATTGGTTTATACATTTGGGCGATTCGTGCATACAAGCCTGCTCAAGTTGAAAATGCCGACTTTAAAATTGCACCCAATACCAAGAAGGAGGCCGTGTAATGGAAGAACTCATTTCCTTATTTGTTCGTTCGATTTTTATCGAAAATATGGCGCTCGCATTCTTTTTGGGAATGTGTACGTTTCTTGCGGTATCCAAAAAAGTGGAATCCTCTTTTGGTTTAGGTGTTGCGGTTGTTGTAGTGCAAACCATTACCGTACCGGTTAACAATTTGCTTTACACCTACCTGTTAGCTCCCGGCGCTTTGGCGTGGGCGGGCTACCCAGAGGTGGACTTAAGCTTCTTAGGCTTGATTACTTATATTGGTGTTATCGCCGCGTTGGTACAGATCTTAGAAATGTTTTTAGATAAGTACGTACCGGCTCTTTACAACGCACTCGGTGTTTTCCTTCCGCTTATTACCGTGAACTGCGCCATTCTTGGTGGTTCTTTATTTATGGTTGAGCGCGATTACAACTTTACAGAAAGTGTTGTGTTTGGTGCTGGCTCCGGTGTGGGCTGGGCGTTGGCCATTACGGCCTTAGCCGGTATACGTGAAAAAATGAAGTACAGCGATGTACCCAAGGGCCTAGAAGGCTTAGGTATTACCTTTGTTGTAGTTGGCCTTATGTCGTTGGGCTTTATGTCTTTCGGCGGCATCTCACTGTAATCAGCAAGGAATTAAACGAGTATGAATATTGAAATCATCCTTGGCGTGATCATGTTCACCGTTGTGGTATTGGCGCTGGTGGGAATTATCCTCAGTGCCCGCTCCAAACTGGTTAATAGTGGTGACGTCAGTATCGAAATTAATGGTGAAAAAACCATTACCGTTCCTGCCGGTGGCAAATTGTTGCAAACACTGGCTGCGAACAACCTTTTCTTAGCGTCTGCCTGTGGCGGCGGCGGTACTTGTGCACAGTGTAAATGTAAGGTGACGGAAGGCGGCGGCTCTATGTTGCCGACAGAAGAATCCCACTTTACGCGACATGAAGAAAAAGAAGGCTGGCGATTAAGTTGTCAGGTTGGCATTAAAGAAAACATGAAAGTCGAAGTGGACGAAGAAGTATTTGGTGTAAAACAGTGGGAATGCACTGTTGAATCCAATCCAAACGTTGCCACTTTTATTAAAGAGTTAACGTTAAAATTGCCAGAAGGCGAAAACGTTGATTTCCGCGCGGGTGGTTATGTGCAGCTTGAGTGCCCGCCGCACCATGTGAAATATGCAGACTTCGATATTGAAGACGAGTATCGCGGCGATTGGGAAAATTTTGGTTTCTTTAAAATGGAGTCAAAAGTTGAAGAACCTGTGATTCGTGCGTATTCCATGGCGAACTATCCCGATGAAGTGGGTATTGTGAAATTTAATATTCGCATTGCAACACCGCCACCACGTACACAAGGTATTCCTGCCGGTCAAATGTCGTCTTATGTTTTTAATTTAAAGCCGGGCGACACAATAACGGTTTATGGCCCATTTGGTGAGTTTTTTGCGAAAGAGACCAATGCTGAAATGGTGTTTATTGGTGGTGGTGCGGGTATGGCGCCAATGCGGTCACATATTTTTGATCAGCTACGCCGAATTAAAACTGATCGTAAAATGTCATTTTGGTATGGCGCCCGTTCTTTACGTGAATTATTTTATAAAGACGAATATGACCTATTAGCCGAAGAAAATAACAATTTCGACTGGCATGTTGCGTTATCTGACCCGCAGCCAGAAGATAATTGGGATGGCTTAACGGGTTTTATTCACAATGTATTACTAGAAAATTATTTAAAAAACCACCCAGCACCAGAAGATTGTGAGTTCTACATGTGTGGTCCACCCATGATGAACGCGGCTGTGGTTAAAATGCTTCAAGACCTTGGGGTTGAAGACGAAAATATTATGCTTGATGACTTTGGTGGTTAAGGAAGCACACAACATAATGTTTTTTATAGACTGCTTTTTATCAAAAAGCATACGCAAAGCGAGCCCGGTTCTTCTGGTCTCGCTTTGTTTTTTTATGCTTAATGCCTGTTCACCAGAAACTCCGTTGCGCGAATATGCCCTAGAGGGGCATACGATGGGTACTACCTATCATATTACGGCGGTGCTCAACCCTGAGGTGATTGTTGCGCAAAGTGCTTTGCAAATGGAAGTGGATAAGTTGCTGGAGAATGTTAATCAGGCAATGTCTACTTATATAGCAGATTCAGAGTTATCGTTGCTAAACAAAGTGCCCGTTCATCAGCCGACGGTTGTGTCGCAACCGCTGTTTCACTTGCTGCAGTTAAGTCGTGATATTCATGTGCTCTCAGGTGGTGCTTTCGATATTACTGTAGGGCCGTTAGTCAATTTGTGGGGCTTCGGGCCAGAAGAGCGCGACGAAAAAAAGCCGAGTGCCAGCTTGATTGCTGCGGCGAATCAACGTGTAGGCCAACAATTTGTTAGGCTCGAACAATCAAATTTGCAGGTTACCAAAACGGCTAGCGTTGCCATTGATCTTTCGGCGGTAGCCAAGGGTTACGGGGCCGACGCCATTGCTGCGCTGTTTAAAGCCCATGCTATTGTCGATTATATGATTGAGGTCGGTGGTGAAATTGCTGTAGCGGGTAATAATGCTAGGGGCATTCAGTGGCGTCTAGGCATTGAGCAGCCATCGCTCGTGCAAACAGGGGTTATGCAAGCTGTTTCGGTTAGCCACGGGGGAATTGCAACTTCGGGTGATTACCGTAATTATTTTGAGTTTGAAGGCGAAAGGTTTTCTCATACCATTGACCCTAAAACCGGTTACCCTATTACTCACACATTGGCGTCTGTAACTGTTGTAGCAAGTTCGGCGGCCAAAGCGGATGCTATTGCTACAGCAATGAATGTTTTAGGCCCTGATAAGGGGTACGCTTTGGCGGTAGACAATAATATTGCCGCTTATTTTATTATTCGAACAAAAGAGGGGTTTGTTTCGAAAGCCTCTCCCGCATTTAATCAGTATCGAGTGACATTATGATTGTATATTTGTTAGCGTTTCTTATTTTGGTTTTGGTCGTTGTGGGCATGGCTGTAGGGGTCATTTTTAGCAATAAACCTATTAAGGGTTCTTGTGGTGGGTTAGGTGCGATTGGAATTACGACCAGTAACTGCGAGATATGTGGCGGCGATACGCAGAAATGTGACGACGAGCAAGAGCGTGTTGCCAAGTCGGAAGGCAAAGAGACGCCTACCCAGAAAAAAGCGCTCGCTTATGATGCAACAAAAAATCAATAAAACGAGCCACATGAATTTTAGAAATGGTTAGGGGATGTACATCGAATGGCAGATTATCAATACGATCTTTTAGTGATAGGGGCCGGGCCCGCGGGTGAATCAGCGGCAATGGCCGGTGCAAAAAATAATTTAAAAGTTGGTGTTGTAGAAGGCCAAACATTTCTCGGTGGTAACTGTACTCATAAAGGTACTATTCCATCGAAGGCGTTGAGAAATGCTGTAAAGCAGGCCATTCGATATAAAGCGCATCCCTTATTTCGTCATATCGCCGACAATCAGCCGTTAACCTATCCGCGTATTTTGTCTGCGGCTTTAGAAGTTATTCCCAAACAGGTAGAGTTACACACTGAATTTTTTAGCCGGAACCGCATTCAGGTTCACAGTGGCATGGCTAAATTCGTGGGTGAGCATGAAGTACAAGTTATGGATGTACATGGTGCGTGCGATTCTATTGTTGCGAAGAATTTTTTGATAGCTACGGGGTCTCGTCCATATCAACCGAATGATATTGATTTTAATCACCCTCGCATTTACGACAGCGATAGCGTGTTATCAATGGCCCATACGCCTCGCACATTAATTATTGTGGGCGCTGGCGTGATTGGTTGTGAATACGCTTCAATCTTTTCGGGTTTGGGCCTTAAAGTTGATCTTATTAACGCAAGAGAAAAATTACTCGAATTTCTGGATGATGAAATTTCGGATGCTTTAAGTTACCACCTTAGAAATAACGGTGTGATGGTGCGACATAACGAAGAGCACGCCTCGATTGATTGTTCGGGTAAGGGCGTGACGTTAAACTTGAAATCAGGTAAGCGGATACGGGCTGATGCATTGCTGTGGTGTAATGGTCGCACGGGTAATACCGATTCTTTGGATTTGACCGCGCTCGGTTTAGAGGCCAATCACCGTGGCCAGGTTAGTGTTGATAAAAATTATCGCACGGCGGTCCCTCATGTGTACGCCGCGGGCGATGTCATTGGATGGCCAAGTTTAGCCAGTGCCTCCTACGACCAAGGCCGATCAGTAGTGGATGCCATTCTAGGGCGCAATGTCCGCTTTGTTGAAAATGCCCCTACCGGAATCTATACCATTCCAGAAATTAGCTCTGTTGGTAAAACTGAAATAGAATTAACGGCGGCTAAAGTTCCCTACGAAGTCGGGCGCGCCTTTTTTAAAGATACCGCGCGAGGTCAGATTAGCGGTGAAGATGAAGGAATGTTAAAAATTCTTTTTCATATCGATACCCATCAAATATTGGGTATTCATTGTTTCGGCGCAGAAGCCTCGGAGATCGTCCATATTGGTCAGGCGATTATGGATCAGCCTGGCGAAGCTAACACTATCGATTATTTTGCCAACAGTACGTTTAACTATCCAACTATGGCTGAGGCCTATCGTGTCGCGGCCTTGAATGGGTTGAATCGAGTTAATCGCGATTAACCTTATAAGTACGCCGGGGCGCTTAAAAGTGCTCTAGCATTGTTAATGGGTAGCGTTCTCCCGTTAGATAGCGCTCAATGTCGGAGAGCACCATTGGGCTTCGTAAGCGATGTTTGTTGGCTCGAATCTGCTCTATGCTTAACCATAGAGCGCTTTCAATATCGGGGTCTAAGGGTTGTGATTGATCCTGCCTGAGGGCGCTAGCAATAAAACTTGTTCGCATGTAAGTAATGTTGTTCACTGGCGATGTGAACAATGAATTCCCTAGAAAGGCCTCAAGCTTAATTTCCCATTGGGTTTCTTCTTTTGTTTCTCGAATAGCCGCTGTAAAAAGCGTTTCGTTTTGCTCGAGGTGTCCAGCGGGCTGATTAAGTAAAAGCGCACCATTTTTATTTTCCTCTACCATCAAAAATAAATTGTCTCGCTCAACGATTGTGGCCACTGTGACATGTGGATACCATTTCATAGGCTACCTTTTTCGAGTATTTCTTGCTGGTGTATTGCGTGAGTTTACGTGGTTACGTGTTTTTTTCGCTGTTACTGGTTGTTTTGGCAGATGAACCTCTTCCATCCGGCATTCACCCGGTTGCAATTCGCCAAGCGTCCAAGGCCCTATAGCCGCGCGTATTAGCCGTAACGTTGGAAGGTTTACGGCGGCCGTCATTCGCCGTACCTGCCTGTTTCTACCTTCTGTAATAATGATTTCTAGCCAATGAGTAGGAATCTCTTTGCGTTGTCGGATAGGAGGAGTACGCGCCCAGAGTAATGGCTCAATAATAGTGCGTACTTTGGCGGGTTTGGTTTTTCCGTCCTTTAGCGTAACGCCCGTTATTAAGGCGTCAATGGCTGCTTGGTTGGGTTCCCCCTCTACTTGTACCCAGTAGGTTTTCGGCAGTTTTTTATCGGGGCTGGTAATACGGTGCTGAAGATCTCCGCTATTGGTCAGCAAAAGCAGCCCTTCAGAATCATGATCGAGCCGGCCGGCAGGATAAAAATCCGAGGCAATCGATTTCTTACCGGTGAAGATATTCGCTAATGTTGTTTTTTCTTCGCTGCGACTAAATTGACTTAAGCAATTGAAAGGTTTGTTAAGAAGAATGATTGTAGGCATATAGATGCATCTTTTTGGTGCTGAAGAGCGTGCGAACGGCGCTTACGTCATCGGGTAAACGCTGCTATAATTTGCGACCATTTTACGGTGTATCCCCACCGATTTCCTTCTTTATTGGAGCCACTGGCACACTCGCGTCGGGTGCCTCCTTTTTATCTTCTCACTAAGGGTATAGAGAATGTCGACAGATAAACCTACCATCATTTACACCGAAACGGACGAAGCTCCAGCACTTGCAACTTATTCTTTGTTGCCAATTATTCAAGCTTTCGCAAAGGCGTCCGATATTGCGGTGGAAACTAAAGATATTTCTTTGTCAGGTAGGGTTATCGCCAACTTTTCCGAATACCTTTCAGAAGATCAGCGTCAAGAAGATGCATTAGCCGTATTGGGCGAATTGGCGAAAAAACCAGAAGCGAATATTATTAAATTGCCCAATATCAGTGCTTCCGTACCGCAGTTGGGCGCTGTTATTAAAGAGCTTCAAAGCAAAGGCTATAAGCTTCCGGATTACCCTGAAGCTCCGAGTACTGACGAAGAAAAAGACATTAAAGCGCGTTACGATAAAATCAAAGGCAGTGCTGTTAACCCTGTATTGCGAGAGGGCAACTCCGATCGTCGTGCGCCTGCTTCAGTTAAGCAGTACGCACAGAAAAACCCACACTCAATGGGCGCTTGGGCGAGCAATTCCGCATCGCACGTGGCCTCCATGGGCGCGGGCGATTTTTACGGTAGCGAGCAATCCGTAACGGTCAGCAAACCTACTACTGTGAGTATTCAGTTACTCGAAGGGAATAATGTTGTCGCGTTAAAATCCAATCTACCGTTGTTAGCGGGCGAAGTTATTGACTCGTCAGTGATGAGCAAAGCGGCGCTGTGTGAATTCTTAGCCGCTGAAATCGATAATGCTAAAGCCCAAGATGTGCTGTTTTCATTACACATGAAAGCCACCATGATGAAAGTGTCCGACCCTATTATTTTTGGCCATGCGGTTAAAGTCTTCTACAAAGATGTATTTGCCCAATACGGTGAGTTATTTGATGAGCTAGGTGTTGATGCCAACAATGGTATAGGCGATGTTTACGCAAAAATACAAACGTTGCCGGCTGAGCAAAAAGCTGAAATCGAAGCTGCCATCCAAGCTGTATATGCCGATCGCCCAGCAATGGCGATGGTAAACTCAGATAAAGGTATTACTAATTTACATGTCCCTAGCGATATCATTATTGATGCGTCAATGCCCGCAATGATACGTGCCTCTGGGCAAATGTGGGGCCCTGATGGCGAGCAAAAAGATACTAAAGCCGTTGTGCCCGATCGTTGTTATGCCAGTATTTATCAGGCCACCATCGATTTCTGTAAGGAGCATGGGGCTTTCGATCCCACCACAATGGGAAGTGTGCCTAACGTTGGTTTAATGGCGCAAAAAGCAGAAGAATACGGTTCTCACGATAAAACGTTTGAAATGTCCTCAGCGGGTACGGTTCAAGTGATCGATGCTGCTGGCTCTGTTCTAATGGAACATACCGTTGGTGAGGGTGATATCTTCCGTATGTGTCAGGTGAAAGACGCGCCTATTCAAGATTGGGTCAAGCTAGCGGTCACCCGCGCGCGCGCGAGCAATACGCCTGCGATTTTTTGGTTGGATGAAAGTCGAGCGCACGATGCTCAATTAATCGCTAAGGTTAAAAGGTATTTGGCTGAACATGACACAGCGGGGCTCGATATCCAGATTCTGCCCCCCTTAGAGGCGACTAAGATGTCATTGGCGCGCATCAAAGATGGCCAGGACACCATATCGGTTACTGGTAACGTGTTACGCGACTACCTCACGGATTTGTTCCCCATACTCGAGTTGGGAACTAGCGCAAAAATGTTGTCAGTTGTACCGTTGATGAATGGCGGCGGCTTGTTTGAGACCGGTGCGGGAGGCTCCGCGCCAAAGCATGTTCAGCAGTTTGAGCAAGAGAATCATTTGCGTTGGGATAGCCTGGGTGAATTTTTAGCGCTAGCTGCGTCATTTGAACACTTTAGTCTTGTGCACGGGAATCCTAAGGCGCAGGTGTTGGCTGATACCCTTGATCAAGCAACCGCGCGCTTTTTGGATAACAATAAGTCGCCTTCACGACGTGTAGGAGAGCTCGATAATCGCGGCAGTCACTTCTATCTCGCCATGTATTGGGCTGAGGCGCTCGCTGCGCAAAATACTGATGCTGATATGAGTACACGGTTCAGTGATGTAGCAAAAGAAATGGTTGAAAAAGAAGCGGTTATTATTGAAGAGCTGAACGCTGTGCAAGGCGTAGCTGTTGAGACAAACGGTTATTACAAACCAAGCCCAGCATCACTAGGGGTTGCCATGCGTCCAAGTACCACTCTAAACTCGATTATTGACGGCGTGTAATTCGTCGTACGTAGTACGCAAGAGTGCAGCACAAAAAAGGCCTTTATCACCTAAAGATAAAGGCCTTTTCTTAGGATTTAACCAGTATTCGCGCTAAGACTCCTCCACCATAGTTTCTTTTGGTGGTGGTGCAGGCTCAGTGACGGAGGTAGAGGCTCCTGCCGATAATTTGATTTGTTTGGCGTGTAAACCTTTGTCACCTTGCTCTACTTCAAAGGTGACAGGCTGACCCGCTTTAAGTGTGCGGTATCCGTCCATGTCAATGGATGAATAATGTGCAAACAGATCTTCGCCTCCACCTTCGGGTAAAATAAACCCGAAGCCTTTAGCGTTGTTAAACCATTTGACGGTTCCGGTAGGCATAGCTCGGTCCCTTTAGTATTGTTGCTTTGCACCCATATAGTGTCTTCTGGGTATTTATTGTTATTACAGCAACCGTCTCCTTGACGGATTGGATACTTTGTAACCAACAACGACTTCATTGTCAAGTTTTTGCTCAATCTCCGCTGTTTGCGTACATTTGGTTCAGTTAGAATCTTCTTCTATAACGTTTTGTGTCGTTGGTGTAATACATGGGTAATCTTGAATTTCTTCGTCTAACCTTAAATAAAGATGACGACTCCGATTCGGTCATAGATGATGGCGGTTTAGCTGTCGAGGCTGAGAAGCCGAAGCTTAAAAAACCACCACTGTATAAGGTCGTTTTAATGAACGATGATTATACGCCGATGGAATTTGTTGTTGAGGTGTTGGAAAGTTTTTTTGGTATGAACCGGGAGCAGGCGACTCACGTAATGTTAACTGTACATACCCAAGGTAAAGGTTTATGTGGCGTCTATTCACGTGATGTTGCAGAAACCAAAGCCGCACAAGTCAATCAATATGCACGGCAAAATGAACATCCGCTGCTTTGTGAGATCGAAGCGTGTGATGATGGTGATTCTGAATGAGATTGGAATTTAAGTAGTTTCCGCATGTTGCCATAGGGCGTGGTATCGTGGTGCAGTGGAACCCAATTCAGGTGTGATAAACAATGCTGAGTAAAGAGCTAGAATCTACATTAAATACAGCGTTTAAAGGTGCTAGATCGAAACGTCATGAGTTTATGACCGTCGAACACCTTTTGCTGGCCTTGCTGGACAATGAGTCTGCCGCTAGCGTCTTACGAGCCTGCGGTGCTGATTTGAGCGTTTTGCGGCGGGACCTCTTAGAGTTCGTTGATTCTACAACGCCTCTTATTCCAGAAGAAGATGAAGAGCGGGAAACGCAGCCAACGCTTGGTTTTCAGCGGGTGTTACAGCGCGCGGTCTTTCATGTTCAGTCATCAGGTAAGAACGAAGTCACTGGTGCAAATGTATTAGTTGCCATTTTTAGTGAGCAGGAAAGCCAAGCTGTTTATTATTTGAAGCAGCAAAGCGTTGCACGCATAGACGTCGTTAATTTTATTACACATGGTATTTCGAAAGTTTCAGGTTCTAGTGGTGCTCATGGTGATACAAACCAAGAGCAGCCAGAAGAAGAGGTTGCCGCCGCAGGTGAGGGCGGCCAGCAGAACCCACTGGAAGCCTATTCCACTAATCTGAATGAACAGGCTATGCAGGGGCGTATAGACCCTCTAGTGGGGCGAGATTCAGAAGTGGAGCGCGTGGTACAAATTCTTGCTAGGCGTCGTAAAAACAATCCTCTATTGGTGGGGGAGAGTGGCGTCGGTAAAACGGCTATTGCTGAAGGTTTGGCGAAAAAAATTATTGATGATGAGGTACCGGAGGTCTTGGCAGGTAGTACGGTTTATTCTCTCGATTTAGGCTCCTTATTAGCCGGGACTAAATATCGCGGAGATTTCGAAAAGCGTTTTAAAGGCCTACTCGCAGAGCTGAAGAAGCGAGAGCATGCAATATTGTTTATCGATGAAATCCATACCATCATTGGTGCCGGTGCAGCGTCTGGCGGCGTTATGGATGCATCAAACCTTCTGAAACCCTTGTTAACGAGCGGTGATTTACGTTGCATTGGTTCCACAACGTATCAAGAATACCGAGGCATCTTCGATAAGGATCGCGCTCTTTCGCGACGATTCCAGAAGATTGATGTGAACGAGCCATCGGTAGAAGACACGTATAAAATTCTTCGAGGTTTAAAATCTCGTTTTGAAAAGCACCATAATCTTAAGTACACCGATACCGCGCTAAAATCGGCTTCTGAGCTGGCAAGCAAGTATATTGGTGATCGTTTTATGCCCGATAAGGCCATTGATGTTATTGATGAGGCAGGAGCCTACCAACAGCTGCTGCCCGAATCAAAGCGTAAAAAAGTGATTGGTGTGCGGGATATTGAAAATATTATTGCAAAAATTGCCCGCGTACCGGCAAAAACGGTATCGTCAAATGATAAAGAGTTGCTAGCAAAATTAGAAGATAACTTGCGAATGACGGTATTCGGTCAAGACGAGGCTATAGGCTCAATAGGTTCTGCGATTAAATTGTCGCGTGCGGGTTTAACTAACCATGAAAAACCGATTGGTTCTTTCTTGTTTGCTGGCCCAACTGGCGTTGGTAAAACAGAGCTTTGTAAGCAGCTTGCGACGGCAATGGGCGTTGAGCTCGTGCGGTTCGATATGTCCGAGTATATGGAGCGGCATACGGTTTCACGCTTGATAGGCGCCCCTCCAGGCTACGTAGGTTATGACCAGGGTGGTCTACTCACTGAAGCGGTAACAAAGCAGCCTCACAGCGTGGTGTTGTTGGATGAGATAGAGAAAGCGCACCCCGATGTTTTTAACTTGTTGCTTCAGGTAATGGATCATGGCGCTTTAACGGATAATAACGGTCGCACTGCCGATTTTCGAAATGTTGTCCTTATTATGACCACTAATGCCGGGGCTGAGACAATGGAGCGCTCCTCCATAGGTTTCACTAAGCAAGATCACACAACCGATGGAATGGAGGCTATCAAGAAAACGTTCACGCCAGAGTTCCGTAACCGTTTAGACGGCATTGTACAGTTTGGTGGCCTGTCGTTGGATGTTATTAAAACCGTTGTTGATAAGTTCCTGATGGAGCTACAAGGCCAGCTCGACGACAAGAAAATCACGCTGGAAATTAGCACCGAAGCGCGAGAGTGGTTGGCAGTGAATGGTTACGATGAAAAAATGGGTGCTCGGCCAATGTCGCGTATTATTCAAGAAAAGGTTAAAAAGCCTTTGGCAGAGCTGGTGTTGTTTGGTGTGCTAGCGGAGAAGGGCGGTGTTGTCACCATCGATGTGAAAGATGATGTGCTAAGGGTTATCCCTGTGGTCGAAAAACCCAAGGAAGATTCTCCAGAGGCCTGCGTTTAGTCGGCAATCACTTTCTGTTGGAATCAACACACAATAAAAAAGGCCTGCATATAAAGCAGGCCTTTTTTATTGACAGCAAATAAAGACTAACGGGCGCGGTAAGTGATTCGGCCTTTACTTAAGTCGTAAGGTGTCATTTCCACCTTAACTTTATCGCCAGTCAGAATTCTGATGTAATTTTTACGCATCTTTCCAGAAATGTGAGCCGTTACAACGTGCCCATTTTCCAGTTTCACGCGGAAGGTGGTATTCGGCAGAGTATCGATAACTTCGCCTTCCAGTTCAAAATGGTCTTCTTTTGCCATTCGGCACAAACCTCAGTCATTTCAGGTTGATTTAGAGAGGCGGCATTTTGCCCTAAATGAGTGTGAAATCCAAGTTAATTGACTAGAAAGAGCGGGATTTTATTGTTACCTGAAATAAAGTGGGGTTATGGCAGAAAAACAGGACGGAGCCAGCTGGCCTGTTTGACGTTATTGGAAAGGTGGGGCGAGGGGAAAACAGCCAATACGTACATTATGCAGTCGTTGTTATATTATAACAACTGGCCTTTGGCCTCAATTTCGGGTGGATAATCCGTTACGGTTACCCAGTGTTGATCAATTAACACCTGATAAGGCCGGTAATTTATTTTGTAATTCATTTTCTGACATTTGCGTATCCAATAACCAAGATAAATAAATGTGAGATTATTGTTTTGCGCGTATTGAATTTGATGAAGTACCGAAAAATTGCCTAAGCTGCGGTGAGCTTCATCTGGGTCAAAAAAGGTGTAGACAGCTGATAATCCATGATCGAGCGTATCGGTCACCGCTAGCGCAATTAGTTTATTGTTGGCGTCGCGCATTTCAAGGTATTCGGTAACGCCCCACTCGGCGGTTAAGAAATCTGTATATTGCGCGTGACTAGCTGGAAACATATCGCCATCACAGTGGCGCTTATTGATGTACTTTTCGTACAAAGCGTAATGTTCTGGTGTGTCGATGGTATGAACAACTGTTATCGTTAAATCACGATTGTTTTTCAAACATCTTTTCTGTGATCGATTAGGTTTAAAATTATTGACCATAAGGCGGATAGGCACGCAAGCCTGACAGTTTTCGCAATGAGGTCGGTATACGTTTGCACCACTTCGACGAAAACCGTACCGAGATAGTTCGCTATAGAGCGCTGCGTCCAGCGAAGCCGTAGGGTCGATAAACACGGTGGTAGCATCTTCGCCGGGAAGGTAGCTGCACGGGTGAGGTCGCGTAGCGTAAAGTTTTAACGTTGATAAATCGTTCTGCTCGCTCATGGGAATCTGATCATCCTGAAATAGTATCGCCATCAATGGTGGCGTCGATGCCGTTAAAGCCCGTTTCCGGCATTTCCCAGGCTTGCTGCCACTCTAGAATAAAGGGTGAACGGGAACCGTTTATGCGCCTCAGTGCTGAATTCATGCCTTTGGGAGCAAAGGGTGGCTTCTCAATTGCCCGCGCGAGCGTTTCTTCAAACTGATCTCTAGAGACTTCTGTTGCGCCAAAAGAAGCCAAGTAAGGGCTTTCTATTTGGCAGTCAATCAGTTCGAACTGCCAGCGCTTTAGCTGTTGAGCGAGCGTTGAAAAAGCTGCTTTTGACGCGCCGCTTACAAGGCTGTACATAGATTCGCCGAAATAGGCGCTTCCAAGGGCTACGCCGTACAAACCGCCGACAAGGTCGTCGCCTAGCCAAGCCTCAACAGAATGCGCTACCCCCATCTTGTTGAGCTCTACATACGCCTCAATCATCTCCTCGGTGATCCACGAGCCATCTTGTTCTTTGCGATCAATTGTACCGCACTGGCGCATAACGGTTTCAAAGGCCTGATCGATAGTGATCCGAAACATCTGTTTACGCAGTAGCTTTTTTAAAGACCGGCCAAAGTGAATGTTTTCCGGTAGCAGCACCATGCGAGGGTCTGGTGTCCACCACAGTAGCGGTTGACCTTCACTGTACCAAGGAAAAATGCCGCGAGAATAAGCTTGAATAAGGCGTGGGGGAGTTAAATCGCCCCCCACGGCCAAGAGGCCGTCGGGGTCTTTTAATGCGCTAGCAGTAGGGGGGAACCAGATTTCATGTGTATCAAGCCAGTGTAGTTGGCTCATTGCAGGTTCCCCTCATTAGCGGCGGCAGGTGCTTAACAGATTATAGGTTGTCTAAATACTTCTCTGCATCCAACGCCGCCATACAGCCAGCACCAGCAGATGTCACTGCTTGCCTATAGATGTGGTCGGCAACATCACCCGCCGCGAATACACCGGGAACGCTTGTGGAGGTTGCTTCACCTTCCAGCCCACTTTTAATTTTGATATAGCCATTATGCATGTCGAGTTGGCCAGCAAAAATATCCGTGTTAGGTTTATGTCCAATGGCAATAAACACACCGCTCACGTCAATGTCTTGGGTGCTGCCATCAGCGGTTGATTTTAAACGCATGCCGTTTACACCGCTGTCATCACCCAATACCTCGTCTAGAGTGTTGTTCCACATAAGAGTAACGTTTCCGTTCTTCGCTTTTTCGAGCAGGCGATCTTGCAGTATCTTTTCTGAACGTAAAGAGTCGCGACGGTGCACAAGAATAACTTCGCTTGCAATATTGGATAGATAAAGCGCTTCCTCAACAGCCGTGTTGCCACCGCCAATAACCGCAACTTTCTGGTCGCGGTAGAAGAACCCGTCACAGGTAGCACAGGCGCTAACGCCTTTTCCTTGAAAGGCTTCTTCTGAAGGAAGACCTAAATATTGAGCTGATGCGCCCGTGGAGATGATTAGAGCGTCACAGGTGTAAGTTTCGTTACCCACTAACTTTTTAGGGGAACTGTTAAGGTCACATTCATGAATATGGTCGAAAATGATCTCGGTATCAAAGCGTTCGGCATGCTGTTGCATTTGAACCATTAAATCCGGCCCCTGTAGGTCATGAACACCGCCGGGCCAGTTTTCGACTTCTGTTGTTGTCGTTAGCTGGCCACCTTGCTGCATGCCAGTGATAACCACCGGCTTCAAGTTGGCGCGTGCAGCATAAATGGCGGCGGTGTATCCCGCAGGGCCGGAGCCAAGAATAATCAAGGGGAAATGCTTCGCGTCGCTCATAGTTCGCTGTTCCTTTATCAAGTAGGGTGTAAGTAGAGAGGGGGCTGATTCCCTTGGTCCGTAGCGTGCTCAGTTAACACGGCCACTGCTTATTGGGGCCGAATCTTAGAGTATCCGGCGTAAGGCTGCTAGGTTTGGCGTTCTATATTTGCCATAGCGAAAACCAATACAATTATTGATGGTCAATATATTGGGATTAATAAAGCGGGTACAATACCGCAGTCTTTTAAATTATAACGCAATAAGAGTCCAGTTTTGAGCAAAGCAGAAGTGAAAAAAGGGGATGAGGTTGCCGAAAAAACAACCACCGTGGCACGCATACTGCGCGAAGGCATGCTTATAGGCCTAATGCTCACATGTGCGTTTATAGCGTTGGCGTTAATCAGCTATTCAGCGAATGACCCCGGCTGGTCGACAACCGGTGATGGCAACGCGATACAGAATGCTGGAGGCCCTACTGGGGCTTGGTTAGCGGATGTATTTTTCTCCCTTTTTGGCAATATTGCGTATTTATTCCCAATGTTGCTGGCTTATCAAGTGATCGTTCAGTTACGCGACCGCTGTCGAGCCAACTTCGACGGCATCATATTTTTGTTGCGACTGATTGGCTTTATTCTAGTTATGGTTGCGGCGACAGGCATCGCCGTTATGCAATACGGAACGCAAAGCGAGCTGTTACCGTTTTCTGCCGGAGGCTATTTAGGCCTCACTACCGCAATGGCGATCAATAATACGTTTGGGTATATGGGAGGGAGCATGTTGCTCCTTGCCATTTTATTGTTCGGGTTAACAATATTTATCGAAATATCATGGTTTGCGGTAATGGATACGGTAGGTCAGTCGGTATTTAAGGCAATTGGTTGGGCAAAAGGCCGTATTGTGCACTGGCGCAATGGTGCGCAAGAGCGTAAACAAGCCAAGCTTGCCGTTAAAGCACGAAGGGACGCGGCAAAAATTCATATCGCGCAAGAAAAGAAACGTAAGCCCCCAAAAATTACGCCGCCTAAGAAATCCCCGCCAGAAGTGAGTGTAAGAGCACAAAAAGAAAAACAGCAAACCCTAAAGTTTGACGACTCCCCTCCAGTAGGAGAATTGCCGCCGGTTAGTTTGCTCGACCCAGCAAACGCTAAAAGTGATAAAGGTTATTCAGAAGAATCCCTAGAAGCGATGTCGCGATTGCTTGAATTAAAGTTAAAGGATTTTAATGTAGTGGCAGAAGTTGTCGCTGTATTACCTGGCCCCGTAGTGACTCGTTTTGAGATTCAGCCGGCCGCAGGGGTGAAGGTGAGTAAAATTACCAACCTAGCGAAAGATCTTGCGCGGTCGCTTGCGGTTATTAGTGTGCGAGTGGTTGAAGTTATTCAAGGCAAGTCTGTAGTCGGTATTGAAATCCCTAATGAATACAGAGAAATGGTTCGCTTAAGTGAAGTTATCAGCTCGGCTGCGTACGAAAAATCTAAATCGCCGTTAACACTTGCGCTAGGGCACGATATTTCAGGGGAAGCTATTATTGCCGATCTTGCCAAGATGCCCCACCTACTGGTGGCGGGCACCACCGGTTCGGGTAAATCGGTAGGCGTAAACTCCATGTTGGTGAGTATGCTTTACAAATCGCCACCTGAAGACGTTCGCTTGATACTCGTCGACCCCAAAATGCTAGAGCTATCCGTCTATGATGGCATCCCTCATTTGTTAACGCCCGTCATTACCGACATGAAAGATGCCGCCACCGGTTTGCGGTGGTGTGTCGGCGAAATGGAACGCCGTTATAAACTAATGGCGGCCATGGGGGTGAGAAACCTAGCCGGTTACAATAAGAAAATTCGGGATGCGAATAAAGCGGGCACACCCATACCCGACCCATTTTGGTCGGCGGAAGATGAAGGCGTCATAGTGCTTGAGAATGCGACGGCCCCCAACTTGACAACCATGCCTTGTATTGTCGTCGTCATTGATGAGTTTGCCGATATGATGATGATCGTCGGCAAAAAAGTAGAACAACTGATTGCGAGAATTGCACAAAAAGCCCGTGCTGCGGGCATACATATGATTTTAGCAACCCAAAGGCCCTCCGTGGATGTGATAACGGGGTTGATTAAAGCGAACGTTCCCACCCGCATGGCATTCCAAGTTTCGTCAAAAATCGATTCTAGAACCATATTGGATCAAGGCGGAGCCGAGCAGCTATTGGGTCATGGCGATATGCTCTACCTTCCCCCAGGTACTGGCGTAACGGTGCGGGTACACGGTGCATTTGTGGATGACCATGAAGTCCACAAAGTAGTGGCCGACTGGAAGAAGCGAGGTTCACCCGAATACCTAGATGATATATTAAGTGAAGACGTGGCCAGTATTCCTGTTCCAGGGTTTGCAACGGAAGGGGAAGGTGGGGACAAGCCAGAATCAGACCCTCTGTACGATCAAGCGTTAGAATTTGTAACGGAATCTCGCAAGGCAAGCATCTCATCGGTGCAGCGAAAATTACGTGTTGGTTACAATCGTGCCGCACGACTTATCGAAGATATGGAGCTGGCTGGCGTAATCACTGAAATGGGTTCTAACGGTATGCGTGAAGTTCTCGCACCACCGCCACCTAAGCGATAACACCTTGTTTATTTAATGGGATTAAATTATTTATGATGTTAAAACGTTCAGCCTTGTACTTGTGTACCTTTTTGGCCCTTTTATCGATGAAGTTGTATGCGCAAGACAACAAGGTAGAAGCTATAGCGGCGAATGAGTTAAGCGCAAAGTTAAAATCAATTCAAACCTTTACCGCCTCATTTGAGCAAAGCTTGACGGACCCCTCTGGAGGCGAAATTCAGCCCTCATCCGGCGTGTTAAAAGTGAAAAATCCGGGCTTATTTTACTGGCATGTATCACTACCATACGAGCAACTGGTAGTGGCAAACCAGCATTCTCTTTGGGTTTATGATCCAGACTTAGAGCAAGCAACGGTATCCGATCGTCGGAGTCTCGATAACAGCCCAGCACAAATATTAAGCGGCGATTTTTCCAGCTTGGGCGAGACATTCGCGGTGACGGTAACGCAAATTGAACAAAAAGCACGCTATACGCTTGAAACGCTAGACCTGAATGCGAGCACCTTCACACAGCTTGTGTTTGAATTTACGTACGATAGCAAACACGAAAATGAACAGCTGGCGTCTATGTCACTTGTCGATAAGCTTGGGCAAGTTACGGCTGTTACCTTTTCAGATCAACAGCTTAATACCGAACTGCCGAGTAGCATTTTCGATTTTGTCGCACCAGAAGGTGTGGATATTATAACCAACGAATAACCTCTTATCGTGCTAGAAGCCTGCTGGCCTCTAGCCTTTATTAGCGAACAAAGAAGCGGTAACCCTGTGTTGAAACGGCTATGACCAGTACAGATCTATTCAGCGAATCTCCAACCGACCTTTCTGCGCACCAACCGCTAGCCGCGCGCATGCGGCCGCGCAAACTTGTCGACTATCTTGGGCAGGAACATTTACTGGGCGAGGGCAAACCGCTCCGTTTAGCGCTTGAGCAGGGGCAAATACACTCGATGATTTTGTGGGGCCCGCCCGGAGTCGGCAAAACCTCACTGGCAAAATTATTAGCCAATGAAATTAATGCGCATTTTCTCTCAATATCCGCCGTACTCGCAGGCGTAAAAGATATTCGAGCTGCGGTTATCGAAGCACAACAGCAGCGGCAAGCTTACCAGCGGCAAACAATATTATTTGTCGATGAAGTACATCGCTTTAATAAATCCCAGCAAGATGCATTTTTACCCTACGTAGAAGACGGCACTCTCATTTTTGTGGGCGCCACCACAGAAAACCCCTCCTTTGAAGTTAACAACGCCTTATTGTCACGATGCCGTGTATATGTACTGCAAAGTTTCACCGAAGAGCAGCTAAGTGAATTAGTACAGCGGGCGTTAACGATTGATGTTGGCTTAGGTCGCAAAAAGCTATCACTCGCCGAAGGGGTTCAGCCGTTACTCATAGCCGCTGCCGATGGCGATGCTCGAAAAGTATTGAATTTACTTGAAATTGCAAGTGACTTAACGGAAGAGGGCAAGGCTGTACCGCTGCAAGTCGTTGAGCAAGTGCTAACAGGGGATGTTCGTCGGTTTGACAAAGGCGGCGACCTATTTTATGAACAAATATCAGCACTACATAAGTCCGTGCGCGGTTCAGACCCAGACGCCGCCCTCTATTGGCTTGTACGAATGCTCGACGGAGGCTGTGACCCGCTGTATATTGCCCGCCGAGTCGTTAGAATGGCCAGTGAAGACATCGGCAACGCAGACCCAAGAGGCCTGCAAATAGCGTTAAGTGCGTGGGATGTACAAGAGCGGCTGGGTAGCCCTGAAGGAGAGTTAGCCATTGCTCAATCGGTTGTGTATTTGGCTTCTGCCGCAAAGAGTAACGCCGTGTATAATGCGTACAAAGCGGCACGCGCAGTGGTACAAAGCCTACCGAGCTATGATGTACCGATGCATTTGCGTAACGCGCCAACCACACTCATGAAAACACTGGACTATGGTAGCGAATATCGGTACGCCCATGATGAGCCCGAAGCCTTTGCTGCTGGCGAACACTATTTCCCAGACGAAATGGACGCACATCAATTTTATACACCGGTAAATCGTGGTTTAGAAATTCAAATTGGCGAAAAATTACAACGGCTACGCAGTCTAAATAAACACGCTAAAACGGCGAGTAAAACGACTACTAAATAGCATCGCAGTGCTTTTATAGTTGACGGTTAATCAATAATTTATATTTCGAGATTATTATGCTTTGGTTATCAGTGGCAATAGGTGGCGCAATGGGCGCAATGGGGCGTTACGGTGTATCCGTAATGTTTGCGCCGCACCACTATAAGTTTCCGATTGCGACGCTAACCGTCAACATCATAGGTTCGTTAATGATGGGCATTTTTTATGTGGTCATAGTTGAAAAAGGCTTGATACCACAAGAATGGCGCCACACCATCATGATAGGTTTTCTTGGCGCGTTTACAACGTTTTCGACATTCTCAATTGAAACCCTGCACCTGTTTCAGGCAGGGCATTGGCAAACGGCCATCCTTTATTTGGGGCTCAGTGTGTTACTTAGTGTAACCGCCGTTTTCTTGGGAATAACAATCACCGATAAAATACTGTAACTGGAAAAATCATGTTAGATCCGAAACTTATTCGCTCGCAACTTGCTGAAATTGCTGAAGGCTTAAAAAAACGCCACTACACGTTAGATGTCGAAAAAATACAATCGTTAGAAGAGACTCGTAAAGTTGTTCAAGTTGAATGCGAAGCGCTTCAACAAGAGCGCAATACTAAATCCAAAGGTATTGGTAAAGCGAAGGCCGCCGGAGAAGATATTGCACCCCTCTTAAAAGAAGTGGAAAACTTAAAGGGCGCGTTAACCACCGCAGAGCAAAAGTTGGGGCAGGTACAAACTGAAATGGACGATATTCTATTCGGTATTCCCAATATACTCGCAGAGGATGTTCCACATGGAAAGAGTGAAGAGGATAACGTAGAAATTAGTCGGTGGGGAACACCGCGTACCTTTGATTTCGACGTGAAAGACCATGTAGATGTAGGCGGTGATCTCGGCGGTTTGGATTTTGAAACCGCGGGCAAAATTACCGGTTCTCGCTTTGCTATTATGACCGGCACTATTGCGCGAATGCACCGTGCGCTTATTCAGTACATGTTGAATACGCATACCGGCGAACACGGTTACGACGAAATTTATGTTCCCTTTATTGTCAACAAAGATTCACTCTTCGGAACAGGTCAGTTACCCAAGTTTGAAGAAGATTTGTTCAAATTACGAGACGATCGAGACTTCTACTTAATTCCAACGGCTGAAGTCCCCGTTACCAACGTTATGCGTAACGAAATAATTGATGAACAAAAATTGCCACTTAAATACGCCTGCCACACGCCGTGCTTCCGCTCCGAAGCGGGCAGTTATGGTCGCGATACGCGGGGAATGATACGTCAGCATCAATTCGAAAAAGTAGAATTGGTACAATTTGTAAAGCCAGAAGATTCTAATCAAGCATTGGAAGAGTTAACTGGGCATGCAGAAGCTATTTTACAAGCGCTGGGGCTGCCTTACCGTAAAGTTATGTTATGTGGTGGCGATGTAGGTTTCTCTTCCTCTAAAACCTACGACCTAGAAGTGTGGCTCCCCTCACAAGACACCTACCGCGAAATTTCCTCATGTAGCAGTTTCGGTGAGTTTCAAGCGCGCCGTATGAAAGCGCGTTTTCGCAACGCCGAAACAGGAAAACCTGAACTGCTTCATACGTTGAACGGCTCGGGTTTGGCTATAGGCCGCACACTGGTCGCTATACTTGAAAACTACCAGCAAGCCGACGGCTCTGTTGAAGTACCAGAAGTGTTACGTCCCTATATGAATGGTCAAACGCATATTCAAAATACGTAAGCGTTAGCCCTGTCACATAGTGTGTCTTTGTAGCGCCCAATGTGTAATCGCATTGGGCGTATCTATTTTCGATAATCGAACAACCCGCCCTGTTTGAGGTAAACCCAATGGATTATCTTCCACTATTTTTTGATTTAAGGGGCAAGCGTTGCCTAATCGTTGGTGGTGGCACCATTGCTACCCGTAAAGCACGGTTATTGGCAAAAGCCAATGCGGCTATTTATGTAGTAGCTCCGCATATACAGCCCGAACTACAAACACTTGTCAGTCAAAGTGGTGGTGAGTGTTATGTGCAGTGTTACGAAAAGGGGTATTTGAACAACACAGTACTGGTGATATCCGCTACCGATAATGACCGGCTTAATCAGCAGGTATCCAGTGATTGTCATGCACTAAACCTACCCGTGAACGTTGTCGATTGCCCACAGTTATGCAGCGTGATAACCCCCGCTATTGTGGATAGAAACCCCCTTATTATTGGCATTTCGAGTGGGGGTGAAGCGCCTGTTTTAGCGCGTCGCATACGCTCACATCTAGAAGCCACCATACCTGGGCGGTATGGCAAATTAGCCCAGCTAGCCAGCCGTTTCCGCGACAAAGTGAAACAAACCTTTGCGGATGGAGAGCTTCGTCGCCGTTTTTGGGAGAGTGTTCTAAATGGCGAAATAGCCGAGCAAGTATTGGCTGGTAACGAAGCGCAAGCGGAGTGTGCGATGGTGCAACGCCTAGCCGCGGAGGATTGCGAAACAGGAGGGGAAGTTTATCTTGTTGGAGCTGGCCCCGGAGACCCCGATCTACTCACATTTAAGGCGCTGCGTTTAATGCAGCAAGCCGAAGTCGTTCTGTACGATCGACTCGTATCCGAACCCATATTGGAAATGGTTCGCCGCGACGCGGACCGCATCTACGTGGGCAAAAAACGCAGTGAACATGCCATGCCGCAAGAGGCCATCAATCAAACGTTATTGTCCTACGCACAGCAGGGCAAACGAGTACTGCGATTAAAAGGCGGCGACCCGTTTATCTTTGGTCGTGGGGGTGAAGAAATCGATTTGTTGGCCGAGCACAACATCCCGTTTCAAGTTGTGCCTGGCATAACAGCGGCATCGGGTTGTGCTGCCTACGCAGGTATTCCGCTTACACATCGAGATTATTCACAGTCTGTTCGTTTTATAACGGGCCATTTAAAAGACGGTCAGGCAAACCTAAATTGGCAAGAATTCGTGGATGCACGACAAACCCTAGTTTTCTATATGGGGCTGGTAGGGTTAGAGGAAATTTGCGCCAAGCTTATCGAATACGGCAAAGATGCCGATACAGGTGCAGCCTTGGTGGAGCGGGGCACACTACCAACTCAGGTCGTTCATGCCTCCACTTTAGAAAAATTACCCGGGCTAATTAAAGGCCGCACGGTTCATGCCCCTACTTTAATTATAATTGGTGATGTGGTTAAGCTTCATTCGAAATTAGCGTGGTTTAAACAGACCGATGAAATAGCTACACCGTAAAATTAACGTGCGCACAACAACATTGCGCTAGCGACGTTAGCCGCTAAAGAAAACCTGATAATTGCCGAAAAACCTCCTAAGTTAGGCGCTACAGTAACAGCGCTTTTTACCAACTTAATTGTTGCGCTGCGCTATTGCTCGGCGCCAACGTTATAGAACGACACGCATGGTTGATGCAATCACACCCTCCAATAGACCACAGCCGATAAACTCCGCCACTAAGCGCGAGCGTAGCGCGGCCTCCGTAGAACCTCACCAAGATCAAAAAAACACCGTGGCGTCCAATAATAGGCGGCCACGCAAAGAGCGCCGACAACAGTTAGACCGCAGGCAAAGGCCTTGCAAAACAACCCGTAAACTCTACGAGTTACGCTCAGGAGCCGACCGCCGAAAAAATGATCAAGGTCATCCTTCAATAGAGATAGACGTTTGATATAAGACCTCTTGCACCTTATGCTAGTACCTTCTCCGTTGCGATTCAGCTAGAGGTATTCAATATGTCAGAGACTCCCAGTTCATCCTTAATAACCGATGTTAATGATACTGCATTCGATTACGATTTTTTTGTAATTGGAGCCGGTTCAGGCGGCGTGCGGGCAAGTCGCATAGCCTCACAGTTGGGCGCAAGGGTTGCCGTAGCAGAAGAACTGTATCTGGGAGGAACCTGTGTCAATGTTGGCTGTGTTCCCAAAAAATTATTTGTTTATGCATCGCAATTTCGCGAAGATTTTGACGCATCAAAAGGTTTTGGATGGGGGCATGGAGAGCTTAGCTTTAACTGGCAAACACTGCGTGACAATAAAACAACAGAAATAAAACGCTTAAATGGCGTCTATAACAATATCTTATCCGGCGCTAATGTAGAGATATTGCACGGTAGAGCGACCTTAGCGGGTAAAAACAGCGTTAGCGTCAATGGCACAAACTATAAAGTTAAGCATATTCTAATTGCCACCGGCAGCTGGCCCCGAAAGCCTACTTACCAAGGCGCTGAATACACTATCGATTCAAACGAATTTTTTTACCTAGAAACATTACCACAAAAAGTAATCGTTGAAGGTGGAGGCTACATTGCTGTTGAATTCGCGGGTATCTTAAATAGTTTAGGCTGCGATACTGAACTGGTCTACCGTGGCGAACTTTTTCTACGTAACTTTGATAACAGTATTCGCCATTTTGTGGCCGAAGAAATTCGAAAAAAAGGCATTAAATTATCGTTTAAGCAACAAATCTCTAGTGTGCAAAAAAATAATGATGGTTCACTCACCGTGAACATAAAGAACTCTGCGCAAAACGAAGAAGATCGGAATGTGACTGTCGACGCCGTTGTGACAGCTATTGGCCGAACACCCAAAACAGGCAATCTTGGTCTAGAAGCCTTAGGCGTTGCGCAAAAAACCGATGGTAGTATTATCGTCGATAACAATTTTACAACGAATGTAGAAGGGGTTTACGCGTTAGGGGATGTTATTGGGCGTAAACAGCTTACCCCTGTGGCCTTGTCCGAAGGTATGGCGTTAGCGCGTCATCTTTTCGACGGACAGCCCATTAATATGGATTACGACAATATTGCCACCGCAGTATTTTGTCAGCCCAATATTGGCACCGTAGGGCTGACAGAAGAGGAAGCACTTGAAAGAGGGTATACGCTCGACATTTATAAGAGCGAATTTAAAGCCATGAAGCATACGCTAAGTGGCCTTGATGAGCGTACGCTAATGAAATTGATTGTCGATAAAAATACAGACAAAATATTGGGCGCCCATATGGTTGGCCCTGACGCGGGCGAAATAATGCAAGGTCTTGCCATTGCCATAAAAGCAGGAGCGACAAAAGCACACTTTGACAGCACCATTGGTATCCACCCAACGGCCGCTGAAGAATTCGTCACCATGCGGGAGCCAGTTGGTTAAGGTACAGATAACTATAAACACAGCAAGGAAGCTGGACAATGGACGTGATAAAAACCATGGCGCCCGGTACGCCGGGCACAATACGGTACTACGAAAAATGGGCTGATAAACTCGTAAACGTGCGTTACAGAAGAGATGATACCAATAAAAGAATATTAACTACGGTAGAAATTGTTGTAGACACGCGGCCAATGGATCGTGACGCGAGAAAAGGGTTGTACCTACCATTGAAAATAGGTTTCACCGAGTTAAAGCTAAGACGCCTAATAAAAGAACATAACGGGCAATGGGATCGCAGTCAAAAAGCGTGGTATTTACCACATA
>Ga0065722_101793_pt1 | contig 60536 bp, 51 predicted proteins | sample BansetMetagenome_FD_59109 | JGI IMG/M metagenome (GOLD analysis project Ga0065722, IMG submission 59109) | Bankia setacea gill microbial communities from Puget Sound, Washington, USA - Caecum Enriched | ecosystem: Host-associated > Mollusca > Digestive system > Ceca | place: United States... | reverse complement strand
GATGTTGATGTTGACTCAAATGATCAGGCCGAAATACCTGAAGAAGAGGTTTCTAACGATTTTGGTGAATTGACGCTTGAGTTTGAAAGTACCGGTGATAATACCGGTTCAGAAATTGTTAGTGAGGCCGATGCACTCGAAGAAAGTCTTGATTTTGAATTGGATCTTGGCGGGGAGAATTCTTTAGATCAAGACGAGTTTGGGTTGGAGGCTCTTAGTGATGACGCCGTTGACCCACTTGACGACGGCTTAGCGCTAGAGTTGGATTTAAGTGAAATCGATGGTGATATTGACTTTGAAATTGAGGCGTCAGGCGACGACAGTATTGAAGTCGAATCTGATCTGGAATTCGATCTCTCTGACGATTTGGTCGAGGATGAGTTGAGCTTGGATCTCGATATCGATTCTACTGAAGTTAATGATGCAGACGACCTCTCTATTGACGAATTTGACTTAGAGTTCGATCTCGAATCTGCTTCTGAAGACATCATGGCGATTGATGATTCAGTGTCAGACGTTTCTAGTGCCGATCCGCTTGTGATAGATGAGCTCGAATCTCTATCTGATCTCGAATCTTTATCCGAAATCGAAGTTCTATCTGAATTCGAACTAGATGAATCGGGTGCAGATGAATTACTCAGCTTTGATGAAGCCTTGGAGGCAGATCTACCTGAAGATTCAGCCGCTTTTGAGGAGGCCTCTTTGGAGGAAAATACGTCAGAGCTAACATTAGAGTCTGGCGATGAGTTTGACGACTTTGATTTAGGTGATCTTGATCTTGATGGGTTGTCTACGGATGAGCCTGAAGATTTATCTGTGGTTACTGGTTTTGATTTAGAGGAAGGTCTAGATGATGTTTCGCTAGAGTCAGAATTCGACGGTGAGCCTGTAGAAGAATTGCCAAACGAAGCACTTAATGACGATTTGTCTGCTGATATTGATAGTGATTTAAGTCTAGACGCTCTTGATGCAGAAATTGAAAGCTTGTCTGCAAATGACGAAGCTGACGAGCTTACTCTTGAAGATGATTTTTTAGATGTGCTTGAAGAGGGCTTAGATGATACTGATGGAGTGGCCTCGGATGTTGAGCTGGTAGCTGAGGGCAGTAACTCTTCAGAGGACTTATCGTTAACGAGTAGTTTAGATCTATCTGCACTTGACCAAGAGTTAGATGAGCTAACGTCGGGGCTTGGTGTCGAAGAAGCTGATATTGATAGCTTAGAATTGACGGCAGCGGATGATATGGATGAGCCTGTTGCCGGAGAAAAGCTTGCTCAGCCAACGGTAATGGAAGAGCCAGTAACAGATTTTGGTGATTTTGAAATTGAGCTCGAAGCTGATTTTGACGAAGATATTAATGGTGATGAACCGTTGGACCTATTAGTGTCTGGTGTTGATGATAGTGACAGTGCTCACGATGTTGGTGCCGAAACACTGGAAGAAGAATTGGTCGAAGAGGAAGATTATACTGGTGGCGAAGATACGTTATTTGATAAAGCTATCGCCGATATTCCTGATGCGGGTTTAGACTTCGATATACCCGAAATTAATCCGGAGTCTGACGATGACGATGATGACTTGGGCTTTTTGAGTGATAGTGACGAGACAGCAACTAAGCTAGATTTGGCTCGTGCCTATATTGATATGGGCGATGCAGATGGTGCTCGGGATATTCTCGATGAAATATTGAAAGAGGGTAACGCTCAGCAGAAACAAGAAGCTGAGAATCTGTTATCGCGCGTCTAGCGCGTTACGATTAGCCCGTTAGCTATAAAGCCCTGCCAATGCAGGGCTTTTTTATTCACCCGTTATACTGCAGTCAGCTATTAGTCTCATGTCTTACGAACCGCGCAATACATATATACGTAATGTTGAAATTAAAACGGGAATGCTGTTTCCAGACGGAATGTCGCGTATAGCGCTCGGCATTGAGTATTCAGGTTCTGGCTTGAACGGCTTTCAAAAGCAAACGAGCACGCAGAACACAGTGCAACACCATATTGAATCAGCGTTAAGTTATGTTGCCGATGAGCCTGTTACGCTTGTGTGTGCAGGAAGAACGGATGCTGGTGTTCATGCAAGTGGTCAAGTTGTCCATTTCGATACACTGGCAATTAGGCCCTCGAAGGCGTGGGTTCAGGGCGCAAATGCGCGTTTGCCAAGCGGCATTCGTATTCATTGGGCTCAAGCGGTAGATTCGAGTTTTCATGCTCGGTTTAGTGCACAGGCACGTCGTTACCGCTATGTTATTCATGCCGCGCCGGTGCGATCGGCTGTTATGGGCACTCAAGTGACTTGGACTGGGGATGCGCTCGATTTGCCTGCAATGCAAAGTTGCGTTACTGCGTTATTGGGTGTTCACGATTTTAGCGCGTTTCGTGCTTCTCAGTGTCAAGCGCGAAGCCCTATACGAGAGATGCAGCGTATAGGGCTGTACGAAGTCGGCCAGTTTATTGTTTTGGATATAACAGCAAACGCCTTTTTACATCATATGGTTCGCAATATAGTCGGTGCTGTGCTGGATATAGGGCGTGGGAGGCGGCCTGTCGATTGGTTGGCGACCCTGCTAAAAGGGCGTGATCGCACTTTATCTGCGGCTACAGCGCCACCACACGGCCTCTACCTAGTGACCGTTGATTATCCTGTAAATTTTGGGTTGCCTAATAGTGAAATAGGGCCTTCATTTCTGGCTCCCAAGCTAGAACGCTGAACTTATTCGTCGTTAACAGCAAACCAGATTTATCAATTCTCTCCAAAGTGCTTGGTTTTCTGGTACCATTTCGCGTTTTTTAGGTATTTGAATTCTCTGGAGAGACTTACACAGAGGAACGAGGAATCAGTGTGCGTATAAAAGTGTGTGGTATTACGAACGTAAGCGATGCGCGTGTAGCGGTAGAAGCCGGTGTAGATGCCATCGGCTTAGTCTTCTATGAACCCAGCCCTCGTAATATTGCCGATTTAGACGTTGCACAAGAAATAGCGTTGTCAGTTGGTCCTTTCGTGACGGTTGTTGCATTGTTTGTGAATCCTACAGTTGCATTTGTTCAACGCATACTTAAAAACGTACCTCTACATATTTTACAATTCCATGGTGATGAAGAAGCTGAGTTTTGTAAGCAATTTAATCGTCCATATATGAAAGCGCTGCGTATGAAAGAGGGCGTAGATGTTAATGCCCAGGTGGCACAATACCCGTGCGCAACCGGTATATTGTTAGATGCTTATAAGAAAGGGGTGCCCGGCGGTACAGGGGAAACCTTTGATTGGGCGCGAGTACCTGAGAAACCTTTAGCACCAATAGTTTTGGCTGGTGGCTTAACGCCAAACAATATTGCAAAGGCGGTGTTGTCCGTAGGTGTTTATGGTGTAGACGTAAGTGGCGGGGTTGAGTTGTCACCCGGCGTAAAAGATAAAAACAAAATTAAAGCGTTTGTAGATAATGCGAAGGTGGAGCGATTAAGTGAGTAGTAAAGTGGATAGTGATAGCGCAAAAATTGATTATTCAGCAGTCCCAGACGACAACGGACATTTCGGCATATTTGGCGGCAAATTTGTATCAGAAACACTGATGCATGCGTTGGATGACTTGGATTCACTCTATAAACGCGTAAAAGATACTCCAGAGTTCCAGCAGGAATTTGACTACGATCTAGCGCACTATGTTGGTCGCCCGTCACCGTTGTATTTTGCAGAGCAATTAACGAAAGCGGTCGGTGGCGCGAAGATCTACCTTAAGCGCGAAGATTTGAATCACACGGGCGCGCACAAGGTTAATAATACAATCGGTCAAGCTTTGTTAGCTAAATATACCGGTAAAACTCGCGTAATTGCGGAAACCGGTGCGGGACAGCACGGTGTGGCGACCGCAACGGTAGCTGCTCGCTTGGGCTTGAAATGCGTAGTGTATATGGGCGCGGAAGATGTCCAGCGCCAGGCGCTGAATGTCTACCGCATGAAATTATTAGGTGCGGAAGTGGTTCCTGTCACGTCAGGGTCTAAGACACTCAAAGATGCTATGAATGAGGCGATGCGAGATTGGGTTACCAATGTCGACGATACGTTTTATATTATTGGAACAGTCGCCGGGCCTCATCCTTACCCACAATTAGTTCGTGATTTTCAGTGTGTGATCGGTCGTGAAGCACGGCAGCAAAGTTTGACGCAAACGGGCAAACTACCCGATGCCTTGGTGGCTTGCGTGGGTGGAGGATCAAATGCAATTGGCTTGTTCCACCCTTTTCTTGAAGATGAAAGCGTCAAAATGTACGGCGTAGAAGCTGGTGGTTTAGGGGTTGAAACAGGTAAGCATGCCGCTCCATTAAACGATGGTATCCCTGGCATTTTACACGGTAATCGCACGTATCTAATGGAAGATGAAAACGGTCAGATTATTGAAACCCATTCGGTTTCAGCAGGGTTGGATTACCCTGGTGTAGGGCCTGAACATTCGTGGTTGAAGGATATTGGCCGCGTTGACTACGTGGCTATCAATGATGATGAGGCGATGAATGCTTTCCGCCGATTAACGAAAGTAGAAGGTATAATGCCCGCGTTGGAGTCAAGTCATGCCGTTGCATATGCAGAAAAACTCGCGAAGAAAATGGATAAAGACGAAATGATTATTGTTAATCTTTCGGGGCGAGGCGATAAAGATATTCTCACCGTTGCGGAAATCGACGGCATTACATTATAAGAGCGAGGAGCCTTAGTGAATAGAATTACAGTACGCCTGTCTGCCTGTAAAGCAGAAGGGAAAAAAGCGCTGGTTAGTTATATCGTTCACGGTGACCCTGTTGCTGATGCAACGTTACCCGCTATGCATGCTCTAGTTAAAAGTGGTACCGATATTATCGAGTTGGGTGTGCCTTTTTCCGACCCTATGGCTGAGGGGCCGGTGATACAGAAAGGGCATGAGCGAGCACTGGCCAATGGCGCTAGCCTTACCAGCGCCATCAAGTTAGTGAGAGAATTTCGTAGCACAAACAGTGATACACCGGTTGTGCTTATGGGTTACGCCAATCCAATCGAGCGCATGGGTTATAGCGTGTTAGCAAAAACCGCATCTGAAGCCGGAGTTGATGGCGTATTGACGGTTGACTTGCCTCCAGAAGAGGCGGGCCCATTCACTGAAGAGCTCAAATCTGTGGGTATGGAGAATATATTCCTCATTGCCCCTACTACTACCGAAAAACGTGTTCAGCAAATTACGAGTCTTGCCGGTGGTTTTATTTATTACGTGTCATTAAAAGGCGTAACTGGTGCAGGCCATTTAGACATTCAGTCAGTTGAAGATAAATTGCAATTGATACGAACCCATACTAAGTTGCCCGTGTTAGTGGGGTTTGGGATAAAAGATAAAATAACGGCCAAAGCTATTGGTGCAGTTGCAGATGGCGTTGTTGTAGGCAGCGTTTATGTAGAGGCTATGGGAGGAGCCTCACAACAGAGTGTCAGTGAGATATGCGATACTCTTTCAGCAATTGTTCAACCCATTCGTCAAGGATTGGACGAGCTATAACCTTTGAGAATTTTGAGTTATGAGTTGGCTAGAAAAAATTGTATCGTCAAGTGTTCGTTCTTCTGCTTCGCGTAGTGCTAGTAAAGTACCAGAAGGGTTGTGGAAAAAGTGTACAAAATGTTCCGCTGTTTTGTACCGTCCCGAACTGGAAAAAAACCTAGACGTATGTCCTAAATGTGATCATCACATGCGCATAGGTGCACGTCGTCGGTTGGATATTTTTTTAGATGAAGAGGGTAGGGAGGAGCTCGCGACAGAGGTGTTACCTGTCGATAGGTTAAAGTTTAAAGATGTTAAAAAATACCGTGATCGTTTGACGACGGCTCAGAAGAATACGGGTGAAAAAGATGCGCTCGTGGCGATGAAGGGCACGTTAACGTCTATGCCAGTGGTTGCTAGCGCTTTTGAATTCGCGTTTCATGGCGGTTCTATGGGCTATGCTGTTGGTGAAAAATTCACTCGGGCTGCGCAGGTTGCATTAGAAGAGCGTATTCCTTACATTTGTTTTTCTGCAACGGGTGGTGCACGCATGCAGGAAGCCTTAATTTCTCTTATGCAAATGGCAAAAACCAGCGCTGTGATCGAGAAGTTAAAGATGGAGGGTATTCCCTTTATTTCAGTTATGACCGATCCGGTTTATGGTGGGGTATCGGCTAGCTTAGCGTTGTTAGGAGACATAAATGCAGCTGAGCCCGGAGCGAGAGCGGGCTTTGCAGGCCCTGCTATTATCGAGCAAACTATTCGTCAGAAATTACCGAAAGGTTTTCAGCGGAGCGAATTTTTGTTAGAGCACGGCGCGATAGATATGATTTTACATCGTAATCAAATGCGCGATCGCTTAGGCTCCATTCTGGCTAAATTGACACATCAGTCAGCGTGTTAACGTGGGCCGAGATCTTGTCCAATTGACCGTAACAATGTGATTCTGTGTGAATTCACAATCTCAGCATAATCCAGATTCTGTACCACGTTATTCAACCCTAGCGGATTGGCTAGCGTGGATGGAGTCTTTGCATCCCTCGGAAATTGATTTAGGATTGGTTCGAATCTCTGACGTAGCCAAGCGGCTCGGTTTTGCTTCGTTAGTGGGAGAGGGGCCGCGTACGAGCAACGGGCTAAAAATAGTCACGGTTGCGGGTACTAACGGCAAAGGGTCCTGCGTTTTTGCCATGGAGTCGTTACTTCGTGCAGAAAATAAAACCGTTGGTAGTTTTTGTTCTCCGCATTTTCTTTATTACAATGAAAGAATAAAGGTGAACGGCGTAGCCGTAGCCGATGACGTAATATGTTCAGCGTTTTCTGCGATAGATAAAGCTAGGCAAGATACAAGTTTGACCTATTTTGAATTTGGCGCTCTAGCGGCGATGTTAATCTTCTGGGAATCTAACCTGGATTATTGGCTGCTAGAAGTCGGGCTTGGTGGGCGTTTAGATGCGGTTAATATTCTAACGCCGGATATTGCAGTCGTGACATCAATTGCCTTAGATCATGAAAAATGGTTGGGGAATACCAGAGAGGCGATTGCGTTAGAAAAAGCGGGAATATTACGAGAGGGGATTCCGTTTGTTTGTTCGGAGCTAGACGCTCCACGCTCCTTGCTTGATCGAGCTAAGCATTACAACGTGCGTCTGTTCCAATTGGGTGATCATTTCAGGGTTTCGAAAAACCACCATACTTCTATCGAGTTGTATGTGAGTGGTAACAGTGAGCCTATAACTGTCGAAGAGCCGCTTTTACCACTTCCAAGTATGGCGGCCGCATGCCAAGTGGTAGGGCTGCTGGGTTACCCATTAACGGATAGTGCTGGGCAATGTCTTTCTGGTCTCACGCTGACCGGGCGTTTTAGTCGTCACGCGCGGGCGGCGGGTAAAGGGTTGATTCTTGATGTTGCTCATAACCCAGCCGCAACGACCCTACTATCGGCTCGCTTAAACCAATATTTTGGCAGAGAACGGTTGGACGCGGTTGTGTCTATAATGGATGATAAAGATATTGAAGGTGCTTTTCGGCCGTTAATAGAGAGTATCGAGCGGTGGTATATCGCCGCGTTACCGGATAATCCAAGAGCTGCTGAGCCAGAACAGATTCAGGCAATACTGTTACAGTTGGGTGTTTCACGGGAAAGTATTACACTTTCTTCGTGTGTCTGTGCAGCGATCGAAATGGCCGATGAAAATGAAAAAGCAGGCGAACTATTAGTGTTTGGGTCATTTTTTACGGTAGCCAATGCTTTGGCATTTATTGAAAGAGGCAAATAGTGGACGACGGACTCAAGCAGCGAATAGTGGGGGCCTTTGTGCTCGTGGCTATTGGTGTAGTGTTTATTCCTGTGGTATTTGATCGAGAACGAATTGAGGTACTTAATCGTAAGACTCAAATTCCCCCCGCGCCTCATATCGAGCCTATTTCTATTCCTGCTCCGATTCAGCCCATTGCTATCGAGAAACTCAGCCCTCCACCGACAGCCTACATACCCAATGATCGAAGTATTCAGCCTGACACTATTGAAACAAAAGTACTGGATGATAAAGGAACGCCGAACGGTTGGCTGCTTCAGCTGGCCAGTTATCGTTTTTCTGAGCATGCAACGGTTAAGCGCGATGAGCTGATTGAGTTAGGGTATTCTGCTTATGTGCGTTCTGTGCAAACAGAGCAAGGAAAAATGACGCGGTTGTTTGTAGGGCCAAACCTAGATAAGCAAAAAGTAGTGGAAATACAAAAACAATTGAATTCTCGTTTAGGTGTTGATTCTATATTGTTGCGGTTTGAACCTTAGTTTTCTACTGAGTGTAACAGCGTATTAGCATAAGTGTTGATCGGTGTGTTTTTTACGTTTACTGATTTTATGTAGTAGAACTAAGAGTGATATAGAAAGTACCACGAGTGAAATATAGTAGCCGCTTCTTTGGAATTCAAACGGTATGAGTATTACCGTCGATACCACCTCAATACTAACGATAACACCAATAAAGACGATCAAAAAACGATTGGTTACGCGGCGACAAAACATAGCCCCTAATGGTGCGCCAATCATGACAACCGGTGCGGCAAGTAGCCACAACTGTTTTATTTGAGGTGTTATATCATTGAATACAAGCCACTGGAAAAGTGTGCCAAATACTGATGTGATGGCCATAATTACCACTGATATTTGCGTCGCAAGTTTCAGTTCTAAACGAAAATAAAATGCAAGTAAGCAAAAAGCGACTAAGTCTGCACCAGAACCGAGTAAACCCGATAGAATCCCGCCTAAAAAACCCGCTTTAACTATTAAATTCTTATCGATTAGACTGAGCACACCGAGATCGGTGTAATGGTCCTTTTTGTTTGAAAAGGCCCACAGGTACACCAGCATAAATACGAATAAAAATAAGGTGAACCCAATACGCAGATCATTGCCTACTATCAGTGTATCTAAAAAACCCAGCGACAATAATAGCCCGAGTACTGTGCTAGGTATAAAAAAGCTAAAAAAAGCAATGGGTAAGTTGCGAACACGTATTAGGATATAAAGGCTTGCTGAGGTCATGCCAATGCTTTGGATGGCCAGAGAAAATGTTTTGGCGGTGTCTGCGCTTGCGCCTAACACTTTTGTTAACCCGGGAAATGCAACGGCGCCCCCTCCAAGAAAAGTAGAGCCTGCCACAAATGAACCAAGGGACATTATGGGAGCAATTAAATTGTCTGGCGCAACCCAAGCATGATGATATTGCTCCCCAAAGACGCTAAAAAACACTGCTAAGGCTACAATAAATAGTGCGGCAACGACAAACTTGCTATTAGAAAGAGGGAGGGCGTTAAACATAGGTTAGACAGCTCATAATGACGCGCTATCATACCTGAAATGCCATTAAGCAATATAGCTCCAATTATGGTGTAGTTTTAGTGATTTACGCCTACCTTTATTTTCTTGAATTGCTTGGTCAAGTAGGTATAACGATCGGCGTAGCCCGAGTTAGTATCAATTTTACCAATACGTTGGAAACTATGGCTGATAAGTTCTATATCGGCCTCGTTCAGCGGGCTGCTTTTATGTTTGCTAATGATGGTTTGGACCATATTCAGGTTTAAGCCAATATGATTGGGAAGCTCGTGTAGTACATTGTTAAAGGCGGCAATGGCTTTGTCGTATTGTTTTTCCTGGTAGCATTGAATACCGTCGCGGTTAAGCTTGGCTGCGAGTTGAACCCCTTCTCGCGTTAAAGGTTCGCGTAGCAATTTGTCGAGCCTTATCGCAATCTCTGGATCATTGTTAATGCGTGCGACTTCTTGTAATAGTTGCTCTCCTTTGTCGTACTCACCAATCTCCATGAAGGCTCTTGCGCACTCGATACACAGTTCGGCTGAGGTGTTTTGGACAGCACTAAAGCGCATTTCAGTGTATGCCTGCAGGGCTTCGTTTTTGGCGTTCTCTGCCATAGCGTCATTTTTTTGCACGTGATGCAAATCGGCTTCAACCAATTTCCGTCTCATTTTTACAATAGGCTGTGTGCTAAAACGCTTATCGACGGCTTTAAGTGTTTCCATCGCTTCGGAGGCGAGTTCTTCCATATCGGTTAGGTTCTCTCTGCTCAGGTTAGTTAGCCCTTGCGCAAGATGCAGGTAATCTTCGGCTTGTTCGTGGCAGGAGTTTCGGCTTTGCTTTAGTGCCGTTCTATAGGCGTGAACAGAAGCCATTTCATCGCCGGCTTCTCTGCTAATTCGGCCCATCTCTCGCTGCCGATTAGTCGATCTGGGTGAGATACTGACAGCGTTATGCAATGCTTGTTGTGCTTGAGCAGGGTTGTTTTGGTATTCGTATACTTTTGCCAGTAAATCGTGAGCTTCAACGCATCGAGGGTTGTCTAGAATTAATTGATTTAGCAAGCTTTCTGCGATGTCTAATTGCTTTAAGCCTATATGGGCTCGAGCGGCGCCAGTTGTCATCCATATGGGGTGTCGTCCATCTAGAGGTTCTGAGTGTAGATCTAACGCATTTTGATATTCGCGCTGCTGCAAGAAAAGCTCCCCCAGCATTTTTTTAGCGTCGTTTGCGTAACGATTTTGTTGAGCGAGTAATTTTTTGCAGGCGGCGATTGCCGCTTTTGTGTTTTTTGCATCAAGCGCCTTCTTTGCGTTGAGAAGTGCTTCGTTTTTTAGCAGGGCTTGGTCTAAGCGTGGGCGAAGCCCATCTCGGTTTATTGGCTTGCCTAAATAGTCGTCTGGCTGGTACTCCAGTGCATGCAGCACGTAGTGGCTAGCACTTTCTGCTGTAATCATTATGTAAAGGGCTGTATTCCTTAATAGGCCGTGGAATCGCAATTCTTCGAGAAGTTGCTGTCCGTTTTTGCCCGTGCCTAAATTGTAATCAGAAAGAACAATATCGTATTGATGTTTCTGACAGAGGTCGATCGCTTCTTCTGCATTACCAGCGGTATCAATATTGCTCGATCCAAAATCAACTAGTATCCGTTTTAAGCTGGCTCGAATATCGGGGACATCATCGACCACCAAGCATCGCTTTTGGCTATAGGTTTTAATAATGTCGATTTGTTTCATGGGGTTGCGGGTATTTTGGTCGGTTTTAAATGGCGGTGGGGCTGATGATTAATTTCACCACCGTGCGGTTAAATTGAGGTTGTATTCATAGCAAGTGTAGCGCAATAACGGTTGCACACCCTCTAGCGGCATAAAAAGCTTAAGAGTTATTCCTTCTAATGTTTCGGAATGATGACCGGCTCTGATAGAATTGCGCCTTCTCTTCAAAACAACTGGATTAAAGCGCCGATGAACTGGGCCGACTGGGCAATTGTTGCAATAATGGCGGTTTCCAGCCTTATCAGCTTAAAGAGAGGCTTCGTTAAAGAGGCCTTGTCAATGGCTAACTGGGTGCTAGCCTTTGTCGTCGCCATGACTTTTGGTGATCAGTTGTCTTCTCTTCTTGTCAATCAAATTGAAACGCCTTCTGTACGCGATATGGCCGCGTTCGGGGTGCTGTTTGCAGCTACACTCATAGTCGGTGCAATGGTGAACTATTTGATTGGCGAGCTGGTTCGAATGACCGGCCTATCAGGTACGGATAGGCTTTTCGGTATGATTTTTGGCATGGTTCGCGGTTTTATCGTTGTCATGGCCATCTTATTATTGATACCCGGAATAATCCCCATCGACAAGGATGTATGGTGGAGCGAGTCAATATTGATTCCGCATTTAATGGAGTTTGATGATTGGTGCCGTACAGTAGCGCAAGAATTTACGTCCGCAGTGGGCGGCTTGCTGAACGGCTAATTTGACATAGTGTTATTTATTGAGACAGATTTATGTGCGGTATAGTGGGGATTGTTGGCAAGAGTGATGTAAACCTTGGTTTATACGATGCACTCACCATGCTTCAACATCGGGGGCAAGACGCAGCAGGCATAATGACCTGTAATCAAGGTAAGTTTGCGCAGCAAAAGGCGGTAGGTCTAGTAAAAGACGTATTTCGTACGCGCCATATGCAACGCTTAATCGGAAATATGGGAATTGGCCATGTCCGTTATCCCACCGCCGGAAGTTCCGGCCCTGCATTGGCACAGCCGTTTTACGTCAATTCGCCATACGGCATTGCGTTAGCTCACAATGGTAATTTAACCAATACGGAGGAGTTACGTGAAAACCTGTTTAAAGCTGATTTGCGTCATGTGAATACAGACTCTGATTCAGAAGTTCTGTTGAACGTCTTTGCACACGAATTGCAGTTGCAGGGAAAGATGAAACCGGGTGCAGAGGATGTTTTTCGCGCAGTTGAAGGCGTACATAAACGCGTGCAGGGTGGTTATGCGGTCGTGGGAATGATCGCAAATTACGGTGTACTTGCTTTTCGAGACCCCAATGGTATTCGTCCTCTGGTATACGGTTATCGCGATACTGATGCGGGTCGGGCATATATGATAGCGTCGGAAAGTGTGGCGCTTGATGTACTGGGTTATACGTTAGTGCGTGATGTTGCTCCAGGCGAATGTATCTACATCACCACTGACGGCGAGTTGTTTACTCACCAATGTGTTAAAAACCCTGGCTATAGCCCCTGTATTTTCGAACATGTGTATTTCGCCCGTCCAGATTCCATAATGGATGGTGTATCGGTCTACAAAGCACGATTGCGGCAAGGCGAAAAGTTAGCCGATAAAATTCTACGTGAACGTCCTAATCACGATATTGATGTGGTCATTCCTATACCCGACAGCAGTCGTGTTGCTGGACAAGCCATGGCCCAGACGTTGGGTGTGAAATTTAGAGAAGGTTTAGTAAAAAATCGTTATATCGGACGAACTTTCATTATGCCTGGCCAGCAAATGCGGCGTAAATCTGTTCGTCAAAAATTGAATGTTATCGACTTAGAGTTTCGCGATAAAAATGTAATGCTGGTCGACGATTCGATCGTTCGGGGCACGACATGCCAGCAAATCATTCAGATGGCACGTGATGCGGGTGCGGCAAAAGTGTATTTCGCGTCGGCAGCGCCGGCAGTAATGTATCCGAATGTTTATGGCATTGATATGCCGACGGCAAATGAGTTGATTGCTCACGGCCGTACTGAGAGTGAAGTCTGTGAAGAAATCGGCGCAGACTGGCTAATTTATCAAGATATTGAAGATTTAATCGCCGCCTCAAGGGAAGGTAATTCAGAAATCCCTGAATTTGATTGCGCCGTATTTAATGGCCACTATGTCACCGGCGATGTAAATGAAGAATACCTTAATAAACTAGAGCAAGCGCGAAACGATAAAATAAAATCTGGCCGTGTTTCCCGAGGGGATAATGCCATGGTCGGTATGCATAACGATGATTAGCATCGCCTGTGTATAGGCCACTTTTTCGTCACTGTTCAAGTTAGCCCGTAAATTGCCTAACTATAGCGACCTGATGCAACAGCTTAACTTGTTACAATTGGATCAGACTATTACCGTTGAGATTTTATTATGACTGACACGCCAGCCTCCGAATTGGATTTTCTAGTGGGTGCAGAGCTTGATACCCTGGCTGTGAGAGCCGGTCAAGTTCGCACGGCTGAAGGCGAGCATGGAGACCCGATATTTTTAACCTCCAGTTATGTATTCGACTCGGCAGAACAAGCTGCAGCCCGTTTCTCTGGTGAACAGCCAGGGAATGTTTATTCTCGCTACACTAACCCAACCGTACGCACATTTGAACAACGAATAGCGGCGCTCGAAGGTGCCGAGGCGGGTGTAGCAACGGCATCAGGAATGGCGGCTATTTTAAGCACCTGCATGGCACTCCTATCGTCGGGCGATCATATTGTTTGTTCGCGCAGTGTTTTTGGTACAACTACCGTTCTATTTACGAAATATTTACAAAAATTTGGTGTCAATGTTGAACTCGTGACGTTAACCGATTTGGATGAATGGCAATCGGCTATTACGCCGAACACACGGTTGTTGTTTGCCGAAACGCCGTCGAACCCTCTTGGTGATGTTGCCGATATCGGTGCCTTGTCCGTATTGGCGAAAAGCCGTAATTGCTTGCTTATTGTTGACAACTGTTTTTGTACTCCCGCATTACAACAGCCCATAGCCTTGGGGGCCGATATCGTTATTCACTCGGCGACAAAGTATTTAGATGGTCAGGGACGATGCATGGGTGGCGCCGTTGTTGGCCGCAAAGAACACATGGATGAAGTTCTTGGGTTCCTTCGTACCTGCGGTCCAACAATGAGCCCCTTTAATGCTTGGGTATTTTTGAAAGGTTTAGAAACTCTACGCTTACGCATGGAGGCACATTCTGCCAGCGCATTGACTCTGGCTATTTGGTTAGACGCGCATCCAGGTGTAGACACTGTATTTTATGGTGGTTTACCAAGCCATCCCAGCCATGCGCTGGCGAAAAAACAACAAAGAGCGTTTGGTGGTGTTCTCTCCTTTAAAGTAAAGGGCGGGCGTGAAGAGGCGTGGCGGGTTATTGATGCTACGCGTATTATGTCCCTCACTGCCAATTTGGGCGACGCTAAAACAACCATCGTACACCCTGCAACCACAACACATAGTCGGCTTTCTGATGCTGACAAAGTCTCCGCAGGTATTAGTGAAAACTTAATTCGTGTTGCGGTGGGTTTAGAATCGATAGACGATCTAAAGAAAGATCTCGATCGAGGTTTGAGTGCACTATAGGGCCTAAATATTTAGATGATTCGAACATTATTAGGCCGTTTTTCGTCTGTGTTAACCGCAAATCCACGCAAGCTTTGTATTGGCACAATACTACTAGTACTGGTGGTTGGGCTTAATAGTTGGTTGCTTTTTTTCTATAAATTACCTGGCACAAATTTGTTTTGGTCTGCGTTACAAAATGCAGGCCATGCATTACTGTTTTTGGGTTTATCGCTTTCAGTTAGTTTTATTTTCCATTATTACGTCTTTAATCAGCGTAAACGTTTCGTAGTAGGGTTCACAATAGCCTCGTGTCTGATTTTTGGCGGCGGCGTTGAACTTATTCAAAGTCAGGTTGGGCGTGAAGCGAGCTGGAGTGATTTTTGGCTAGATCTAGCGGGTACATTGTCGGGAGTATCGCTTTATTTTGTGGCTCTTCTTGCAGGATGGAAAAAACTGCCCTTTCTAATCGCTAGCGGAGTACTTATGTCTCTTAGCTTGGCCGAGGCCACTAAGTGGCGGCTGGGTGAGTACTACCGTGAAAAAGCGTTTCCTGTTATAGCCGATTTTGATAATGATTGGCTCAATATCTACGCTTATGCAGCCTACAATGGCGTACTCGAATTTGTGCCCGCACCGGTAGGGTGGCATAACAATACGTCTGTTGCGGCGCGGCTTATGATGAAGCCCGCTCCATGGCCAGGTATGACGCTAAGAGAAGTGCGCCGCGACTGGAGTGGTTACGAAAGCTTTTCCTTTGATGTGTATAACCCGCAACCTTCCGATGTCATGTTGGTGATGCGTATTCACGATGAAGCGCACAAAAACAAACATAACGACCGTTTCAATCGCACAATAATGTTAGCGCCAGGGGCACATCATATCGAAATACCTTTAGTAAAAGTAAAGCTCGCACCGAAAGATAGAGAGATGAACATGCAGCGCATCGAGACGGTAATGTTCTATTCTTATCAATTAGAAACTGAATTAATTTTATATTTTGACAACGTACGTTTGTATCGTTGATCTAATCAAGCCTGAATTAGGCGCATTGCATCGCTCATTCGCAAACCGTAGGCAAACACCCCATGAACCCTTTAATAGATAAGGTTGTTGATACCGTAGGACAGGTCCTTCTTGGCAAAGAAACGCAAGTTAAATTAGCCGTTACCTGCTTGTTTGCAAGAGGGCATTTATTGATTGAAGATTTGCCCGGCATGGGGAAAACAACGTTAGCACAGTGTTTGGCTAGGGTATTGGGATTGGATTATAAACGCGTACAATTTACGAGCGATCTACTACCGGCAGATATACTGGGCGCCGCTATTTTTCATCGGGACACCTCAGAGTTTCACTTCCTTGAGGGGCCTGTTTTTACGCAAGTATTGCTGGCCGATGAAATCAATAGAACAACACCCAAAACACAAAGTGCACTCTTAGAGGCGATGGAAGAACAGCAGGTAACCGTCGAGGGAGAAACCCGAGCTTTACCGGAGCCCTTTTTTGTCATCGCTACTCAAAATCCTTTAAGTCAAGCCGGTACTTACCCGTTGCCGGAATCGCAATTAGATAGGTTTCTCATGCGTATTTCCCTTGGCTACCCAAATCGAGAAAGCGAGAAAAAATTATTTAAAGGGGTCGACCCGAGGAAGGTTTTACAGACGCTAGATCCAGTGATAAATTTGGATAATCTGACGCAAATCCAAGCATTGGTAGACGAGGTACACGCAACAGATCAATTGCTAGATTACTTGCAACGCCTCGTTGATTTTACCCGTTACGATGAAAGTTTTAGTTATGGTTTATCGCCTCGTGGTGCGATGGCGTGGCTGAGAGCGGCAAAAGCTTGGGCATTATTGGAGGGGCGTGAGCATTTGTTGCCCGATGATCTACAAGCCGTTTTACCTTCTGTTGTAGGGCACCGCGTACGGGGTGTGCATACGCATGCGGCCGGTGGTAGACCGGACCAATCGCGATCACTCGTGGATCACCTCCTGTCGAGTGTGGATGTTCTCACCACAAACTAAAGGCGCGGCCATGAGTGACGAAGCAAGTCCGGTTTCTGATCAGGAGGTTCGAAAACACGGGTTTATTCTGCGTACTATCGAACGCCACTTTTTCCGTTATGTAGATCGCCACGTGCCGCCTGCTAATTATCACCGTATTGATCGAAAAAAACTGTATATTCTTCCGTCAAAGCGCGGCGCTGCGTTTATTATCGTCATTATCGTTTTGTGGTTGCTAGGCACGAATTACCAGAATAATTTAGTACTGGCACTTTCCTTTTTAATGATTAGTGTTTTCGTGGTTACTATTCTTAATACTCACCAAAATCTATCATCGTTATCCATTGAATATGCCGGAACATCGTCAGCATTTGCCGGTGAGGATGTTGAATTTGTATTTACACTGACCAATCATTCAAGGCGATATATGGAAAGTGTTGAGATTGGTTGGCAAACGGGAGGGCATCTCGTTGCCAATATTGATGTGCACCCTTACGAATCGATAAAAATCCGTATTCCACAGAAATCGCTTAAACGAGGCTGGCAGCAACCGGGGCGCATGCGGTTGCAGAGTTATTTTCCGCTTGGCATTGTAAAGTGTTGGTCGTGGCTCAGTTGGGATATCACGGCATTAATCTATCCCGCTCCTATAGAAGTACCATTGCCGAGTTCTTGCAAAGCGGATGCAGAAGGTAATGGATTACACCCCATAAAAGGTGGCGAAGATTTTAGTGGTATTCGTGAGTATCGCCCAGGTGATTCTTTAAAACATATAGCGTGGCGGGCGTACGCGCAAGAAAAAGGGCTTTATTCTAAAGAATTTAGCCAGAATGTCTCTCAAGAACGCTGGATAATATTTAGCGATATTGCACCGCAAGACGTCGAGTTAAAACTTTCGGCGATGTGCTACTGGGCATTGCAGTTTAGCCTTGACGATGAAGAATACGGTATTGTTTTGCCCGCAGATATTATCTCGCCAGACCGAGGTGAGAATCATCGACGTAAAGTGCTTGAGACGCTTGCGCGTTACGAGGCCTAGTAATCACTATGGTCTTAAATCAATTCAAAATTTTTCAAAAGCTGACCCTTCGCGTTGGGAGGGGCGCGCAGGCGACCGATCGTTTTACCTCCAGTTTTGTTAGTCGAGAAACGTTGGCATGGGTGGTTTTCGCGCAAGGTTTTGCCATTCTACCGCTTTTTTTACATCTACCATTATGGCTGTCAATAATATGGGCCTCGGCTGTTTTTACTCGTATTCAAACTTTTCGAGGTGTTTGGCCTTTTCCTAGTACGTTTATAAAATTACTGTTCGGCATTTCGGGAGCTACAGCTTTATATTTAAGCTTTGGTGGACGCATGGGCGTAGAGGTGATGATTAGTTTTTTATTGTTATCGTTTGTGCTCAAACTTATCGAAATGCGCAATAGAATTGATGTGCTTATTGTGTTGTATATTGGCTTCGTAACCATAGCAGCACACTTGTTATTGTCACCCACTATTTGGGGGAGTGCATATAGCTTATTTACCTGTGGCGTTTTGTTGGCGGCCTTACGGTCGGTGTTTCAGCACCGCAAGGTTAACGTTCGCGAACGCCTGTGGTCGGGCTTTTCTGTTCTACTGCAGGCTTTGCCTGTTATGTTGATTCTGTTCTTGGTTATGCCACGGCTGGGGCAGCTTTGGGCTGTGCCCTCAATGAGTGAGTCGAGCAAAACGGGGTTTAGTGATTCAATGTCACCCGGGGATATTAGCGATTTAATTGAGTCTGATGAAATTGTTTTTCGGGCAACGTTTAAAAATGGCCCCATTCCGGAACCTCATCAACGTTATTGGCGAGGGTTGGTGCTTGAACAATTTGATGGGCGTAAGTGGCAGCGGGTTAGTACGGGGTGGATGGGGCGTGAATCAGGTAGTCAGCCAGCAGAGAAAGCACACAGTAAATGGGGTTTGATTACGCCCTCTGACAGTGGAACAACATTTAATTACTCCGTACTGCTAGAACCCCATCATTACCAATGGATGTTCACCTTAATGGCGCCATTAGAGGCGTATTCGCCTAGCGTACAAACATTGTTTAACGAGCAAGTATTACTGTTAAGTGCACTGCCAATTACTGGACGCACGTATTACGAAGTGGTTTCGACCCTTGATTACAAGCTTACACCTAGCGCACTTGATGAGCGTGTACGTAAACGCAATTTGGCTCTGCCTGAAAAGGGCAACGTACAGGCGCGTGCGATGGCTCAGGAGTGGGTTGAAGACGGCCTTGCCGCTACTGACATTATTGAGCGCATAAACGACCTCTATAGCCAACGCTTTACCTATACGTTGCGGCCACCCATGCTGGGTGAAAACTCTGTAGATGATTTTATGTTTCAAACCCAGCGAGGGTTTTGCGAACATTTTTCTTCCAGTTTTGTCTTTCTTGCCCGCGCAGCAGGCATTCCTGCGCGTGTAGTATTGGGGTATCAGGGCGGTCATTACAGAGAAGAGGATCGATACATAGTGGTTCGACAATCGGATGCCCATGCGTGGGCGGAAGTCTGGCTGGAGGGCTCTGGCTGGACACGAATCGATCCAACAGCAGCTGTTTCCCCGCTGAGAATCGAGCGCGCCTTACATGAGGCTGTAGACAGTACAGAATCATCTTTAGTGGGAGGGGCTTTTCTTCGTATAAGAGCCTTGTCTTGGCTGGCGGATGTACGGAATAGATGGGAAGAATTTGATTACCTTTGGCAAACAAATGTACTTGGCTATGATGGCGATACACAGGGCGGTATTCTCCAGCGTTTACTGGGGGGAACGGACCCTTGGCGGGTTGCCCTTTTTTTTGTTGGTGGAATTGGGGGCATGTTGTCGCTCTATTATATTTGGAGCTTCTTACGCTTTAAACGCCCACAGCAGGCGCCAGAATTACGCCTATTACTGGCTGCGCTGCGACGTTTAGAGAGGTACGGTATTAGGCGTTCCCCTCAAGAAACACCCGTGGCGTTTGCCCAAAAGGTGGCGAAAGAGAAGCCTGCTTTAGCACCCGTCGTGAATAAGGTTGTGAGCCTATACTGTTCTATTGTTTACCAACCTATAGGGACGGATAGAAAAGCGCTTATTGCGCAATTACGTCTTGAATCTCAGAAAATACGTTAACGGGTCAGTGTTGCTCCAAAACAACGCTTTTAGATGCCAAATGTTACAATTGAGGGCGTCTGTGGTATCGTTTGCGCCCTGTGAAAACGCGGTTATTGAAGTCCATATAAAAGTTAGGGATTATTTGGCTGCGTTATTCTAGACACATAATCTCATCCGTTGAGATGTTATATCTTTTCAATATCCATAAGGGACGAGTTACCGAGTAATTGGTGGATGTCTCGCGATAAAAAATTTGAACGTAGGAGCAAACAATGAAAACTTGTCTTCGCGCACTCTGCTTGCTTGGTCTGGTGCTTCCGGCAGTGGCTACTGCCGATGAATTGAATTCGGGCAATACAGCCTGGATTCTAACGTCCACAGCTTTAGTGTTGTTTATGACATTACCGGGTCTTGCGTTGTTCTACGGCGGCTTGGTAAGAACAAAAAATATTCTGTCTGTATTAATGCAATGCTTTGCGATCGCGTGTGTAGCGTCATTGGTTTGGCTGTTTGTTGGTTATTCCCTCGCGTTTGGTGAAGGCAATCTCATTATTGGTGATATGAGCAAAGCCTTTTTTGCTGTAGTGGGCAAAGATTCTATGAGTGGCGATATCCCTGAGCCGCTGTTCGCTATGTTTCAAATGACTTTTGTGATTATTACGCCAGCGCTCATAGTCGGTGCTTTCGCTGAGCGTATGAAATTTTCATCGGTGTTAATTTTCAGTTTATTCTGGATCTTGGCGGTTTACGTTCCTGTGTGTCATTGGGTTTGGGGCGGCGGTTGGCTAGCTCAAATGGGCGTATTGGACTTCGCCGGTGGTACGGTTGTACATATTACCGCTGGGGTTGCCGCGTTGGTTGTTGCACTAATGATAGGCAATCGAAAAGGTTTTCCTGAAACGGCTATGCCACCGCACAATATGACTATGACCGTTACCGGCGCGGGAATGTTATGGGTAGGATGGTTCGGCTTTAATGCTGGTAGTGCGCTCGCGGCTAATGGTGATGCCGCAATGGCAATGCTGGTTACGCACATATCGGCGGCGGCTGGTGCGTTGGCTTGGATGTCCATGGAGTGGTCAAAGTTTGGCAAGCCAAGTGTATTAGGCATTGTGACGGGTATGGTTGCAGGCTTAGGTACGATCACACCCGCTTCGGGTTTTGTTGGCCCGATGGGCGCTTTAGTTATTGGTCTTACGGCGGGTGTTGTTTGTTTTTATGCCACGCAATTTATCAAGCGTAAGCTGGTCATAGACGATTCTCTAGATGTGTTCCCTGTCCACGGTGTGGGTGGCATTTTAGGTACTTTGGCTGTAGGTGTATTTTCATCAACGCAACTGGGTGTGTTCTCCGGTTTTGGTTTTGCCGAAGGTATAGAATCTATTGGGGAGCAGCTAGGAGCTCAAGCGATAGGTGTTGTAGTAACAGCGTTGTATACAGCCGTTGTCACTTATCTATTAGTGAAATTGACGGGCTTGTTGACTGGCGGTATTCGAGTTGATACCGACGAAGAAACGCAAGGCCTAGATATAGTGCTACACGAAGAAAGTGGTTATAAGTACTAAAAAATTCGTTGAATAAGCTGTTGTTTTAAAGAGCCACCTTTATAGGTGGCTCTTTTGTTTTACGCTACATTCTCTCTGTTTGACTACCCACAGTGGATGTTTGATCTTTATGATTCACACCTATAGCACTCTACCAAACTCGGTAAGAAAGTTTTTAATCGCACACGGCGCCTCTGCCTTTAGTCTTGGCGTTCATCAGGTTTTATTGGCGTGGTTATCGGTTAGTTTACTTGGTTTAAGTTCATCAAGTTTGGGCTGGATTCAAGCCGCAGGGCTAATTCCAAATTTGTTGCTTATGTTGGTTGCAGGGGCCCTTGCGGATAAACGCAATGTGTACCGAATATTGTTGATGGCGCAGTTAGGTTTGACGGTGTGTTTTTTGGCTTTGGCGGCCCTTATTGCTACAAATTCGCTTACCTTTTTGACTTTGGCTATTTATGCCATTGCCGTTGGTTCCGCGAATGCGTTTATTCAGCCCGCACGCGAAAAAATTGTGGGTGATTTGAGCCAGCATTCGGTGCAGGTGAAAATTACTCGCGCGAGTATCGTCCAGTTTACACTTCAAGCTGTTGGGGTTGTTGTTGCGGCATTATCGGATCAGGCGGGTTTAGTGTTTGTTATCGTGATACAGGCCGTGGTCAGCGGTTTGTCAGCATTACAGCTACGCTCGCTCGGCCATACCGCAATGAGCGCTGCGGGTGTGAGCAAGGTTGCGGGCCCAGTTACGCTATTTAGATTGCAAATTCTTGAGGGTATTCGAGCGGTCAGCTCGGATAAACGACTGGTTCAGCTCGTTGGGCTCGTGGGCTTTAATGGCTTTATGCATTTAGGGCTTTATATTGTTGTCATGCCTTTGTTCGCACGTGATATCTACGGTTTTAACACCTTGGAATACGGTTTTTTACAACTGTGTTTTGTGCTTGGAATGCTGTCGGCGCATATATTGATAATGTTTAAGCCTCGCATAGAGTATCCCGCGCAAGGCGCTTTATTTAGTCTGCTTTACACTGCAATTGTTGGTTATGCATTGTCTTATCAACCAACAATTACGGGCCTGTATATCATGGTTGTTTTTTGGGGATGGATTGCGGGCTATTCGGCTTCTCATTGCCGAATGGTACTTCAATCGCTGGCAAAGCCAGAGCTGAAGGGGCGTCTGATGTCGATATATCAATTAATGTTATTTGGTATGGCTCCTTTAGGGGCTTTGGTAGCGGGGTATTTTTCCGCTTTTTATTCTTTTAGCGAGATATTTTCTGTTCTTAGCGGCGCAAGTATTGCGTTGTTTGTTCTCTTCCTTTTTACACGAGATTTGTGGGCTGTTCAGCAACAATAACACGCCATTTTTTGATCGAAATCCATTGGCTTTATCCCGTTATCTTTATAGTAACTCTCAAGACAGAAATCACTGTTAGCAAAGCAGGCCTTCTGTGATCCAGAAGGTAATGTAATTAACTTGTTGGAAAGAGAGAGTGCGTATTATGAGTATGGTAAGTGAGCTGGTAGGGCATGAAGTCGTAACAATTAAAACTACCGACCTAACGGCTAACCCAGCACCACTTGGGCTGATGGGATTTGGTATGACGACGGTGCTATTGAATTTACACAATGCCGGACTGTTTTCGTTGGGGTCGATGATTCTAGCCATGGGGATATTCTACGGTGGTATTGCACAAGTGATAGCGGGAATATTGGAATGGAAAAAAGGAAATACGTTTGGTACTACCGCCTTTATATCGTACGGTTTTTTCTGGATGACGTTAGTGGGGTTGCTTGTGCTTCCCAAGATGGGGCTCGTAGAGGCTCCTGAAAATTCAGCAATGGTTGCATGGCTTACTATTTGGGGTATTTTTACGGCCATTCTTTTTGTCGGCACACTAAAGTTAAATCGTTCTCTTCAGTTTATTTTTGCATCACTTGTCGTATTGTTTTTCTTATTGGCGATTGGAGACGCAATGGATAGTGCGCTGATTAAGACAATTGCTGGTTATGAGGGGATTATTTGCGGAGCTTCGGCTATCTATGCCGCGGCGGCTCAAATTATAAATGAAACGCATGGTCGCGATGTGTTGCCTCTTTAAGTTGAGAAGGTAAGCGCTTAACTGTAGTGCTATAAAAAACGGCTTTAGCGTTAGTGCTAAAGCCGTTTTTTAATGCCGTGTGATAGTGTTTATATGTTAGTCGTTGCGGCGTGAAACCAAGCTGATATGTGCGTTTATAGCTTCCTAATAGAACGTTCGAAAAGCAATGATCCCGGCCGTTATAGCCACGTTCAGCGACTCTACTTTATTTCGCATCGGTATTTTAATCGTTTGATTACATATTTTTTCACACGCATTCGACAACCCTTCTGTTTCATTGCCTAGTATAAAAACCTGTCGACCTCTGTTGGGGTAGTCAGAAAGCGATGTCTTTGCATTACAGTCCAGGCCAACAATATTTGCACCGGCGTTTTTGAAGTCCAAAAGGCAGTCTGTTAGAGAATCACAGCGAAGAATATTGGCTCTAAATAAGGTGCCGGCACTGGCTTTAATTACGAGGGAATCTAACTTGGCGCAGCCGTTACGAGGGAGTATTAAACCTGCTAGGGGCGAAGCGCAGACAGAGCGGATAATCATGCCAACATTTTGGGGGTTAGTGACTTTATCGAGAGCAATGAATTGTGCGTTTTCGGGAATTCCCTCTGCGAGATAATCGGTATGTTCTTTAAAACCTTTTAGCACTAAGTCAAGGGCAACGCCTTGGTCTTGCTTACTATTTTTAGAGATACGAGAAAGCGCTTTTTTATCGTGATATAAAATTTCTGCTCCGCGCTTACTGGCCTGAGAGGTAATGTCATCCAATATTTTTGCAGATTTATTCGAATCGGCTAAATGTAGACGAAAAATATCTACATTTTTGTCAGTAATGGCTTCTAGGCAGGGTTTGCGACCGTATATTGTGAGTAATTGATTAAAAAATTGTTTTCGTTTCGTATATTCGGGTGAGTCGGTAGGCATGATGTAGGTGCTAGCTAGATAAGAAAACAGCCTCTAGAGAGGCTGTTTTAGAAAGAGTGGGTTGGTGAAACCGGATTAATGGTGAATATAACAGTCTTCGTTGGTTTCGACCAGAGCCGTAAGAATGTGCTTGCGCGATAAGAGGCCTACTAACTTACCCTCATTTACGACCGGGTAGTTTTTTGGTGGAGCTTTAGACATTGCCTCTGCAATTTCTAATATACTTGCGTTGGGCGATACCGTTCGTACATTGCGACTCATTACGGCGGTTACCGCAGGAGACTCTTCACAGTAAAACACGTCGTTTAGCATTTCCTTTATGCAATCTTGTTCGGAAATAAAGCCAATTAGAGTCTTTTCGTCATTAATTACGGGAGCGCCGGGAATACGTTCGCGCATAAATAAGCTTACGGCCTCTCGTACGGTGGCTTTATCACTGATGGCGTGTGGGTTGGTGTCCATATAGTCTTCAACCAGAATCGAGTGCATACAAGGTGGCTCCAGAGAGTATTCTATCTTTGATAGTCTAGCGGAAGAATCTTGAGTTTACCTTCCTTGGCATCCAAAAAAACACGTATATAATCGACTTTATTCACATAATTTGCGGTAACGTTGAACCGTATTCTCAAAACCCATAAGAAGCGCATCAACGGTAAGGGCGTGCCCGATGGAGACTTCGCAAAGGTGGGGTAGGGTACGATATAACGTCATATTCTCTAAATTAAGGTCGTGACCGGCATTCAATCCCAGCCCGAGCTTTGCGGCGGTTTCAGCGGCTCTACTGTGTTCAGTGAAGAGTCTTTGCTCATTGTTGCTGCCATAGGCTGAGGCAAAAGGGCCGGTATAAAGCTCGATTCTATCGGCACCAATGGCTTTTGCTCGTTCAATCTGTTCAATATCGGGATCCATAAACAAGCTGACACGAATTCCTGCGTCCTTAAGTTGTTGTATTAACGGCGCTAGCCGGTCGCCATCTTGCGCCAAATTAAAGCCGTGATCCGATGTTTTTTGGCTATCGCTATCGGGAACAAGCGTACATTGATTGGGGCGTGTTTCGAGGCAGAGCGGGATTAAACCTGGATAACCTGCTCGTGGTGGCGCGAATGGGTTGCCCTCAATGTTAAATTCGATAGGGTTTTCGGGGGTATAGAGCGTTTTTACCAGTTGCGCTAACGTGCGAGTATCGGTTGGGGTAATGTGGCGTTGATCTGGCCGAGGATGTACGGTCAAGCCATTTGCGCCTGCCTTTAGGCTAAGGCGGCCAAATTCCTCAACAGAAGGGAAATTACCCTCGCGAGAGTTGCGTATCAGCGCAATTTTATTGAGATTTACACTTAGCGCTATAGACATTAATTTGCCTCTAACTGCAGTGCTGCTGGAGCGTTGGGCTTTACTGCAGCGAGTCGTTTTGCTTCAAGAATACGCACAGGGTAATTGGGGGCCTCTGGATGCGCGCGATATAGGCCGCGAGGCTCTTTTTCTATTTTCTTTACAACGTCGAAACCTTCTATAACTTTTGCAAATACGGCATAGCCTGGGATGTCTCCACGAGCATCAAGATGGGTATTGTGTTTAATGTTAATAAAAAATTGCGAGGTGGCGCTATCAGGGTCTCCGGTGCGTGCCATTGAGAGCGTTGCCTGTAGGTTCAGCAATTGATTTGCTGATTCATTAACGATCGGCGCACGAGTAGCTTTGCGCTTGAAGTCGAAAGTGTGGCCACCACCTTGTACTACAAAGTCGTCAATCACTCGATGAAAAATAGTGCCGTCGTAGAAGCCCGCGTCAACGTATTCTAGAAAGTTGGCGACCGTGATGGGGGCTTTTTGAGGGTATAACTCTATCACCATACGGCCCAGATCAGTTTCGAAATAGATCTTTGGGTTTTCTTCTGAATGAGCACAAAAAGAGTAAAAGGTAGTGAGTAGAGATAACAGAATAAGGGCTTTTCTCATTGTTTTAGGCTCCTAATTAACGCCATTCAGTTTGACGTTTGTTGGGTTTAATGGCGGGTAATACATAGGCAAGAAAAACACCGAAAAGTAATATGCCTACGCCATAGATCATAAATGTTGCGCGGGCATCGTTAGTCAGCTTTTCGTTTTCTGCTTTTAGTACATCGAAATCCGTCTGAATTATTTGGTGTTTTTGAAGCAGCTGGGTATAGCGTTGCTCTAAGCTTATAGCGCCGGCTGACAGCGTTTTGATTTTTTCCAACTCGCTCGCCATTGTTAGTTCGCCGCGTGTGGCATTCGTCGCTTTGGTGGTGAGCTGGGCGTTAGTCTGCTGTAGTTGTTTGTTTTCGGACGAGAGGTCTTGGAGTGTTTTTTTTGCGTTGGCAAGTTCATTGAGCGTTTGATCGAGTTTTAAACTAGAGGGTATATTCGTCATGATATATTGCGTTCGAATCCACCCTTCTATACCTTTATCCGTTCTTACTTTTGCCCACTGATCGGTTTCACCTTGTTCGAGAAATGTTAGAGCGGTACCACTTTTTAAGCCTGCATTTACAATTCTAAATTGATTTCCTTGCCCACTTCTTAAAGGCACGAAAAGAACGTCTGATACATAGCGTACATCTGATTGAGAAAGGGCTTGGCTGGGTATCATCATTAACGAAAAGGCTGAAAGTAGTGCAACGATACAGGTATAAAGCACGTAGTTTTTAGTCTTCATAGTGGGGCTCAGTTAACAAAATATTCTAGGTATTGTCCGCAATTACGGCAGCACTTTCTTGAACGGCTTCACAATTACATTTGCGTACACGCCAGCACTGACGTAGGGATCTTCGTCTGCCCAATCTTTTGCGTGTTGCAGGGAGTCAAACTCGGCAACGACTAGGCTGCCGCTAAATCCAGCTTCACCTGGGTCGGTTGAATCAATTGAGGGGTGCGGGCCGGCGAGAATGAGGCGAGCTTCGTCACGTAGCTGTTTAAGGCGTGCAAGGTGAGCAGGGCGAACGCTTAATCGTTTGCTAAGTGAGTTTTCAATGTCTTCACTGATAATGGCGTAAAGCATACAAATATTAGTCCTGTGTAGTGGGGGCGGTTAGCGCTTTTTGTGTTCTTCTGGGTCAACAAAAACTTCTTCTAAACTTAACCCTGTAAGCTTTGTGATTTGTCTGAACAGGTAAAAAAGCGCAAAAATTAACACGGCCATAGCGGGTAATGTAATGACGGGTAAGCTTAACGCGGTCATTTTACCTAATTCGGCATTAAATTCCTCTGTGCCGGGAGCGCTAACTAACACCCATTTGGCAAGGGCGTAATTTAAAACAGATGAAAGAGCGAAGGAAGAGGCAATCATATAAGACGCATTGATTAAGCAGCGTTCAAATTGAGGTTCGTTCGCGCTTTTGGCCAGCGCGTCATGCACCTTTTTGGTTTGCATAACATTATCGTTGAACAAAAAAGTCTTCACTAATGGGTAGCGTGTTTTTAATGAGATAAGTGTGGCAAGGCCAAATAGGGCTGGGATAGTTGCTTCTTTAATCGCAATGTATTTTGGGTCCAGCTCGAGCAACGTTATGCCGCCGGTCAGAAGAATACTGAGCACGCCCAACGCCGAAAAGAAGTTGATTTTCTTCGCGCGAAAATAATCCATCACACCGTATCCAATAGGGAATGCCAGCGCGACAATGACGCCCAGCTGGGGCCCTAAATCGTCTGGCCCACTGAACTTCATTAAAATGACGGTGGGAATAACAATATTAAGTGCGATGTTTAAGAAGGCATTTTCTTTTTTGGGTGCACTTGAGGCGGGTATTTCTGAGCTGTTGTTGGTCATAAAATTCGTCTAATTGGTGTTGCGGGTAGCGAAGTAAAGCGTGTTGGCTACTTGGCCTCTTTGTTTTGGTCGGCAATCCTATCAGGAACTGTGGGAGTTTTCCTAAGCCACATCGTTTAAACTCTACATCCAATAACGGTTAGGGTCGCAAAGCTACACTTTAGTGTTGGTGACTGCCGGAAAAACGACCAAATATAAGCAGTGCGAGCCTAATGATGCCAGTATACGATTTTCATTGTCATAGCGACCAGTCTGATGGGGCTCTATCGCCAGAGGCGTTGGTGTCCAGAGCAAAAGAGTTTGGCGTTACGCACCTCGCTTTGACTGACCACGATTCTATCGCAGGGTTAGCGCGCGCGCAGGCGCAAGCCATTATTGAGCGCGTACACATGATTTCAGGTATCGAGTTCTCGAGTCAATGGGCGGGTTGTGGTGTGCATGTAGTGGGTTTAAACATTGATACGACAAGTAAGCCTCTACTTGACGCTATTGCTCAGCAAGCGCGTGTTCGGGTGGATCGTGCCGCACTTATCGCCGAAAAATTACATAAAGCGGGCATAGAGGGTGCGCTCGAAGGCGCTGAAGCTTACGCTAAAGGTGGAGCGATAGGCCGACCACATTTCGCGCAATATATGGTGGAGGTGGGCGCGGTCGCTAACATGGCGCAGGCCTTTAAACGCCATCTCGGTGCGGGGAAGATCGGTGATGTGAAAAGTGGCTGGCCTGAGACAGAAGAGGTTGTCGAGTGGATAGTAGAGGCCGGTGGTATTGCGGTTTTGGCGCACCCAGCAAAATACAAAATGACTCGATCCAAACTCTGTAGGCTGACAGAATCATTCGCGGAGGCTGGCGGCGGAGCAATTGAGGTTCTTAGTGGTAAACAACCTGTGGGTTTGGCTGAAAACCTTGCTAAAATAGCGAATCAATTCAATTTGGCCGGTTCTTGTGGCAGTGATTTTCACACTCCAGGACAGCCGTGGCAGGAGCTTGGTTGTGCGAGTACACTACCGAGTACTGTTCAGCCCGTATGGAAACTCATACCACATCTCTCTTCATTGTAATTAAAGAGGTTTTAATGGCGCAGTTCTTCGCAATACATCCCGAAAACCCTCAGTCACGTTTAATCAAGCAGGCCGTTGAAATGTTGCGGCGCGGGGGCTTAATTGTCTATCCCACGGATTCGGCTTATGCTTTAGGTTGTCATATTGGTGATAAATTCGCGCTGGATAGAATACGGGCGCTACGCCAACTCGATAAACATCATAATTTCACTTTAATGTGCCGCGATTTATCGGAGCTTGCAAATTATGCGCGTGTCGATAATTCGGCCTTTCGGCTGATTAAAAGCCATACACCGGGCCCTTATACGTTTATTTTAAATGCGACCTCCGAAGTACCGCGCCGCTTACAGCACCCAAAACGTAAAACATTAGGGCTTCGTGTACCAAATAACCCTATCGCGTTGGCGCTAATGGAGGAGCTTGGTGAACCGCTAATGAGTAGCTCGCTCATTCTTCCGGGAGAAACTGAGCCCCTTACCGACCCGTACGACATTCGAGACACACTAGAACACCAGCTAGAATTAGTCATTGACGGTGGGTTTTGTGGTTTAGAGGCCACCAGTGTTATTGATTTAACCGAAGATGACCCTCGTGTAATCCGCGCTGGTTGCGGTGATATTAGCGATTTCATCTAATTCGGCCATTGGTTGCCCTTATCACCACTATCTTCGCACATCGTTCGTAGCCGTTTGGCCTTCCGTGCCGCTATAATGCGCGGTCACGGATACGGCCGGTCTCGGTTAAGGATATAGGTGTACATTGTCTGGAATCGAAACGAATAAGAGTGAGCCTGATGTAGTTGTCGTTGAGCCGGAGTCGAGTGCGACAGTATCGCCCGAAACGGACGGCAAAGTGCAGGCTAAGTCTGCGGAGCCGCATCCAGAGCAAGGAGAAATGCCTTTTGCGATGGTGCAAGGGAAGGCGTTTACTCAGCTGCCAAAAGATCTCTATATTCCGCCAGATGCGTTAGAAGTGTTTTTAGAGGCTTTTGAAGGGCCCTTGGACCTTTTGCTTTACCTGATTCGACGGCAGAATCTCGATATTCTTGAAATAGATGTTTCTGAAATTACACGTCAATATGTTTCATATGTCGAAATGATGGAAGCTATTCAGTTCGAGCTAGCGGCCGAGTATCTGGTAATGGCGGCGATGCTGGCAGAAATCAAATCACGTATGCTGTTACCTCGCTCGGAATCCATAGAGGATGAAGAGGACGAAGATCCACGCGCAACTTTAATTCGTCGCTTGCAAGAATATGAACGCTTTAAGCACGCTGCAGAAGATATTGACGAACTGCCGCGCATGCACCGTGATGTGCATATTGCGAAAGCTGAGAGCCCTGATCGCAATTTGACGCGTCCGGAGCCCGATGTAGATTTGAAAGAGCTTCTATTATCACTGTCTGAGATATTACGTCGTGCGGATATGTTTGAAAGCCATCATGTTGAGCGAGAGAAACTCTCGACGAGAGAGCGCATGGGGCAGGTATTAGATAAATTAGCAGGCCAACAATTTGTGCCGTTTGTCAGCCTCTTTACCGTTAAAGAAGGGCGCTTGGGTGTTGTGGTGACTTTCTTGGCGGTAATGGAACTCATTAAAGAGTCGTTGGTAGAAATCGTGCAGACTGACGCTTTTGGTCCCATTCATGTGAAGGCGCGCGTTCAGTAAATGAGACTGCCTGATAACGGCAAGAATAACGCTTACAATAGACGAAGAGTTCATGAGTTACGACATTAATCAGTTACAAAAGATTTTGGAAGGTGCGATCCTCGCAACAGGTGAGCCTTTAACCATAGACCGAATGTTAACTTTATTTGAAGAGCATAATGCCCCGAGTAAAGAAAATATTCACGAAGCGCTCGAAAGATTAAAGCATAGTTGCGCCGATAGAGGCTTCTCTTTAACTGAAGTGGCAAGTGGTTACCGCTTTCAAGTGAAGGAGGATTTGGCCGAGTGGGTCAACCGGTTATGGGAAGAAAAACCCCAGAAATATTCACGAGCAATGCTAGAAACATTAGCGCTGATTGCTTATCGGCAGCCCATTACGCGCGGCGATATAGAAGAGGTGCGTGGTGTTGCTGTTAGCAGCCATATTGTGAAAACGTTGGTAGAGCGTGATTGGGTTAAAATTGTGGGGCATCGAGATGTGCCTGGTCGGCCAGCGTTATACGCTACTACTCGTATCTTTCTCGATTATTTTAATTTAAAAAGCCTAGATGAACTGCCAACACTGGGTGAACTTCGTGATATTGATAGCTTAAATGAGTCGCTAGAGTTTGATTCTTTGCCGCCAGAGGTGCAAGAAAGTATTGCCGCTGCTGCAGAAAAAACAGAAGAAAATAAGGGCGAACAACCTATTGCTGGTAGTGAATCTCCAAGTGCTGAAGAGGCCCAAGAGGCCGAACAAGAACAGATCGGCATCGAGGAAGACGCTCAAACTGAGGTAACGCTTACGCTAGAGCATGGTGAGGGTTCGTCTATAGATGGCGAGTTGTTGCCAGTGGTGGAAGAAAGCGACAAACTAGATGATGAAAGTATTTCCTCCAGTGAAACACCAACGATATCAATTGGCGTTGATCATCCAGTAGAGCAGAGCGAGGAGGGAGTATTACCCGAATACGCTGTTTTAAACCCAGATGATAATATTGAACCAAAACACATAGAAACCGACAGTGCTGATATTTCCAATAGCCCTGAAGGGCTAGAAAACGAATTAGATTCGCTCTTTGCTTCCGATACGCACAACCTTTCTAGTGCAGTGGAGCAAGACGAAACAACAACCGAACAACCGAAGGCAGATAAAGACCATATTCATGACTGAAGAACCGCAGGAAGCGCCTGAAGGCGAAAAATTACAAAAAGTGCTTGCACGTGCCGGTAAAGGTTCGCGTCGCGAGATGGAGCGCACAATTAGTAGCGGTAAGGTCACTGTTAACGGTGTTGTTGCGAAACTAGGCGATCGTGTTAAAGAAACCGATCGCATCGATTTAGACGGTAAGCGGATTACTTCTGCGTTTATTTCGACAGAGCGTGTTCGCGTAATACTGTACAACAAACCTGAAGGGCAAATCTGTTCGCGCTCGGACCCCGAGAATCGACCGACCGTCTACGATAATTTGCCTCATATTTCGAATAGCCGTTGGATTTCGGTTGGACGTTTAGACTTTAATACTAGCGGGCTATTATTGTTTACGAATAATGGCGAGTTGGCTAATAAATTAATGCACCCGTCCTCGGGTATTGATAGAGAGTATTTAATTCGCGTTCAAGGGGAAGTCGACAATGATATGTTAAAACGGCTTCGAAAAGGCGTTCTCTTAGATGACGGAATGGCGCGGTTTACGGATATAAAAGCTGGTGAAGGCGGCAATGAAGGTACGAACCTTTGGTTTTATTGCGTCGTGATGGAAGGCCGAAATCGGGAAGTAAGGCGATTGTGGGAATCTCAGGGTGTGAGAGTAAGCCGTCTTAAACGTGTTCGGTACGGTAATATTTTTGTGCCTTCTCATGTTCGAGCAGGTCAGTGGTTAGAGTTGAACGAAAAGGAAGTTATGGATTTGTGTGCAACGGGTGGTGCCGAGGCGCCGCCTAAACCTAAGTTTTCTCTCGAACTGAATAAATCACGTGATCGCCATCAGCGCCGTCTTCGAAAAGCGCATACCTCCCGTACAAAACGATAATGTTTCGTTTTTTTCTTCTTGTTTTTAGCCTGAGTATCGCGTTCTGCGCTCAGGCTGAAAAGCTCAAGCCTTTCAGCAGTGATGGCTGTAGCGCGTTTCCCGATGGTACTCTTGATAATAAACGGCTGTGGTTACACTGTTGTACTGCGCATGACAAAGCGTATTGGCGTGGTGGCAGTTATGCTGAAAGAAAAACTGCAGATGAATTGCTACGGAAGTGTGTAGCGGCAGTGGGCGAAGAGGAGATTGCCCAGTTGATGTTAGCGGGCGTTCGTGTAGGAGGCTCCCCCTTTTGGCCGACAAAATTTCGATGGGGCTATGGATGGCGATATCCTCGGTTGTATGGTGAGCTTACGTCAAGTGAACAAGCTATGATCGATGATTTTGAAGGCGTTGCTTCGCCCTGATGTGGAGTAGAATCTATTTCAATTGTGCTTTCCAAGAAACTTAATAAGTAGTATGCGTTTTATGCTGCGTTTGCCTTCTAGGTGTTCGTTGCTCGCTTTCTAACGCACTATTCTTCAAAACTCCCAGGTAGAACTTCTCGTTTACATTAAGCCGACATTCGTTTTGGTTTTAGTTGTTTTATTCTAAACTCTTCCCAATAGTCAAAATTCCAGCCTCACATTATTCCTGAACGCCTGAACGCCTGAACGCCTGAACGCCTGAACGCCTGAACGCCTGAACGCCTGTTTCGTGTGCGCATGAGGGGCGTAGCCTTGCGTCAACCAATTAATTAATACGTTCAGTTATAAGTATTTGCCACTTAAGTTATTTTTTAGTGGGGTTAGTGGCAGCTATATTTTTTCTGACGAAAAGTCATTATTGGTTTTCGTTTTGTTTTTCCTGGCCCTTATCGCTTTTTTGATTAAAATAATGTGGGAACCAGGTGTTTTTAGTCGTTTTTTTTGAGTGTAATCATGAAGCCTGTCGCATTTTTAAAGTCTTGTCGCATAAAATCCCCATAACAAATTAATAACATGGTAATTTTTTTGCCGCGTATAGCAGTTAACATATTAACGGATGATATTGTGATGGCTGATGGTGTTCGAGGTTATTTAAAGGTGGCGGCCGCTTTTGGTTTGGGCGTCGCCGTAGCGTTTTTTGTTTTAGAAAACGCTGAGCATACAAGTGTTTCAAAACGAAATGTTACAAGTGTTTCGGTTGAAGAGAATGAACGGCTTAAGGCAGAGTTGTTGGTATTGCAGGCTGAGCTAAATTTTTTGAAAGAGTTCTCTACCCCTACTATTGATGAAGCTTTGCCGGAGAGGGTTGGCGAAGTTGATGCGACTAAAGCGCTTATGCAAGAGCTTGTTGAGCATAGGAATAGTGTTGCTCAATTGTCTGAAGAGCTCGCGTTGTTAAAGGGTGAAAAGAATAGAATGCTTTCCGAGCGTGTTGCCTTTTGGATGCATGACCCGCACGCGGATAAGGAAAAAACGTATAAAAGTTTAAAAAGTTCTTTCGAGGCAGAAGATTCTGTTGACCCTTCCGCTGCAGCACGGGCTATAGAATTAGTCACTTTATTCAGTGAAAAAGAGATGCTTTCTGGATTTAGCGTTAATGATGCAGAGTGTAAGGAGGGTCGTTGTCGCTTACTTGTGCAGGCGGGAGATGAGCTTGAGGTTGCGAGCTTATCGCAATCGCTAACCGAGACGTTTGGACAAGATTCTGCATTATCGAATCGTGTTTATATTATGGTGCCAGATTTAGGTAGTGGTATCACGTCTGTTTATATTGGAGATGAAGGTGCGGAGTTGTCCTCGCTATAGTGAGGCTGGTTTTACCTTTTCTCGAGAGGATTTTGAGGTTTTGTTTTACTCAAAATACAGCCTCAAGTATTGAGGTTGACATTATGCGATAGGGTTATCGCAATTAGTAAATTTACCTAACAGGACTAGTTAAATGAAAGCATCATTCAAAAAAAGTTTAATCTCATTAATTGCTGCAGGCGCGGCTTTGACAAGCGTAAGTGCATTTTCTGCGACGTTTACTACCAGTAGTATGAATATCTATAATTACGACGGCGCTTATGGCGCTGGTGATTGTGGGTGGGTTGTTACTGGTTCTGGTGGCAGCGGTTATGGTGGCGGCGCTAGTTATGTAGCAACGAAGAGTTGCTCTCATAGTAATCAGTCTTTATCGTATACTTATCATAATAGCGGCAATTATTACACTGTTACTATTACTCGTTCTGGTTCTCCGTATTGTGAAAACTGGGGCACGACTCAAGTTGTAACTAACGTTGATATTTGTTTGGATTAATCGTTTATTTTTAATCTTTACAAAAAAGGGGCTTATTTAAGCCCCTTTTTTGTATGCTACATTATGGCTGTTACGCGCTAACATCTTGGCTCGCCAAATACTCATCATAAGTGCCCTGAAAATCTACTAGTCCTTTATTTTTTATTTCGACTACACGCGTGGCGAGTGATGAAACAAATTCTCTGTCGTGACTGACAAATATTAGCGTTCCGGGATAATGTGCAAGCGCTAGGTTTAGTGCTTCAATAGATTCCATATCGAGGTGGTTTGTTGGTTCGTCCATAATCAAGACGTTCGTGTCCTGCATCATCAACTTACCGAACAGCAATCGATTTTTTTCGCCACCCGAGCATACTTTTGCTTTTTTATTAAAATCATCGGCGGAAAAAAGTAGACGCCCTAGCGTTGCGCGAACGATTTGGTCATCGTGGTTCGGTTTTCGCCACTGGCTCATCCAGTCAAAAAGATTGAGGTCATCTTTGAAATTGTCGGTGCTATCTTGCGGGCAGTAACCAAGTGTGGCATTTTCAGCCCATTGAATTTTACCACTGTTGGGTTTGAACTCACCCATTAAGCTGCGCAGCAGTGTTGTTTTACCTGCACCATTTTCCCCTATAATTGCCAGCCGAGCGCCGGCCTCTAGAATAAGATTACCCTTGGTAAAAAGAGGGGTTTTATCGAATGAGTGGCTAACATTTTCTAAAATAAGCGCTTGACGGTGAAGCTTTTTATCTTGGTTAAAGCGTATGTAGGGGTTAATGCGGCTAGAGGGTTTAATGTCGTCCAGTTTTATTTTTGTGAGCTGTTTTGCGCGTGAGGTTGCCTGTTTTGCTTTGGAGGCGTTGGCCGAAAACCGGCTAACAAATTGTTGAAGTTCTGCAATTTGCGCTTTTTTCTTGGCGTTCTCGTTCTGCATTGTCTCGCGTGCTTGTGTGGACGCAGTCATGAAATCGTCATAAGTTCCAGGGTAGACGCGCAGTTCGCCATAATCGATGTCGGCCATATGGGTGCATACGGCGTTTAGAAAGTGTCGATCGTGAGAAATGATAATCATGGTGCTACTACGCTGGTTAAGAACTTCTTCCAGCCAACGAATGGTATTAATATCGAGGTTGTTTGTAGGTTCGTCCAGTAGTAAGAAGTCAGGGTCAGAAAATAGGGCCTGTGCCAGCAGGACTCTCAATTTTAAACCAGGCGCCACTTCACTCATTGGGCCAGTATGCAGTGATATGTCAATTCCGGCCCCAATCAATATGTCCCCAGCCCGGCTTTCAGCGCTGTAGCCATCGAGTTCGGCGAATTGGGTCTCTAGGTCAGCGACTTTCATACCATCTTCTTCGGACATTTCTGCAAGGCCATATATGCGTTCTCGTTCGCACTTAAGATCCCATAGCGCTTTGTGGCCCATGATGACGGTATCGATCACAGAGAACTCTTCGAAGGCGAACTGATCTTGGCTTAGCTTTCCCACGCGAGTGTTTGGAGCGATAGAAACGTTGCCGGCACTAGGGGTCAGGCTACCGTCTAGTATCTTCATGAAGGTTGATTTGCCACACCCATTTGCGCCAATAAGGCCATAGCGGTTGCCGTTGGCAAATTTAACTGAAATATTTTCAAAAAGAGGTTTAGCACCAAACTGCATGGTGATATTGGCGGTAGAGATCAAAGTAGAATTCCCGTAAAAAATCGTTCATGAGAGATAGAGATAAAGGGGCCGCACTATAGGGATAGTTCGGCAAAAGGTCGAGTAAATAATGGCCAGATTCGTTGTTGTGCGCGGGTTAATTGCTACTCGTTTGCTTTTGACGCGCAGCGGATGTGCTCAATAAGGGACACTTTAGGTGTTTGGTGTACTGCGAAATGGTGGAAATCGTAGTCGGGAATGGGGGTAGGCGGTAGAATAACGGGCTAATTTGCTTCGGCGATAACGGTATGTCGACCACAAAACTTGGACTTCTTGCGCAATGATACCCACAATATTCACAGCTCTACTATTTTCTCTGATGGCTTATGCGATTCCGGTGTCAGCTGCAGATAACCCAGCCCCTAAAACGATGGTTGAGATTCAAGGCTTGGTTAGCCAGTATTGTGGTGTTTGCCACGATGTACCGCGCCCATCATTGATGCCAAAGCACAGCTGGCCCTATGCCATACAAAGAATGGCAGAAGTGGCTGAACAGCGAATGGGTAAACCGTTTATTCCTGCCGCTGCATTACGTGATATTACCGCATTCTATTACGGTACTGCAGAGGAGTCCTTGGCGCGGCTGCCTGTTTTTCCAAATGACACAGGCCCATTATCGTTTGTGAGTGAGGCGATTGGCGAGCCAACGAAAATGCCGCTTATATCCCATATCGAAGCGGTGGATTTGGTTGATGGATCGCTTCAGGAATTCCTGATAAGTGATGTTGAACATAATCGTGTTGTGTTGTTAACGAAGTCTAAAAAGGGCTGGCAGGAACGTGTATTAGGTACTGTTGTTAAGCCCGTACGCACAACGGTTGCGGATTATGACGGTGATGGTCTTACAGATGTTTTAGTCGCGTCGCTGGGTAAATTTTTCCCGCCTGTGGATATTGAAGTTGGTAAAGTGATTTTGTTACGGCAAACCAAAAGCGGTGTATTTGAGCCTCATATATTAATGGACAAGATACCTCGTGTGCTGGATGTGCAGGCGGTAGATATTGATGGGGATAAAGATTTAGATATAGCCCTCGCTATCTTCGGCAATGACAATGTGGGGGAGTTGGCTTGGCTCGAGAATAAGGGTGGGTATGAGGTTCATAAACATACTATTTTGAATTTGGCCGGTGGGCTCAATATGTCGCCAGCCGATTTAAATGGCGATGGTCGTATAGATTTTGTAAGCGTGATCTCGCAAGAGAATGAAATGATTGTGGCGTTGATGAATAGAGGAAAAGGCGCTTTTGATCAGCACGTGCTGTTTCGGGCCTCTGATCCTATGATAGGCTCAACGGGAATGACATTGGTCGATATTGATAAAGATTATGACCTTGATATTTTATTTACGAATGGCGACGCCCACGATCTACAAACGGACCCTAAGCCTTATCACGGCGTTGGCTGGTTGGAAAATGTGGGGCCGTACCAATACGTATTTCATAATGTAGGTCGCTTTTATGGTGCCTCTCACGCCGCTGTGGCGGATATGGATGGCGATGGTGATAACGATATTGTGGCCAGTAGTTGGAATAACTATTGGGAGGAGCCCGATCGTCAAACGTTAATATGGTTTGAAAATAATGGCGAACAAGTATTTTCGAGACATAATATCGCCAGCCGGCCACATAATATCGTGTCTTTTGAATTGGTAGATGTTGTTGGGGACAGCCGGCCGGATATTGTTGCAGGCCTTTTTAAAATAGAATTGCTGAAAAAATATTGGTCTACGAAAGTAGATGACGAAGAAAAAGCCGTGTCTATGATGACGCGAGAACAGCCGAAAAAGCGACTTGTGGTGTTCGAAAACCAACTGAATAAAACGCCGCCGTAAAATAACGCTATTTTGTTTAAACCGGTCGGGCATTTTAAGTGCGTACAATGTTTAATGTGTGGGCTAGCGTGCAGGGGGATGCGATTAGCGGTAGGCTATCGATCGCATACTTCAACACGATTTCGACCTAACGATTTCGCTTGATACAACGCACCATCCGCACTTGCGAACAGAGAATCGATTGTGTCTTCACATTGTTGTTCGCTCACGCCAATACTCACCGTTGCCAGTACATTGTCTTTAAGTACTATATTTACGGGGGACGTGGCTATATTTAACCGGATTCGCTCGGCAATTAATTGTGCATCTTGCGTGTGAGTATTATTTAAGAGTACGACAAATTCTTCGCCACCATACCGAAAAAATTGGTCGGTTTCTCGCAAGCCTTGTTTAATGTTACGGGTAACATGTTTCAGTACACAATCACCGTTCTGGTGTCCGTATTGATCATTAATAGCTTTGAAGTAATCGATATCAATCACCAGTAATGACAAATGTTGCTTATGCCGTTGTGCGAGTTTCAGTTCTCGGGCGACTGTTATGTCAAACGCGGCGCGGTTGCCTATGCCTGTAAGGCTGTCACGCTGCGAGTTCTGCAAGGCCTCTTGATACAAAAGGGCATTACGGAGCGGGAAAAAAAGCACGCCTACCATCATTTCGAGTATGGCTAGCTCTGTTTCCAAAAATTGTTTTGCGCGGGAAAATACAATTTGGCCTAGCGTTGAATCTGCTGTTTTAATATTGTAATTGGCCTTATGAGCGCGCATTAGCCCAAGGCTTATCGTGTCGGCAGTTTCTGAATGAGCGTCTGGCGGAGCAGTGTACTGCAAACCACTTAGGCTAACAGCTTCTTGAATATTGCTATAAAAAAGTTCCAATGTAGTGGTGAGATCTAGCGAACTTTGAAGATTGTTGGCAAGCCTAAATTGAAGGTCCCTAAGGCTATTCTCGGCTGGAAACCCGGTTGCGTTCTGTTGTGACCATTGTGGGGTTTTTGAGTGAGCTGCGAGCGCAGGTGATACGCTAGCATCACTCGTTTGCTTTTTTGAGGCCAGGGTTACCATAGTGTGTCCTGTTAAATCTAAAGGGTTACTCGGGCACCCATCGAAGTCCGCTAGGTGTCTCTTGCCTATAGAGAGTACAGCCAATTCTGTGCCAGTTTTGCAGGGATCGATAAAAGCTAATAAAAACAAACAGTTATCGATGTTTTTTGGGAGGTGGATTTCTGCGTGACAATTATTTGTCGAATGAGCGGCAAACTATGTCGCTTTAAATTCGGCGTATGGCGGAGAATTGCCATTTTGTTGTCTCTGATTGATTGCGGCTATTCGAAGAAGTTGCGAGAATGTGCGCCCTGATGGGTGCAAGCGTCGTGTGCTTGCCTACGTCTTATTGTTTATAGAGGTTTGGTGTGGCAAAAATTGGTTTGTTTTTTGGGAGCGACGAGGGTAATACCGAAAGCGTGGCATATCGTATTCAAAAGTGTTTAGGCGAAGCGAATGTTGATGTTTTAGATATAGGCAAAGTGACACAATTAGAATTTGAAGAGTACGAGACCTTAATTTTAGGTATCCCAACGTGGGATTTTGGGCAAATTCAATCTGACTGGGATGATTTCTGGGGAGACCTAGACGACATTGATTTTACCGGTAAAACCATTGCGCTATTTGGTTTAGGCGACCAGTTTGGGTACGGAGATTTTTTTCTTGATGCAATGGGGATGCTTCATGATGTTGTTGTGGGCAATGGCGCACATGTCGTGGGGTATTGGCCCACTGACGGCTATGAGTTTGACGCCTCTAAAGCCATTATTGAGAGTGAAAGCCTGTTTATGGGGCTCGCATTGGATGAGGACCAGCAGCCAGAATTAACCAACGGACGCATTCTGGCTTGGTGTGAGCAGCTTGTCGATACATTGCGCCTTGCCACGCCTGCTGCGCCTCTTAAGTAGCCGTTATTTTTTGTTGGCTATTAGAACGGCACGCATTGGGCGAGGGTGCCCCTCTACAGTTTTGGTGTCGTCATCAAGGCTAAGGTAATCCGGCAAGGATTGAAACTTCATCCAATCGGTTGAACGTTGCTCTTCTGTACTGGTTAAAGTGCAATCGACACAGCGAACATTGTCAAAACCACATTTTTGCAGCCAAGAGATAAGCGTAGGGACACTCGGTAAAAACCACACGTTATTCATTTTTGCGTAGCGGCCCTCTGGTACTAGCACATCACCCAAGCCTCCCTCAATAACCAATGTTTCGAGCACGAGTTCGCCACCTGAGCATAGTGTGTTTTTGAGTTCGAGTAAGTGATCCATAGGCGACCGCCTATGGTAAAGAACCCCCATTGAAAACGTCGTATCGAACGCTGCTAAGTGCGGGGGTAGGCCCTCTATGCCAATGGGCAAAATATCGACAGGACAATGTTCCAGAAAATGTTTGACCATATAAAACTGCACAATAAAACGTGGCGACGGGTCGATGCCAATAACACGTGCTGCGCCTTGTTCATGCATACGCCAGCAATGGTAGCCATTGCCACAGCCCACATCTAATACCGTTCGTCCCTGAAGGTTACTAATGTGCTTTTTTAATCGTTGCCATTTCCAGTCAGAACGCCATTCTGTGTCAATGTGAATTCCGAAGAACTCGAAGGGGCCTTTTCGCCACGGAATAAGTTCGGTCAATGCGTTGTACAGGTGTTGCCATTGGGCGTCATCTAGCTGTTCGCGCTTACCAATGGTAACGCGATCACCGAAGTGACTATAGGCCGCTTTAACGGTAGGTAGCGACTCCAGAGCGGTGTACCACTTAGGCAAATCACCAAACCGTTGCGTCGACAAACCATTGGCGCATTGTTGCGCCAAGGTGAGCGCCCATTGCGTAAATGGTGAGTCGTCTGGTTTTTGCAAGGCTTCGATGAAGCCTGAGTAATCAATTGGGGAAGAGGGCAACAGTGTGGGCCTTTTTAAGGTTTAAATGCCAGTAGCGATGAAAAGTTAAAACATTGGAACCAAAGCTCTGTTCCACGGAAGCCTGCATTTTCTAGCCGCTTCTTATGGCATTCTAACGACTCTGGTATGAGAACATTTTCTATAGCGGCGCGTTTTTTAGCGATTTCTAAATCGCTGTAACCGTTTGTTTTTTTGAAATAATGGTGCAGCTCACTCATTAACGTATCATGGTGCTCATCGTCGAAGGTTAATTTTTCGGACAACACTAAAACCCCACCACTATTCATGCCGGAGTATATACGCGCTATAAGAGTGTCGCGCAGCGCTGGTGGTATGAATTGTAGGGTAAAGTTCATAATAACAACGGAAGCGTTGTGAATTTCGCTATCGAGTAAGTCTTGGCATATAAGGTTGACCGGAATCTCGTGACTATCGGCATCGAGGACAATAGTGCACCGCTCTACCATTTCGGGGGAGTTATCAATGGCGGTTATGGACACATTTGCCGCCTGAATACGATGACGCATTGCCAGTGTCGAGGCGCCCAAGGAGCATCCTAGATCGTAGCATCTGGTGCCCGTCTGCGCGTACCGCTCGGCTATCTGGCCTACCATATGGATAATAGTGGTATAGCCGGGTACCGACCGTTTAATCATATCAGGGAAGACTTCCACCACTTTTTGGTCGAACGTGAACTGCCCAAATTCCGCATCAGCGGCGGCAAAAAGGGTATCGCGTGGGCTCTTGTCGCTCATTATATTTAGATCACTAACGCTTAGGGGCCGCTATTCTAGCGCTAAGCGAAGAATCTCTCAATTTTAACTACGTGCTTCAACTACACTTATGATCGCAGCCGTTAAAGGCACCATAATGGGGGATTTGGAGCATCCGTGGGTAGTCAGATAATTTTCTCAAAGCTCGCTATTTTGGTCGTCGACGACTTCAGTAGCTTTCGCAATACGGTTAACACGATGTTAACCAACCTAGGCGTGTCGAATGTCGGCATGGCGGCAACCGCACGGGAAGCAATCTCTTATTGTGAAAATCGTCGCTATGACGTAATTCTTTGTGATTATAATCTTGGTAGTGGGCGTACAGGGCAGCATGTTCTCGAGGAGCTAAAGCATCGAAGGCTCATTACTCGCCACACGATTTTTATTATTGTATCGGCTGAATCGAGTAGAAATATTGTTATGTGCTCGTATGACTGTGAGCCTGACGATTATCTAATGAAGCCCATAACAGCAAAAATGCTCGAACAACGAATGGGTCGGCTTCTGCAGCAACGTTTAGTGCTGTCACCCGCTTATAAGGCACTTGATGCGCATGATTACCCGACAGCGTCAGAAATATTGATAGATCTTTCGCTAGAAGAGGATCGCTATTCAACGATAGCCCAAAAACTTTTGGGTTCAATTTTTATTCAAACCGGTGAACTGGATAAGGCTGAGCGATTGTATACCCGTGCGCTAGAAGTTCGGCAATTAGATTGGGCGAGATTAGGCCTCGCAAAAGTAAAGCAAGCGCGTGGAGAGTTGGATGTTTCAGGAGACTGGTTAGATACTATAGTGGATGATAACCCACTCTACCTCCCTGCGTATGATGTGCTAGCTGAAAATTGGCGACGTAAAGGTGAATTGTTTAATGTGCAGTTTACGGTTCAGCGTGCAGTTGATATTTCTCCTATGTCCATATTGCGTCAAAAATACCTCGCCGATGTTGCAACCGACAACAATGATTTAATAACGGCTATTACGGCACAGCGTCGTTCCGTAAAACTAGGGCAACTGTCTTGTCATGGTTTACCAGAAGATCACTTTACATTTGCTCGGCTTTCGTCACTCGCAGTCGAAAGAGAGATGGACGTCGACCCGAATATTAGTAGGGAAGCGTTAGCTATTCTGGATCTTTCGAAAGAGCAGTATGAACTTTCTGAGGCGCAGTTGGCGCAATGTAATTTATTGACCGGTCGCATACACGCACTTGAGAACCGTCAAGATCTCGCGCAACAGTTCCTCCAAGCAGCAGAAGACTCTATGGATGATCTTGAGGTGGGTATCAAAATCGATTTGGATCGACTTCTAGCACTACAGTCGATGAACCTTACCGAAAAATTTGATGAGCTACTGCTACAGCTTAAAGATAAATATGCTGATGACCAATCTGCACTGGAACAGCTAGATGTATTCTTAAATGAACCCGCGAGTGATAGTAATAGAGAATTTGTGGCGGCAATCAACCGTGAAGGTATCGAGTTGTACAACGGTGGTGAGTTCGACAATGCACTAGCATGTTTTGAAAAAGCGCGAAAACTATTTCCAAAGCATGTGGGTATTCAGTTGAATATTGTTCAGGCCCTAATAGGGAAAATGAAAATGGGTACGGCGGATCCCGTTCACTCAAAAGAGTGTAGTTCCTCGCTTGATCTAGTGTCGTCGCTTATTGACGAGGGACACCCTCAATTTGATCGTTTTCGGCGCCTACGCACAATGGCGAGTGCCTACTGATTTCGGAGTGATTTTATGAGAGATAATAATAACACTATAGATTTCGCAATGGTGCTGGCATCAAGCGTGCACGATATGAAAAACTCTGTGGGAATGCTGCTGGCCTCTTTAGAGTCGGTCATTGAAGAAGCCCCTCCCACGAACGATACTCAAGCGAGGCGGTTTTCGACATTACATTACGAAGCCTCGCGAATTAACAGCGAGCTTATACAGCTGTTAACAATTTATCGCATGCAAAATGATGTGTTACCAGTGCACATAGATGAGCACTACATCGTTGATGTTCTTGAGGATCAAATAGCCCGTAACCATATGCTGATGGAAACAAAAGGGCTGGGCGTTACGTTGGAATGTGATTCGGAATTACATTGGTATTTCGATAACGATCTAATTGGCAGTGTTATTCACAATGTGGTTGTTAATTGCGCTCGTTACACGAGCAGTGCTTTGCTTATTCAAGCCACAATAGAAGACGATATGTTATGTGTGCTGGTAGCCGATGATGGCCCCGGTTACCCCCCCAGCATGTTGCGTAGACCCGCAGGAATAGTGACCGAGGATGTAGAGGTGAGTAAAGGCGGTACTCAGTTAGGCTTATATTTTGCAGAGAAAATAGCCAGTTTTCATACACAGAACAATCGCAATGGTTACATAGAGCTCGACAATAAAGGGCCGCTTGGTGGTGGAGTCTTTAAACTTTTCTTGCCTTAGCGTAAAAGAATAAAGACTCCATTGTTACGGTTAAATGTCGAAAACGCTTAGCCCAAGTTTTTCAGCTTTATTGCGGTTAGCGTAATCACTAATCACTACCGTGTGAGCGGATTGCGATTGCAGGTATGTTTCGGCAACTCGTTGTAAGTCTGAAATAGTTGTATTTAATATGCGTTCTCTCATCTGTTGCCGGTAGGCAATACCTCGACCATGTAAATCCGCATGAAATAGACGCTTTGCCCTTCCTGCCGGTGATTCAGATTTATCGATAGAACTTATGATACCCAAAATAGCTTCTTCTAAATGTTGGGAGCTGTGTTTTTCTGACAGCATCCAGTCTATAGCACGATCGAAGTCATTAAGGGTTTCTTCCATGCGTGGATCGCGATACGAATAGAATCTAAATGCGCCGTTATTACTGTCCTGAGACGCACCGCCACCATAGGCGCCGCCTTGCTCACGAATAGTTTTGTGAAGAAAACCGTTGCGTAAAAAACCACCGAGCACTACCAGTGTTGCAGCATCGGGATGGCTAGAGGGGACTGTGGCATAGGCTTTTGCACAAAAGTTAACCTGCGAGTTAGTGAGCCACATTTCGGCTACATTACGTGTGGTTACTGGCATACTAAAGGGTGCGCTCGGCTCAGGAATAGGGGCGTTAAGGATACCCTCTAGATTATGGCTAAACCCCTCGAGCATAGCGCTTTCGCCCACCAATAATGTTTGGCTACTGGTATTTGTCACGTGCGAATGAAGGTTGCCCAGTGAATTGGCGAACGCGGTAAGTGCGTTTTCAGACGCCTTAATATCGGCGTCAAGATTTTTAATGGATTGAATGCCCGCGAGGCCCGAAAGCTGATGGCTCAGCTGTGCATTTGCGGAAAAACCGGCGGTAGCTGCAAGCATAGCCAGCCCGTGCCCATTGCCCGTTATACCTTGTTCTCGATGTGCGCGTATTTGCGCAATAATTTCTCGTATGCGTGGCGTTTCATCAAAGCGGGCGGAGGTCATGATAGTTTGCATCAAATCACACAAGGGCTTGTGGTTACGATTTAACGCTTTTCCTGAGAACGTTAGGTGTCCCTGTACGGAATGTATATCGTCTATTTGACCGCGAATAGAACTGAAAACGTTCACACTGCCACTCACACTCGCTTGCCAACGCTGGAGGTCTAAATAATCTTTATCGCCCGCCCCGAGTTCACCAATGCAGCTGGTATATAACGGCATTAACTGCAATTGCTCGGCGCTCAATGTTGGTAAATCGTAAATGAATTGCTGGTAAACCAATCCGTTAGTGCCGGCAGCATAACTGCTCAGTTTTCGGTTGTACCCTGTGTCAATGTTAGGGGGAATTTCAACTTCCGATTTTGGGACATCGTCTAAGGTTACTTTTGGGAGGATTTCGGGGTCGTCTTTTGCATCTTGACGCTCTTTAAGGGCATGAGCCTGGTGAATAATGTGCTGTTTTTCTTCCACCGAAAGTGATGCTTTGAGTGTTTCGAGGTGTTTCTTTTCGGCTTGCTCTTTAAGAGTATTGATGTTTGCGTCGGGGTGCATCGTGAGGCGCACTCTATGGGGATTATTGAGCAGTAAATCTCGCACGAGTGACGGAATGAAATCGGGGTCTTGAATATCTTTGCGTAATTGATTAAGTGAAGCGTCAATATTAAGCAGCTGTACTGGGTTTCCACGGTGTGTCGCAGTATTAAGTGCCGTGAGAATAAGTTGTAACCCGTAGGGGTAGCTATCGCCACCAATCTCGCGTTGATGTAATTCCAGCTGGTGTAACGCAGATTCTATATCTTCTTGAGGAATGCCGTTTTGTGCAACGTCTTGTAAAGTTTCCACAATGAGGGCTTCAATTTCTTCAGCACTGTGTTTTTCACAACCTTCCAATCCACACAAAAATGAGAGCTCAAGCTGTGAGTCATCGAGGCCACAAAGTGGCGAAGGGCCATTTCCGAGTTCAGTCGATTCCAATACGTGCATGAGCGGCGTTGCACTATTATCCAATAACACACTAGATAAAAGCTGAGCTTTTAATGAGTCTTCTAAGTCTGTACTTTTTCCTAACAGCCACGCCATAACAACATGGGTACGGTGCTCGGCATCATCTTCGGTGTAGGGATAGGATTCTTGAACGCGAACAGGAGCGTAATACCGTTTTTCATCGTCCACTGAAACGCTATAGTCTAATCGTTTAAATTTGGATAATGCTTGTTCTTCGAAACGTGTTTGATGCTCTAACGCCGAAATATTACCGTAGGTCATAAATATGGCATTACTGGGGTGATAATGGGTGCGATAAAAGCCAACGAGTTGTTCATAGGTTAGATCGGGGATGGATTCGGGGTCGCCACCGCTATTAAAATGATAGGTACTGGTAGGGAATAGGTGTTTGGTGAGTGTTTGCCATAACTGGGACGGAACAGAGCTCATAGCGCCTTTCATCTCATTATAAACAACCCCTTTGTACACAAGCGGCGAATCACTGTTGTCAGGCTCTTCAAACTCTAGGCGATGTCCCTCTTGGGCGAAATCTAGAGGGTCTAATTGCGAAAAAAATACAGCGTCCAAATAGACGTCTAAAAGGTTATTAAAGTCTTTTCGGTTTAAACTTGCGAAGGGGTAGGCTGTCCAGTCGGAACTGGTAAAGGCATTCATGAAAGTGTTCAGTGACCGTCGGGTCATCATAAAGAACGGGTCTCGCACAGGGTATTTTTCGCTACCGCAGAGCGCTGTATGTTCCAATATGTGAGCGACTCCCGTCGAATCTTTAGGCACTGTTCGTAATGCGACTAAAAATACATTTTCATCGGATTCTGAGTTTAAGTGAATATGCTGCGCGCCTGTTGCGTTATGCTCAAACTCAAGAACCTCAAGATTAAGGGATTCAACCGTTTGTTGGCGTTTTAGCGTAAATGCTGGATGATGTTTTGGAGATGTTGATGCCATGAATACCTCAAGGGGCGATTCTTACAGTTATTAGGGTAATGTTTGATGACTTAGTAGCCTGCTAGGGGCTTTCTGTACCTTCTTACCCTCTCGCTGAACGTGTAGTAGTGACGATACCACTGAACACGTGGTTTAGCCGATAAATTCTGAATTTTAATACAGACGTTTGTATCATAAAGAGCTTTGCAATACGACTCTGCAACGTGCATTGTAGACGTGAATTAAGGTGGAGCATGGCAATTAATTGCGGGTAATTAAAACAATTTAGCGAATGTAATCTTAAGGCTGGTAGAATTCGACCTCCTGTAAAGGCTGTGGTGATCAGCTTCGATCACTTTATATACAGTGAATGCACTTAAGCGCGGGAAGTAGAGCGGGGCACTTGATGAATAAGGATATAATCCTTAACGAATTTGGACGCGTAGCAGAAGCAACAGGCCGAGATTTCCATAACTCGCCTAAGCATTTGGCGACCACAATTACAATAGAGTCGGCGAAATTATTGGAGCATTTCCAATGGATGTCTGAACTCGATTCTGAACTTATTGATGACCCCACAGTATTAAAAGCCATTGCCAGTGATATGGCTGATTTGTTTATTTATGCAACAGTCCTTAGTCATAAGTTAGATATGGATCCTTGGGCAATTGTAAAAGATAAGCTGTTGATCAATCGCGAACAGTATATACGCGGCAATGTCGATGAAAGCCCAGAACCTCAGACTTCAAGCGCGCAAGACGACGAAGAGAGCACCTCTCAGCATTCGGATTGGACGAGTGTGGTTCAGCGAATTGCGTCTAGTCGTGAGCAGCTACGAGATTCGTCGGTTCGTGTTAAGAAAAAAACTGGGTCGAAGTAACGGAATCTAGGAATGCCAATAGAAGTTGATCGAAATTTTGATGGTTTGGCAAAACGATTTCGTCGAAATGTATACGGTTCGCTAAAAGGTCGCGTTCGCCTCAATGTATTGGAACGCGATTTTAACGAATTTATTCCGCACTATAAAAGCAACTCCCATGGTAAGCGTGTTTTAGATATGGCCGCAGGCGAAGCTCGGTTCTCTGCGTCTTTAGCCGCTCATGGGTGCGATCTTGTCGTTAACGATGTGTCCACCGAAATGCTTGCGCTGGCACATGCCACAATAGAATCGTGCGCGAGTGAGCAGGGCGAGAACGAGGAAGCGTATAAAGGTAGAGTTAAGGTTATACAATGCCCGTTTCAGCAGCTTGAAGCGACCTTGCGCGCGGAAGGTCAAAACACAACGTTTGATTTAATATTGTGCCACGCGTTAATCGAATGGATGGCGCAACCTGAAACACTTATCCCCTCCATACCAAAAATGCTTAAGCCTGGCGGTTATCTTTCCCTTACGTTTTACAATATCAATGGCTTAGCGTTTAAAAACTTATTGCGCACGAATTTCCATAAGTTCGATATCGATAACTTCACGCCTTTTAAAGGTAGTTTGACGCCGACACGCCCGCAAGACCCTGCGGAGGTGAAAGCGCAACTAGAGCAGCATGGATTTACGATTGTTTGTAAAAGTGGTATCAGAGTCTTTCATGATTATATTCTAGACCCGCAGGAACGTAACCGAGACCCCGATGCTTTAATCGCAAAAGAGTTGGCCTATTCTCGTCGAGAACCCTTTTGGCAAATGGCTCGCTACATTCATTTTTTGTGTCGTTATGAGTAATTTCCCGTTAGTGCTGAGTGACACTATTGTCATTACGGAAGATCAAGTCGAATTCTCGGCGATACGTGCTCAAGGTGCGGGCGGGCAAAATGTGAATAAAGTGTCGTCGGCGGTGCAGTTGCGGTTTTCGTTAAAGCAATCCACGCTGCCTGGGGGGATGATTCATCGTATATTGAATAGCGGAGATAAGCGCATTAATCGCTTGGGTGAACTCGTTATCAAAGCTCAGACGTTGAGAACGCAGGAACGTAACAAAGCGGATGCAGTAGAGCGGCTTCTTGAACTGCTAAAGAAATATCAGCATGCGCCTACGCGTCGCATTGCTACACGGCCGTCGCGATCCTCTGTCCGTCGACGGTTGGATGCAAAAACCCGACGTTCTACCGTAAAGGCTAACCGTAAGCCAGTGTCAGATTAGCGGGTTATTAGCTTTTCGTAATGGCAGAGCCAACTTCAAGTGCCTCGAACCAATTTAAAAAGCGTTGTACGTCTTCCCCTCGAAATATTCGCCCGTGCTGTGGGCACATTAATTCTATGTCCAATTCTCTTACGCGTTTTATCCAATCATTTTTAGCGGCGTTTGAGGGCATCCAGCGCTCGTGAAACATTGACATATGCTTAATGTGATCATCAAAGTTTTCCACGAATATTGGCGCGTCTGTTGGTTCAAGGGCTGCGCCAATATCACCACTCATTAATATTTTGGCTACAGGGTCGTATACATGAAAGTTGCCTGAAGAGTGCAGGTAATGTGCTGGAATAAACTGCAATTTTAGGCCGTCGAGTGAAAGAGAAGAGCCCTCATCAGGAATGGGTTTAAATTGAATCGACTCCATACCAAAATGGCGAATAAAGCCTTCCCATATCCACGGTGAATGCAGTGTCGCACCTTCGAGCGCTCTATCCCATAAACCTAACGATGAAATTATATCGGGGTCTTGATGTGACGCGAACAAATGGGTTATTTGTTGTATAGGAACTTGCTTAACAACATTGGCGAGCATTGATGAAAACAGCTCGATTCCTCCTGGATCCATAAGCAGTGCATTTTTTTTTGTTCGAATCATGTACTGATTGGTGTCAATGATGGCCGAAGGTTTTTCTGGGTCTCTCCCAAACATGAACCATTGATGATTGCTGCCGTTATATATTTCTTTTGTAAGCATAGCGCTGAAGGGTCTCGTTTTTTGTGTTTATTAGAATAGGGTCTCGGCAGGTGCTGAGCAGGCACTACGTAGGTGCTAGGCGATGGCTGACCTCTTGCTCTAATCAAGTGCGAGATCAGCAAAAAGGGTTTGGGAACGCTTAACATGGGTTTGAATGCGTTCGGCGGCCTGCGCAACATTTTCAGCGATTACATTCAGTGAATTTTCGAATTCTTTGCCAGAAGCGGAGGCTTCAACTCTAGACATAGCGGCTAGCACCGTTGCTGTTCGCAGTTCCCGACCTAGCTCCCCTAAGCGGTTGGTTAACGTGTAGATTTGATCTCGGAAGTGGTGCTCTAAATGTTGGTGGTGTGTTTTAGTTTTGAGGAATGCATCATCGATAGAGGACAAATAGCGATTGCCGTGTCCTTTTGAATAGGCGGCTTTAAAACGCTCTAGAGCGCTGCGTGCCCTTGCTGTTTCAGAGGCTGTTCGGCTCATTTTCACCGCCTCAATATTAATCTCTTTTGATGTATTGATTGTTTTTCGGGCAAGCTCGTCAATAAATTCGGTTAGGGCACGAAACCCCGCTGCTCCATGTCCGGCACGAAGTGCCAGAGCACGCGCATTGCTTGCTGTTAGTGATATTTCACGAGCAACAATCATAGCCTTATGTAGCTCGGCGGCAACGGTTGCAGCAGACACAAAATAGAGGTTTTGGCTATTGATCCTCATAACCCATCTCTTAACTCCGTACGTTTTAAACCTGTTTTCGCTATAGTTACGGTATAGCACAAGCGCTAAGATCTGTGTCGTTGCGTGTGATTAATGCATGTTTTATATGTTTAAATTGCGCCAAAACTTGTTAGAATACTTGCCAAATGCGTATCGGTTACATGGCGTGCTTAGGCTCTATTTTCTTGTGCCGCCTGTCAAATCACCTGGTTTTATTTCCATATTTAAACTATATAAAACAACAACCTACGAGGTTTTTTATGCCTATATTTACTCGAATCAGTCGTTGTGCTTGGCTGATATCTTCAATTTTCATTATCTCCAATACACCTGGAGCATGGGCTGATAAATTTGAACAGCTGGCCATGACCCCCCCCATGGGATGGAATAGCTGGAATCACTTTGGCTGTAATGTTGATGAAAAACTCATCAAGGCCACGGCAGATGCGATGGCTAAAAATGGCATGAAAGCCGCCGGTTATGAGTATGTGAATATTGACGATTGTTGGCACGGTGAGCGTGATGCAAATGGCAATATTCAAGTGGACGCTGAGCGTTTTCCTTCGGGTATGAAAGCTTTGGCCGATTACGTGCACAAACGTGGTTTAAAACTGGGCATTTATTCGGACGCAGGTTGGACAACGTGTGCAGGAAAGCCGGGTAGTCGTGGGTACGAATTTCAAGATGCAAAGACTTACGCAAGCTGGGGTATTGATTACTTAAAATACGATTGGTGTGCGACGGATGGGTTGAAGGCTGAAGGCGCCTACCAAACCATGAGTAAAGCCATTGTTGAAGCTGGTCGACCTATGATACTGAGTATTTGTGAGTGGGGAGACAACGATCCTTGGAAGTGGGCCGAACCGTTAGGCCAGCTATGGCGTACAACCGGCGACATCTATGCTTGTTTTGATTGCGAGTACGACCATGGCACATGGTCTTCATGGGGCGTGATACAAATTTTAGACATGCAGGATGAGCTGCGCAAGTACGCGGGCCCAGGCCATTGGAATGACCCCGATATGATGGAAGTTGGCAATGGCATGACCTTCGAGGAAGATCGCGCGCATTTCTCTATGTGGGCGATGTTAGCCGCACCTTTAATCGCGGGTAACGATCTACGCAATATGTCGAAAGAAACCCTATCGATATTGTCGAATGACGATGTGATTGCAGTCGATCAAGACGCGTTGGGTATTCAAGGCTTTAAATATTCAGAAAAAGACGGTGTAGAGACGTGGTTTAAACCACTTGAGAACGGTGAGTGGGCTGTCGCTATGTTAAATCGTAACAATCATGATGTTAAGTTTAAGTTCGCTTGGCGCCATGAAAAAGTTACTGATGATCTAACCAAGCGTAGTATTGATTTTAATACTGAAATCTTTAACTGGCAGGATCTTTGGGATAACAATAATACCGGCACGACTAAAGAGTTTGTAAAGACAACGATTAAGCGTCACGATGTATTGATGCTCAAACTTACCCCTGCAGGAGAATGGAAACGCTAATTTAGTGTTACCGAATATCTTTATCTTGCTGTAAAAAAGCCCGCTATTGCGGGTTTTTTTACAGCAAGAGTATGGTGAGGCTCACAGAAAGACTATAAATCATTCCGATTAATGCTGTGAATGCGAGCAGCGTGTTAAGTTTTTCCCCGGAGAGAGTTGCCATACGTATTTGCGCTTTTAGGCAAAAAGGAAACACGAGGGCTAAAGGAATAACAGTAAGCAAAAGGGCCTGTAGTAGATTGGCGCCAGACTGAAAAACACCGAATGCGAGTGTGTGAAATATAAATAAACTCCATAAGAGCGCGGTGTAAAGTTGTTTGCTTCTCCGGAGCCCAAGTACAACGGCCAGCGTATTTTTATTGGCCTTAGCGTCGGTAGTTATGTCTCGAATATTATTCACTAGCATTACAGCCGACAATATTGCCCCTAAGGCTGTCGCGGCAAAAAAAACCGTCCATGTGAATGTCAGCGTATGAACATAGTAACTTCCTATTACCGCCACCCACCCGAAAAAAAACAATACGGCTGCCTCGCCTAAAGCGTGGGAAGCGATAGGGTATGGCCCACCGCTATAGCCCACCGCGCCCAACACACATAAAACGCCAATACCTAATAATGGCCAACCCGTGTGAGCAACGAGCACTAAGCCGCAGGTTATGCCTAGTACTAAAAAAACAACAATGCCAGTGGCGACCTGTTGAGATGATGCTAGGCCAGATTGCGTTACACGTGTGGGGCCAACTCTATTCGCCGTATCGATGCCATTCTTTGCATCAAAAAAATCATTGGCAAGGTTAACACTAATTTGCAGGCATAAAGCGCAGCCAAAAGCGGCGAGTACAAGTAGTAAATTTAGCTGTTCTGATGGCACCAATACCGAACCGAGTAAAACGGGGCTAAGCGACGCTGGTAATGTTTTAGGGCGTATGGCCAATCCAAAAATACTTATGGCAGATGGCGTGTTCGGGGTATTACTGTTGCTCATTTAGCGCTCTTACGTATTTATCTGGAATGGCATTTTATAGAAGCCGAAAGTCGGCTCATCAATTCTACTTAAGAACGATTGAAAATAATATCGTCGCTTGGTTTTCGGCGTATTCCGTCTGCACCGCATCATTCTGACCATCCATAACACGCACGCCGCACGTTGAGGTTAAGGGAGTGTGCATCGACCTTTAGCCGCAACGCCGCTGTTATTGCTTGCGGGTTTACTGATCAAGTCATTGGTGTAAACGCCTCAGAGCGAAGCGTCTGGTTTAGCCTCTATAATCATTGCGAAGTTTCTCGTCGCGGTGTGGATTGCCACACTTCATTGGGGTTATATGTAACTTAATGTTTCCATAAGGACGATTAAATAGACTTATATTGAATGCGGGCTTATGCTGGAGTTTTTTGGAAGTTATTGAAATAAGGACGTTTATGAATCGCTCACTTTTTACTGTTGCACAGATAGTTTTCCTCAGTGTTGTTATCAGTGCTTGTGGAGGCGGCGGAGGCGGAGGCGTAGGCGGCGGAACAGGAACAGTACCTACCGCCAGCCCTACGTCACCCCCAACGCCGACGCCTATACCCGTACCTCCGCAGCTCTATTCTGTAAGCACTTCGTCGCTCTCGGAAGATTGTCTCTTGGGTTACAGTCTAAATCTAGGGCCGGATTCAAACTGGGATGCTCGTTTGAATGCTAGTGAAATTGAGTCATCGACAAGATTATGCGCAGCATTAAACGCTGTAATCTACGCTGTTACGCCTGTTGGTGCTGAAGATAATCATTGCTCTGAAGGCGGTGAGCGGGTTTCGGTTGGTGAAGATACTAATGGGGACGGGATTGTTGCCCCAGAAGAGGAGCTGTACACCGGGACTTTTTGTGCAGCGGAGCCTCTGGTTGTGGAGGTGGGAGAAACTTATTCAGGCACCTTTAGCCATTCGGGAATAGCTGAACCTCTATTTATTGTCGATATTGAACCTCTTTGGGGTGAATTATTCATTGACGATATGGGAGGCTATACCTATAGCCAAAATGAGGCGTTTAGTGGTCAGGACCAATTTAGCGTAACAGTCTCGGGCGTAGGCTCTAGTGTCTCCTTCGCTGTTGTTGTGGGTGTAGATACCTCAAATTTTTCTCCGATTATGGTAGAGCAAGCCGTTACGATTCATCGCAATATCCTTACAACAGGACAGTTAACCGCCGTTGATTTTAATAATGATCTCTTAACCTATGAAATCGTTGGCGAGGCAAGCAATGATGGGTTGCTCCATGTCCTGCCAACTGGAGAGTATTCTTATTTGCCCACGTACGGTTTCTTGGGACAGTCGAGTTTTGTTGTGCGTGCTTATGATGGCGAAGCCTATTCTGAAGAGGCGGCTTTAATTTTTAATGTATTGAATCGAGAGCCTACCGCTCAAGATCAAAGCTATGGTGTTTATTCTAGTGAGAGGCTTATCCGGCAATTGCCAGGAGTCGACGCTGATAACGATACTCTCACGTATGAGTTATTGAGCAATGACGCGTTCGAGGGGGCGTTAAGTTTAAGTGCCGAAGGGTTGCTTCATTATATGCCAGCTGAAACGTTTAGCGGCAGTGAGACAATTCAATATCGTGTTTTTGATGGAGATTCATTTTCCAGCCCCGCAACACTAACGTTTACAGTGCTAGAGGCAACAGGAAACCTTATTTCTGATTTGACTGTCACTAATGTAGGGCTTAATGATGCGAGTTTGTCGTGGTCCAGTAGTGACGCCCTAGCAACGCGTTATATCCTACGTATTAATACTCAAAATATTACACTCGATAATTGGGAAACGAGCACCGATATTCCGATTGATGTTGTTGCAGTTGAAAGCGAACTTCCCGTGTTATTTACATTAAATTCACTGTCTGAGAACGTTACGTATTTTGTTGCTGTTCGTACGGCCACGGATACAGAAATACTTGGGACGCTTTCAAACGTCGCTTCATTTTCTACGCTATCGCGAGCAAGCCTAGAGATAATTCCTCAGTCATTACCGCATTTTGAACTAGAGCAAAATACTAGTCTTACGACTAGTGTGATATTTCGTAATGCTGGCGATTTCCCATTAGATTTTTCGGTAGATTTTTTAGAAGAATTCCCTACGTTTAACGACTCTTCTACGGTTAGTAAACATACCTATTTGCCGCTCGAAAAAGGCGCTGTAGACCCACGTAAGGGTGACATTGCTATTAATAGTGCAGGAGGCCCCGATAGGTTCGGCTATGCCTGGGCCGATAGTAATGAAAACGGTGGGCCTGTATTCGAATGGATTGAAATTAGTGAAACAGGCACCGTTATTGAAGGGTTATATGACGACTCCTTAGTAAAGGATATTCCGATTGGGTTTGATTTCCCTTTCTATGGCGAAAGTTTTTCGACATTCCACCTTAGCTCCAATGGTTATCTAACGTTTGCAGATACTGACGAGAATGGTTGTTGCTCGCCACAACCGATTCCTAGCAAAGACCTAATCAATTCGTTAATAGCGTGGCTCTGGAAAGATCTACACCCTAACGACGGTACAGTGTATTACCAATCGTTTGATGAGAATTATGTAGTCGTTCAATTTGAAAACTATGGCGAGTACGGTAGCACAGATGCAGCGGTGAACGCGCAGGTTATTCTATATGCGTCCGGTGCGATTAAGCTTCAGTACTTAAATTTTGATGGAGGTCTTGAAACACGACTGTCCAGTATAGGGATGGAAAATTATGATGGTAGCGATGGGCTCCAGGTGGCTTTTAGTGAGAATTACTTGGAACCAAATTTAGCCATATTAATTAAAGGGCACGATGTTGAGTGGATGTTGACAGATGTTGAGGCCGGAACGATTGCGCCAGGTGAAGTGAAACTAATTAATTTCACTTACGCAGGAAATAACCCCGTTGATGACTATGCTGCTGATATTCACGTGAATTTGAATCAGAGCGCGTTGGTCTTGGATACGGTAATAATGCCAGTATCATTATCAATTACAGACGATATAACAGCACCTATCGCGATAACGTCGCTAGCGAGCTCCGATCGTGATTTTGATCGCGTTACGCTGCAATGGGCTTCTGTTGCAAATAGTAAAACCTACGGTGGTGCGCTTACTGCCTATGATATTCGATACAGTACTACGCCAATTACGGAAGATAATTGGTCAGACGCTCTTCCGGCAACAGGCTTGCCGTTACCGAGTGAGCCCAATACACAAGAGACTGTAATGGTTGAAGGCTTGTCGCCCAGCACACAGTATTACTTTGCTTTACGTGGCATAGACCAAAATGGGAACGCGTCGCTATTGTCCAATAGCGTGGAGGTTACAACACTTATTGAGCCTGTTCTCGCATTAGAACAGTCCTCCTTAGAGTTCAATCTTGCTGAAGGTACAGAAGATGTCGCAACGATTACACTCTCTAACGTTGGCGAGGCAATGTTGAATTATCAATTTTCACTGGAGGAGGTTACGGTTACCGCTAAGCCTAGCAAGCGTAAACTTTCTCGCGGTGTGGCGGCAGAACCTCCGTCACCAATTCTTTATACGCAGCTGCCGTCGAAGGGCACATATGAACCTTTCGATATTGTGGTGCGCTTAAAACCGAGTTTGCGTCTGGCAGATATACAGCAGTTGCATGCACATTATAGTGCAACGGTCACTAACACTATCGCACCTTTAAATATGGAGGTTTGGCGATTAGATACACAAACTGACCTGCTCAATACTTTGCAATCATTGAACAGTAATGATGCAGTATATTTCGCGGAATTAAATTATAAACTCGCGAGTTTTGATATTCCCGATGACCCTCGCTTGGGAGAATTATGGGGGTTGCATAATGAAGGGCAAACCGGTGGCAGTGTTGATGCTGATATTGATGCGGTTGAAGCCTGGAATATTTGGCAAGGTAGCCATAATACCGTTGTAGCTGTTATTGATACTGGTATTGATTATAGTCATCCCGAATTGGTCGGTAATATTTGGGTGAACGACAACGAAATACCAGATAATAATGTTGACGACGATCTTAACGGGTATGTTGATGATGTGCATGGCTACGATTTTGCTAACGGCGATGGTGACCCGTTAGACGATAACGATCATGGTACTCATGTTGCCGGTACTATAGGAGCAACAGGCAATGATGGCATCGGTATTGTGGGAGTTAATCACGCCGTTAAGCTAATGGCTGTTAAATTCTTAAGCGGCAGTGGCGGCGGCTCTACTGCCCAGGCAATCGAATCGATAGTCTATGCCGTCGATAATGGTGCAACCATATTGAATAACAGCTGGGGTGGAGGTGCAGAGTCCGTGGCGTTGTTAAATGCCATTCAGTACGCAAACGATCAAGATGTTCTATTTGTGGCAGCAGCAGGTAACCGTGGTACAAATAATGATGCTCTCCCTAGTTTTCCTTCTGGCTATGAGGTTGATAACATTATTGCGGTTGCAGCAACAGATCATAACGATCTGCTCGCCTCATTTTCCCAGTATGGTCTAGCCACTGTTGACCTAGGCGCTCCGGGTGTTGATATCTTAAGTTCTGTTACAGGGGGCGGCACTAGTTCCTTTAGTGGAACGTCAATGGCTACACCACATGTGGCTGGCGTTGCAGCGCTAGTAAAATCGTATAAAACATCGCTCACTACGCCCGAATTGAAGGCAATACTTTTGGAAAGCGTCAACCCAATTGATTCGTTGTTGGGCAAAACTGTCACTGGAGGGCGCTTGAATGCTTACGACGCTTTACAGCTTTCAGGGCCGGATTGGATAGTGCTTCCCGATATAAGGAATGGTTCATTAACGGGTGGTGAATCGGCCACTGTCGAGCTGAGTATAAATGCGTTGGCGCTTCCCGTTGGTGACTATGTTATCGACTTGGTGTTTGCTTCAAATGATCCTGAAAACCCAAGAGTTACGGTTCCAGTGACAGTCACAGTGACGGATGATGGTGTAGCACCTAGTGCTATTGTCGATCTTACCGTTAGCGATATTGCAGATACGCAAGCCGTATTCAACTTTACCGCAACAGGCGATGATGGCAGTCAAGGAACGGCTACTCGCTATGATATTCGTTATTCAGATGAGCGGCTAACAGAGCAGAATTGGAATGAAGCCTCTGCGGCTCTTGTCTCAGCCCAGCCTTTGGGGGCTGGAGAAACCGAAACCATTACTGTTACGGGGTTGCAAGGCAACTCTTCTCTTTGGGTTGGTGTGAAAGTTATCGACTTCGGTGATCTTGCGTCAGCGCTATCGAATGTGGTTTCAATTGATACGTTAAATACATCACTTGTCGTTACACCAAGGCCTATCCCCGTAATTGCGATTGAAGAAGGTGAGCTTGCAGTCGTCGAGCTTAGCCTTACGAATGACGGTGATATTGATCTAGAGGTGTCGGTAGCCGTTGATTACAATGCGTCTGGTGCGAGTCAGTTGCAATCGGCGCAATACGTTCACTCAGAAATCATCGAGAAAGGTGAAGAAGATCGACGTAGGGGATCGCCAGTAACGCTGTCGAGCGGTGGGCCCGATACTTTTGGCTATCGCTGGAGTGACAGCCATGATTCAAGCGGTCCCTTGTATGACTGGATTGATATAGCGTTGACCGGAACTGAAATTACTGGGTTTGGTGACGACAATGTTAGAGGGCCCATCACTATTGGTTTTAACTTCCCTTTTTACGGCGGTATACAAAACGAAGTATTCGTCTCCAGTAATGGTTTTATCTCTTTTGATCAAGCAATATTAAACGGCTGTTGTTCAGGTCAGCCCATCCCGCGTGAAGATTCCTATAATAATTTAATTGCTTGGCTATGGGATGACCTGCATCCAAAAGCAGGGCTAGTGCACTATCAGGTTTTTGATGACGAAAGATTTGTTCTTCAGTTTTCAGGGTATGGAGAATTTGGCGGCGCCGGTAGTATTGATGCTCAGGTCATTCTATCGGCCAATGGTGCAATAAAATTGCAATACAGAAATATCAGCAGTGGAATGGATATTTCAAGGGCCAGTATCGGGATTGAAAATGAAAATGGAACCGATGGTCTACAAGTGAGTATTTTTGCGCCCTATGTTGAAAATGAACTTGCGCTGGAGTTCACCAATTTTTGGTTGAGTGTGGGGCAGACCACTTTTACTCTTCCAACAGGGGAAACGGCAGCACTCCAACTTAATATAGATGGGCGCTCAATGACCGCTGATAGCTATGAAACCAACGTAACGTTATTTAGTAATGACCTGGATGAGCCGATAATCACGCTACCGGTTACCGTTGAGGTCACGGCGCCAATCGAGTAAATGGTAGTACTGTGTAGTGTGTAAAAAACCTCTCAAAAGGCATTGAGCGTTCCAAACGTGGTTCAAGTGATACTAAGGTCGAATGGCGCCTTATTCGTTGCGCTAATACTATGGTGTTCCGGCTAAGCGGCAATGTTGTTGCTTATTCTGGATCACTAATACCGATATTGACGAGACGTTATATTATGTTTAGAACGGCTAAAATTGCAGTATATTGCTGCATAATGCTATACCTCGTGGCGTGTGGAGGAACGGGCTCATCTAGCTCAGAGACCACCGAGGCANCGACAGCGCAACCGACAGCCGTTCCAACGGCAGAGCCTACGGTCGTTCCAACGGCAGANCCTACGGTCGTNCCNNNGGNANNANCTACGGTCGTGCCCGGGGTATTAT
>Ga0065722_104296_pt1 | contig 62639 bp, 59 predicted proteins | sample BansetMetagenome_FD_59109 | JGI IMG/M metagenome (GOLD analysis project Ga0065722, IMG submission 59109) | Bankia setacea gill microbial communities from Puget Sound, Washington, USA - Caecum Enriched | ecosystem: Host-associated > Mollusca > Digestive system > Ceca | place: United States... | reverse complement strand
AATCGGACAGCCACGTTAAGAGAAAAACAATCAGTTTAGTCGTGGTTTTTATTAAACTCACTAAATAATCGGACACCCATGTTAGGAAAAATATAATCAATTCAGTGCGCTAGGTTTGTGTCGGTTTTTTCAGTCTCGCTTTAACGGTCGCTAAAGCGAGAGGTTGTGGACCGCTGGCGAGATATGGCTAGTCAAAACATTCGCGAATAAATTTAAACAGTTTTCTAGCGCTGGCAGGCGGTTTGTTTAGAGAGGTTTCTTTTTGGCTGGCGCGAATTAGCTGCCGTAATTGTTGTCGGTCACACTCTGGGAATTGCTGGATAAATTCAGGTAGGGCATTGTTGTCTTTTAGTAACAGATCGCGCCACTGTTCCATTTGATGATGCTGGCGTACGTTTTGATGTTGGCCGTCCATTAGGTTTTCGTACGCCGTTTGAATGGCGTCGCCATCTTCCTTGCGCATGAGTTTACCTATAAATTTTAGATGACGTTTACGACCACTATTTTGAGTGATGTGAGGCGCTTCTTCTATGGAGCTGCGCAGCGTGTCGCTCATTGGAATTTTCGCTTGTTGGGCAGGCGTAAGTTCAGTGAGTTTTACACCAAGGTCATGCAGGGCTTGCATGTCTCTTTTTACGGCGCTTTTACTTTTCTCAAAGTCTTCGTCTGGATACTCGTCGTGTTTTTCGGTCATGTTAGTTCACAGTGGGGTTTGTAATAGGTGTTGTAAGCAGGGCATTAGCCATAGAAATAGGTTGCTAGGCCCAAAAATGAGAAAAATCCAACCACGTCGGTGACGGTCGTGAGTGTTACTCCGCCCGCTAATGCAGGATCAATGTTCATGGATTTTAGTGCTGCCGGTAAGAGTGCACCTGCCAGTGCGGCAGTAATTAAATTTATGATCATGGCAGAGCCCAATATGAGTGCGATAGTCATATCGTTAAACCACCAAGCTGCGAGTGCGGCCATTACTGTAGCCCAGAGTAGGCCATTGATAAGGCCTACGCGCACCTCTCGAGACAGTAGCCATCCTAAGTTGCTTGAGCCAATGTGGCCTAACGCCATACCGCGAATCACGACAGTTAGGGTTTGAGAGCCGGCAACGCCGCCCATGCTGGCGACTATCGGCATTAAGATAGCGAGCGCCACTACTTTTTCGATGGTTGCGTCGAATAAACTTATGACAGTGGAGGCGAGTATGGCGGTTAGAAGATTGACGCCGAGCCAGATTGCCCGCCTTGGTGCAGAACGCCGAACGGTAGCGAAGGTGTCTTCATCTTCATCGAGGCCAGCGAGACTCATTAAGGAGTGATCTGCGTCTTCACGAATAACATCGACAACGTCATCGATGGTTATTCGCCCAAGTAATTTGCCGTTTTCGTCTACAACAGGCGCCGATACCCAATCGTGCAGTTCGAACAATTTGGCTACGTCTCTATCGGGCAGGGTGGCCGGTATGGCGTTGGTGTCGGTCACCATGACTTCTCTCACCGTGACGTTCGGATCGGTGGTCAGTAGTTTGGCGAGCGGCAGTATGCCGAGGTAGTCATCTTTGCGATTGACGACGATTAGGCTATCGGTAGAGGGCGGAAGCTCGGTATGACGGCGCAGGTAACGTAGAACAACATCTAAGGTAAATCGCGGACGTACCGTAATCGTATCGGTATTGGTAAGGCCGCCAGCAGTCGCTTCATCGTAGGCAATAACGGCTTCAACGCGGCTTCTGTCTTGGTCGGTCATGGCCTCCAATACTTCTTGAATCACCTGCTCGGGCAATTGCTGGAGGATGTCTACTATGTCATCGGTATCGAGGCCTTCTGTTAGTTCGACAAGCTCTTCGGTGTCCATTTCTTGAAGAAATAGGCTTTGAACGTCATCTGAAAGCTCTTCGAGAACTTCACCGGAAACATCTTTATCGATTAAGTCCCATAGCAGCGTACGCGATTGTGGCGGTGACGATTCTATAAGGTGCGCAATTTCCGGTGGACGCAAACCGTTAAGCATGCGGCGAACCTGTCGGAAGGTTCCGCTATCGAGCAACGCTTGCACTTTGCTGAGGTGCAAATGCGATGGGTTGTCGATTTGTTCGGCGGCCTGAGGCATAAAATCATCCGATTGCGGTGCAGCTATAGGTGGATTGCGCTATTGGGCAGAAATTGTAGCCTTTTCAAAGGCTTCCGCAAATCAATTAATTCCATTGTGAGCAGTTTATTCGGCTTCGTCGAAGCGGTTGTTGATTAAATTTGTGACTGCGGCCATTGCGGCTTCTTCGTCTTCACCTTCGGTGCGAAGCTGTATTTCAGTGCCCTTGGAGGCGGCGAGTAGCATCAGCGACATGATGCTTTTTGCGTCAGTAGATTTGCCGTTGGCGGTGACCTCTGTACGTGCGGAGAAGCGGTTAGCGATATTGGCAAGCTTGGTGGCTGCACGCGCGTGTAGCCCAAGCTTGTTGATTATCTGTAGGTGCTTTTCCTGCATGGGCGCTTCGCTAATGTGGCTGGTGAAGAGTTTATCGGTTGCTGCGTGAGTGTCTGGCGTACGCTGCTAATGGCCGGGTTTGTTCTCGAGTTGTCTGTGACGCGTTTGAACATTTTTATAGTCGTCTTTTAACGCTTTCGCTAGCCTCTCGCACATATAAACCGAGCGATGCCAGCCACCGGTACAGCCAATGGCAAAGGTTAAATAGCTCCGGTTGTTGGCTTCAAAGCGAGGTGTCCATTTGCGTACGAACGTTAATATGTCGTTAAACATTTCTTCGACTTCTGTTTCGCCATTAAGGTAATCAATCACTTTTGGTTCTAGCCCGCTGTGCTCACGTAGCTGCGTGCTCCAATAGGGGTTCGGTAGGCACCGAACGTCAAAAATAAAATCAACATCAACCGGTACGCCATATTTGTAGCCGAATGATTTGAACATAAGCGCTGTACCTTTGCTTTCTTCGCCTACAACAAGGTGTTTGATTGCGCTACGCAATTCATGGAGGCTAAGGCTTGAGGTGTCGATAGTGACATCTGCGGCAGCGGCCATGGGTTGTAGAATCGTTTTCTCCCGCGCGATGGCTTCGTTGAGGCCAATATATTCGTCGGAAAGGGGATGGCGACGTCGGGTTTCACTAAAGCGTTTTAATAGTACTTCGCGAGAACTGTCTAAAAAGACCACTTGATAGTCGTCACGTTTAATAGGGGCGCTTTGTATAAGTTCGGATAACTTGCTGAGGTCACTGTAAATATTGCGAGCGTCTATGCCAATCGCAAAGCGCTGTGCATTGGCTTCGCGAGTGGAGCTTATTTGTTCTATGAGCGCGGGTAAAAGGTTTACAGGCAGGTTGTCTATACAGGTGAAACCTTCATCTTCCAGTAGGTGGAGAGCGGAGGTTTTACCTGAGCCTGATCGACCACTGATGATAAGCAAGTGCATGTGCGGGTATCGCCTTATCTAGTGGGTTATGAACATGATAAGAAAGGGCTATGGGACATTAGTCTTTATTGACTATAGCCAATTTTTTGATATCAGTTTACACCAGCTGCAATACGAAATAGTTCGTGATTGTTGGGACAAGCTCTCAACTCTTCGACATAGCTGGGGTTTTGTAACGCTTCCGCTAGTGTTGCGAGGGCCTGCAGGTGGCTGTCTTCTGCGTCTTCTGGCACTAGCATGGCAAACACTAGATCGATGGGTTCGCCATCAACGGCATCGAAATCTATTGGGGTGTCGAGTGTTAGGCAGGCGCATAGCGTTTCGCCCTTAGTGGCAAAGCGGCAGTGTGGAATGGCGATGCCTTGGCCTATACCGGTTGAGCCCAAGCGTTCGCGCCCCACAAGGTTTTGAAACAGTGCGGTGGCGTCACCTTCGGGCAATGAGTCTGCAAAAATGGTCGCCAAGCTTTCAAGGAGGCGTTTTTTGCTGGCGCCGGTGATATGGGCTTTGCAGCGGTCTTCAGTAAGAATGGAAGAAATTTGCATGAGGTTAAGTTGTTACTAATCCTTTCGGTGGCCTGTGGCTGGGTTAAAAGGCCTATAAAGAGCGGTGCTCTTATGTGTTATTACCCAGCGATTTGGCGCGCATTCTACCAGTATTGTTGCGTGATCCAAGTGTGGAATAGGAATGTAGTTAAAAAAAGTTTCTATTAAGAAAGATAGCGTGTTTTAAACTAGTCGTTTACGTTCGTTTGAGGGAGGGATATGCAGCGATTCTCGGTATTTGGCGATGGTTCTACGCGCCACTTTGATACCTTGTTCGGCGAGTAAGCCGGTAATTTTTGAGTCGCTGAGCGGCTTGCGTTGGTTTTCGGCGGCAACGAGCTTTTTAATGATCGCGCGAATGGCGGTAGATGAGCATTCTCCTCCTGTGTCTGTGGCCACGTGGCTCGAAAAGAAGTATTTCAGTTCGAATATACCTTGAGGGGTATGCATATACTTTTGAGTGGTGACACGGGAAATGGTCGACTCGTGCATTTCGACTATTTCTGCGACATCGTGCAACACCATGGGCTTCATGGCTTCTGGCCCATAGTCTAAAAAGCCTTGTTGTTTTTCAACGATACACGTGGAGACCTTTAATAGCGTTTCATTACGGCTTTGTAGGCTTTTGAGAAACCAGCGAGCTTCTTGAAGGTTGTCGCGCAAGAAGGTGTTATCGGAGCTGGAATCTGCTCGTTTCACTAGTGAGGCGTAGCCTGAGTTTATCCGCAGCTTTGGCGCGATATCGGGATTTAATTGGACTTGCCAGCGATTGTTAACTTTGGCAACAAAAACATCGGGTACAACATATTCTGTTTCGTCTGCCCCTATGGATTCGCCGGGGCGAGGGTTCAGGCTCTGAATAACACTGATAACCGATTGGAGCTCGGGCTCCTTTATACGCAGTTTACGCATGAGTTGCTTGAAGTCACGGCTACCCAGTACGTCGAGATAGTCGCGTACTAAGGTTTTGGCTTGCGCTAGGTTGGGGGTATCGTCACTGAGTTGATTCAGCTGAATAAGTAAGCATTCACGTACGTCCTGGCTCAGAACGCCTGGCGGGTCAAACTGCTGTATACGGTGCAGTACGGCGAGAACTTCGTCCATTTCAAGTTCTTCGTGTTGAACCTGTAAACCTGAAAAAATCTCGTCTAATGACAGGCCCAGTATGCCGTTGGGAGCGACGGCGTCTATAAGGGTTTCCGCAATTTCGTTGTCGAGCGCAGACATCGGCGTTAAATTAAGTTGCCAGCTGAGGTGGTCTTGCAGGCTTTCTGAGGTGCCGCGACGAGATTCAAAGTCGTAGTCATCGCCTTCGGGTTTTGAGAGGCCAGAGCCACTTGAAGACGGTTCGTATATGTCGTCCCAACTCGTGTCTACGGCAAGGTCGGTAGGAATGTTGTCGTCATTCCAGTCGCTATCGGGCTGGTCGGGAGCTTCGTTGCTCGTATCACTCGTACTGCTCGTGTTTTCACTACCGTTTAAGGCAGGGTTTTCGCTTTCTTGAGCGGGCGGTTCGCTCTGCTGGGTATTTTCAGTATTGGCGGGAGCGGGTTCATCTATGTCGTCAGATGTTTCGAGCATTGGATTGGAATCCAGTGCTTCTTGAATTTCGGCTTGCAAATCCAGAGTCGAGAGTTGCAGGAGGCGTATTGCCTGTTGCAACTGAGGAGTCATGGTGAGTTGTTGGCCCAGCTTAAGCTGGAGGGTTTGCTTCATAAGGCGATGGCTGATGTCACGACGAGAGTTTGATCAGGCGCCAACCCAAAAGCGGGTGAAAACTAAGCTTGGGGTTGGGGCGTTATGTGTGTAAATCGCCTTTAGTTTAGTCGCGCTGGCGGCCACAAGCAATGCTTTTAAGTGCTTTTGTTAGCAAAGAATGTGCCGCTGTGGCGCAACTTTTTTGTGAGTTGTCAAGCATGAATTGTGTCAAAGAGTAAAGTGTTTGCCAAGGTATACTTCGCGCACTTTTTGGTTATTAAGAACATCATTGGAGGCGCCTTCGGCGATGATATGCCCTTCCGATACGATATAGGCTTTCTCGCAGATATCGAGTGTTTCGCGCACATTGTGGTCCGTTATTAAAACACCGATACCGCGTTGTTTTAAGTGTTGAACAATTTCTTTGATGTCGCTAACTGAAATAGGGTCAACGCCCGCGAAGGGTTCGTCCAGCAATATAAATTGTGGCTCTGTGGCGAGTGCGCGCGCTATTTCAACTCGCCGCCTCTCTCCGCCCGAGAGCGCCATCCCCAAGCTATCGCGAATATGCTGTATGTGAAACTCGTTTAAGAGTTTTTCCATGGCTGCGGTGCGGTCTTTTCGGCGTAAGTCTTTGCGCGTTTCTAGAATGGCCATAATGTTGTCGGCAACGGTTAGCTTGCGAAAAACCGACGCTTCTTGTGGCAAGTAACCCAAACCTTCCCGTGCTCGTTCGTGCATGGAGTAGTGAGTAACATCTTTTTCGCCAATGGAGATTGAGCCTCGATCGGCCTTTACTATGCCCGCAATCATGTAGAAACAGGTGGTTTTACCTGCGCCATTGGGGCCAAGGAGCCCAACAATTTGGCCGTCGTCAACTGAAATGGACACGTCGATAACGACTTTGCGGCCTTTATAGCTTTTTGCCAAATGTTGTGCAGAGAGTGTAGGCATGGGGTTTGTTGGGTGCTCGTTAGGGTTCGACCAGTTCTTCAGTCGATAAGGCTTTAGGGGGGATGACCATTCGTACGCGACGATCGCTGGTGGTCGAGTTTGTATTGCCACCGGCTTTAACCACGGCTTTTTTGACATCGTATTCAATGCGGTTGCCGCTCAAACTTGTCCCTTCTTGTTTAAAGGCCGCATTGTCGATTAGAAATAAGGTCTCGTCGGTAATGCGATACTCTAAACGGTTCGCTTGAGCGGTGACCGGTTCCTGGCCTATGTTGGGTATTTGGCTGAGACGCGCGGGTGAACCGGTAGCCACAACGTGTGAGTAGCTATCGTTTCGGCCGTGTATTACTACGCGTTCAGCGGTGATTTTCATGCTGCCCTGCACAACTATAACGCGACCAGCATAGGTGGTTGTGCCGCTTTGGTCGTCAAGTTCGGCTCTGTCGGCAGATATGTTTAAATCTTGGAAGCGGTCGTCGGGCAAGCCGATAACGTGAACGCTTGCCATGGCTAGGAGGGCACAGCCAAGGTGTCGCAATAGCGAGAGTAGACGGCGAGCGGAATGAATGAAATTAACGTGCAATGTCATGGTGTTTCTTCGCTTGCGCCTGGGTTTCTATGGATTGCGGTAACGCGTTGATGCAGCTGGATTTTACGCGTTTGAAAGTCGGCCGTCATGCCGACTGCATTAATTTCGCCGTAAGGAGACGTTATTTTAACAGGCTCGTCGGTGCGCGCGACTTTTTCTATCGCATTAATACTAAGCGCGTTAGTGCTTAGTTCGGTCATAAAACTGTAGTGGGTAGTTGTATTGAGCGTTGCGTGACTGGGTGGTGCTGTTTGCCAAATGCGTACATTGTTCCAAAGGGTGATTTCTTGTGTGGTACGGATAAGTTTGCCGTCCTCGGCTTCTAGGTGCCAGGGTGACTGCTGTTCGAAAATTGTAAAATGTGGGCTGCTAATTAACGTGTACTCTTCTACGTCATCGTTTTTGTGGGTGGTTTCGGTACGATAGTGTTCTAAGCGTGAGGCCGTAAAAGAGTAGTCGATATTACCGCTGTCGTCGTAGTGCTGAGTAGCGGCATCTTTTGCCACAGCGTAAGGGAAGTGTTGTTGATTATCATCTTGCCATTTGGGGGGCGTGAGTATTTCGTCGGATGAATCCCACAGCATGACGATCACGCTAATGCCTAGGCAAATAAGCAGAAGGTAGAGCCTGTTTTTGGCGATTGCTTTAGCCATAATGAATTAAGTGTCGGTGCGTGTGTATTCATCGAGGGCGCTTTGATAAGTGTCTTGCGCCTTCATAATTAAATCGCATGCTTCGCGAACGGCGCCTTCGCCACCTTTTCGAGAACTCTTCCAGTGAGCGTGATCAACAACGGCGGGATGCGCATTCTGGACGGTTAAGGCTAAGCCAATGCGACACATAACGGTGAGGTCGGGGTAGTCGTCGCCCATAAACGCTATCTGATTGAGTTGATATTGATGTTCTGTGAGCAGCTCTTGCAGAGCGACAAACTTATCTTCGCGGCCTTGTTTTAGTATGGTTAGGCCTAAGTCTTCGGCACGTTTGGCGACTAAGCTGCTGGTACGGCCGGTAATTATGCCCACTTCAACGCCCGAACGGCGCAATAGTTTTATACCTTGGCCATCGAGCGTGTTGAAGGCTTTCATTTCATACCCTTCATTGCTGAAATACAGTTTGCCGTCGGTAAGTACGCCATCAACATCTAATAGTAGTAGTTTAATGTCGCGACATTTATGTTCGATGTGATCGAGAGATAAGTGCTTCATAAAAAAGTGTATTTATACCAATCCTGCTTGCAGCATGTCGTGCATGTGCAATATGCCTATAGGTTTCTGGTTGTCGGCGACAACCAGCGCTGTAATCTTGTGTTTTTCCATGATGTTAAAGGCTTCTGCCGCGAGGGCGGTAGGGGCAACTGTTAAGGGGTTGAGGCTCATTACCTCATCAATGGTAGAGGTTTTAACATCGATATTGTTATCAAGGCAGCGGCGCAAATCGCCATCAGTGAATACGCCGACAAGAGTGCCGGCTGCGTCGATAATTGTCGTCATGCCAAAGCTCTTTTTGCTCATCTCTGACAATGCTTCGAGCAGGCTAGTGCCGTTTGCAACGCACGGCACGGCATCACCGCGGTGCATTATATCGCTTACACGTAATAATAGTTTTCGGCCTAGCGCGCCGCCGGGGTGTGAGAAGGCGAAGTCTTCGGCGGTAAAGCCGCGAGCTTCGAGTAGTGCGACGGCTAAAGCGTCACCCATAACAAGGCTAACGGTGGTGCTAGAAGTAGGGGCTAGGTCGAGTGGGCAGGCTTCGGTTTCCACCTGAATATCAAGGTAGATGTCAGCGGCCTCGCCTAGCGGGCTTGTGGGCTTACCGGTCATGGCTATGAGAGGAATACCCATGCGCTTTATCATCGGGAGCAGGGTCATAAGTTCGGGCGATGAGCCCGAGTTCGATATGGCGATAAAGACGTCGTCTCGCGTGACCATACCTAAGTCGCCGTGGCTGGCTTCACCCGGGTGAACGAACAATGCCGGTGTGCCAGTGCTCGCCAGTGTGGCGGCAATTTTCTTGGCAATATGACCCGATTTACCCATGCCCGAGACGACTACGCGACCACGGCATTTTAATAAAATATTACAGGCCTGTTCGAAAGTCTCGTTGATACGATTATGCAGTTGAGCAACCGCGTCGCACTCCATTTTAATTGTGCGTTGCGCAGAGTGAATAAAATCGAAGCTACTCATAATTAACAAGGAAGCCTTTTTTAAGACGTGGTCGTTTGGAAAAGTACAACATAATAACCGATGTAACCACATAGAAGGGTAACGCCGACCCAGCGACCAATGGCTGCGTCTTTTGTTTTTCGGTTAAACCATAATGTTTTTACAATGAGCAGAGCGAGAAGTAAGGTAAGCCCGAGCATAACGAGATAATCGCGGCTAAAAACAGAATTCTCCATTGTGGTGGTGGATACGATGCCGGGGATGGCCATTACGGCCATTAAATTAAACATGTTTGAGCCTATGATATTACCTAAGGCGATATCATGATGGCCTTTTAAGGCGCTGATCATTGTGGCGGCAAGTTCGGGCAAACTAGTGCCAATGGCGATAACGGTTAGGCCGATAATTAAGGGGCTTACGCCAGCCAGTTCGGCGGCAGACCGTGCGCCCCATACCAGCACTTCCGAGCTTACCATTAGCATGACCAAACCAATAACAAACCACATTATGGCGTGGTTGCGTGGCATATCGGCCATTTCTTCCTCTTCTGCAATTTCGGTAGCGGTAAATTCTCGTTGTTTTACGCGCACCAAATAAAGAAGTGCTGGCGCAATCATGCCAAGCAGTATTACACCTTCTACCCACGTTAACGTAGCATCGAACAGAAAGTACCCCGAAAGACCGGTTATCAACAATAATATAGGGAGTTCGTGGTGAAGTATGTGCCGTTGAACGGGAATAGTTGCCACAATGGTGGTAGCGGCAAGCACTAAGCCAATGTTGGCAATGTTTGAACCCAGTGCGTTGCCCACCGCCAAGTCGCCGGCACCTTTCAGTGATGCACTAATGGACACCATTATTTCAGGGGCGGAAGTGCCGAATGAGACAATGGTGAGGCCAATAATGAGTGGCGCAACGCCAAGTGATCGAGCAATAGACGCCGCTCCACCGACAAAACGATCGGCACTCCAGATAAGGCCTACGAACCCGATCAGAATGGCAATAGTCACCTGAGCGATAAACGGTATAGATTCCAGCATAGAGCGTGTGTCTCGATTTTTTAAAGTGTGCAACCGTCAAAAACAGCTGTTGCCGAACCAGCTCATTCTTTAAAATGACGTTTTTTAGGCCTTGCTAGGCACCGCTGGCACTTGAGTTTTGACGAAAGGCCGCAATCTTATAGCGGCCGCTTGCCTATGCGCAACGTCAATCAGCTTATATTCAGTTTTCTCCCCTTATTATGGGGATCTGTGAACTTGCACGCGAACCTTCGCTCCAAGTTTTTTGTTGTAAGCATTATGTATTCCGTTTTTAAGGAGGGAGTTCGTGAATTCACCTGTTGTTAGTATCCCCAATCCACGCGGTTCTATGTCGTTATTTTCAACCGTTTTGGTTTTTGCCGTTTGTTTGATGGCACCTTTGTTGGGGCATGCTCAGCCAAATAACGATAGCCTGTTGAGTGAACCGAGTAAGGTTGTTGAGACGCTTACACGTCAGTTATTAGATGTGGCGCGTAATGGTCAAACCCAATTAAAAGAAAACCCTGAAGATTTTTATACCGACATCGAGTCGGTATTAGAGCCTATGGTGAGCTTTCGTTACATTGCAAAAAACGTCATGGGGCCGGCCTATTGGAATCAAGCCGATGACGCACAAAAGCAAGCCTTCTTGACTGTTTTTAAGCGTAGTTTGGTTGAAACCTACGTAAAAGGTATGTCGCAAAATCTAGACTACGATATAGCGCTCTTACCGGATAAAAGTACGGTTGACTCGAGGGTTGCGAAAATTGTTCAAAAAATTACCAGCCCAGAAGACGCTACGTTGATCGTTTATTCGTTAGGTTTAGGGAAGTCGGGTCAGTGGAAAGTGCTCAATGTTGTGTTAGATGGTGTTAATTTAGGTAGTACATTTCGTGGGCAATTTGCGCAAGCTATGAAAGATAATGGCGGCAACCTTGATGCTTCTATTGCTGGATGGGCAGGTAAAAGCTAAAACTTCGAGAAAGTACATGACTAGATTCCAGTAAAGCGGGTGCTATGCACCCGCTTTTTGATTAAAATGGCGGCCCTTTGAACGGTGTTGGATAAAATCAGCGCCGTTGTAGTCACAGATGTTCACTTCCTAAAGGCCCCGTTCATGCAGCCAGATGAAATCAAATCCGTATTGGAATCTTCTATAGAGCAAGCGCAAGTGGAGGTTTCCAGTGATGGTAGCCACGTTAGCGTTGTTATCATAAGCCCCGCTTTCGAAGGCTTAACCCCCGTCAAAAAACAACAGCTCGTATACTCTGTACTGCAAGACGCTATTGCCAGTGGCGCCATTCATGCTGTGCAGATGAAAACTTACACGCCCGCTCAATGGGCGGCGCAGAACGCTTGATCTAACCTTCGCACGCGTTTTGAGGTGCAACAGTCGGTAGTAATATTGTATGGATAAACTGATTATTCAAGGCGGCCCAAAGATCTGTGGAGAGATACGTATCTCCGGTTCTAAAAATTCGGGTTTGCCTATTCTAGCGGCGACGTTGTTGGCGAATGGGCCAATGAATATCTGCAATTTACCTCATTTAAACGATATCACCACTATGTTGGCGCTTTTACGCTGCATGGGGGTCGGCATTACGATAAATGAAAATATGGCGGTAGAAGTTGACCCTACCACCCTAACGGACCATGAGGCGCCTTATGAACTGGTTAAAACCATGCGCGCGTCTATTTTGGTTTTAGGGCCTACCTTGGCCAAATTTGGTAAGGCCGATGTATCTTTCCCCGGTGGCTGTGCCATTGGTAGTCGTCCCGTGGATATACATTTGCGTGGTTTAGAAGCGATGGGCGCGGAAATTGAAGTGGACGGTGGTTATATTCGTGCACGTGCACCCAATGGTTTGAAGGGTACGCACTTTGTAATGGATGTGGTTACCGTTGGCGGCACAGAAAATTTACTTATGGCTGCGACTTTGGCTGAAGGTACCACCATTCTAGAAAATGCTGCCCGAGAGCCGGAAGTTGTCGACTTAGCAGAATGCTTGGTGGCAATGGGCGCAAAAATTACCGGTATTGGTTCGAACCGTTTAGAAATTGAAGGTGTTAAAGCGTTAAACGGCTGTACTTATACCGTTATGCCAGATCGGATTGAAACGGGGACCTATCTCGTTGCCGCAGCGGCCACGGGTGGTTCGATTAAATTGCGTGATACTCGAGCCGATATTCTCACCGCGGTTATACATAAGCTGGAAGAAGCCGGTGCTGAAATTTCGGTTGAAGGCGATACTATTTCGCTTGAAATGCATGGCAAACGGCCAAAAGCGGTGAACTTACGAACAGCTCCGTACCCGGCGTTTCCAACCGATATGCAAGCGCAGTTTACGGCCATGAACGCTGTTGCGATTGGGACATCGGCTGTTACTGAAACAATTTTCGAGAACCGCTTGATCCAAGTCCATGAGTTAAACCGCATGGGTGCCAACATAACGCTCGAAGGCAATACGGCTTTAATTACCGGTGTTGAACGTTTAACCGGTGCTCCTGTAATGGCCACGGATTTACGCGCATCGGCTAGTTTGGTTATTGCGGCCATGACCGCTGAAGGTGAAACCTTAGTGGATCGAATTTACCATATCGATCGTGGCTATGAATGTATTGAAGAAAAACTTCAGCAGTTGGGCGTGAATATTCGTCGCGTTCCGGGTTAAGCGCACACGCGCTCATTAGCCGTAAAATTGTAAACTTATCGAGCGTTTGCTCATAAAAGGAACAGACTTATGTCGCCACTAACAATCGCTCTAACCAAAGGGCGTATATTGAAGGAAACCTTGCCGTTATTGGCCGCCGCAGGGATCGAGCCTTTAGAAGATATCGAAAAAAGCCGTAAGCTTACGTTTGAAACAAGTTCGCAAAATGTTCGGTTGCTAATTTTGCGCGGCATAGATGTGCCGACTTATGTTGAATTTGGAGCTGCAGATGTAGGGGTTTCGGGTAAAGATACGTTAATAGAGCATAACAGTAAGAGCTATTACGAGCCGCTGGATTTGCACATTGCAACGTGCAAAATGATGACTGCCGGTATTAAAGGTGAATCGTTGAAGCCGGGCCGTATTCGTGTGGCTACCAAGTACGTTAATGTTGCAAAGCGCTACTATGCCGAGCAGGGCAGGCAAGCGGAGATTATTAAGCTTTATGGGGCGATGGAATTAGCCCCTGTCATGAACTTATGTGATGAGATTGTTGATATCGTAGATACTGGCAATACCTTGCGGGCAAACGGATTGGAACCGCGCGATGAAATCTGTGATATTAGCTCACGTCTTATTGTTAATAAGGCGTCAATGAAAATGAAACACCGCGAAATTGAAGCGTTAATCGATGCGGTGGGCGCAGCGGTAAAAGAAACTCAACCTGCATAATAACTAGATATAACGAGAACATAGCAATGTTGATAAACCGATTAAATACAGCCGACAGCAATTTCACTCAGCGCATACGCGAGTTGTTGCGTTGGGAAGACGCTGTGAATAATGATGTAAACAATGTAGTGAGCGATATCCTAGCTCGCATTCGCACAGAAGGTGACGACGCCCTCGTTGAGTTTACGAATCGGTTTGATCATCGCAATGTTAAGAAAGCCTCTGAATTTATTATTGAAAGCCCGCAGTTAAAAGAAGCCTTGGAACGTATTCCGAAGGAGCAGGCTGATGCATTATGGCTGGCGGCAGAGCGTATTGAGCTATACCACTTACATCAAAAACAAGAGTCTTGGCAGTACACCGAAGATAACGGCACGGTACTGGGCCAAAAAGTAACGCCTTTAGACCGTGTTGGTTTGTATGCGCCAGGCGGTAAAGCCGCGTACCCGTCCTCCATCTTGATGGCGGCTCTACCCGCGAAAGTTGCCGGTGTTCCAGAAGTCGTTTTGGTAACGCCTACACCGAATGGTGATTATAACGATATTGTCTTGGCTGCTGCCGCGGTCGCAGGCGTTTCTCGTGTTGTGACCATTGGCGGTGCGCAGGCCATTGGAGCTTTGGCTTACGGAACGGCGACCATTCCGAAAGTGGATAAAATTGTTGGGCCGGGCAATATCTATGTTTCTACAGCAAAACGACAAGTTTTTGGTGCTGTTGATATCGATATGATTGCTGGTCCGTCTGAAATATTGATTGTATGTGACGGCCTTACCGATCCAGATTGGGTCGCGATGGATCTGTTTTCACAAGCCGAGCACGATGAAAATGCACAGGCGATATTGATCTGCCCAGATACTGACTATTTAAATCGTGTGGAAGCCAGTATTGAAAAATTACTTCCAACTTTATCGCGCGCCGATATTGCAAGCGTGTCATTGAAAAATCGCGGCGCGTTAATCGAAGTGAAAGATATGGCGGAAGCCGTTCAGCTGGCGAACTATATTGCGCCCGAACATTTGGAATTGTCGGTAGAAAACCCAGAAACTTTGGTCGACGATATTCGTCATGCTGGCGCTATTTTTATGGGTCGTCATACCTCTGAATCTCTTGGGGATTATTGCGCAGGGCCGAATCATGTACTGCCCACTTCAGGTACCGCACGTTTTTCGTCGCCCCTAGGCGTTTATGACTACGTTAAACGCTCTTCCATTATTCACTGCTCAGAGCAGGGTGCATCGGAGCTGGGCAAGATCGCCTCGATATTGGCGCGCAGTGAGCGATTAGAAGCGCACGCACGATCAGCTGAGTACCGCATTAAAAAGTAAGCGAAGACGGCAGTGCATTAATCCGCCCTTAGGTTTATACAGGTTTCTTCTTTCTAATTTTATTTGGGGGTGTCCGTTTATGAGTAAGGTTCTACCGTTTCTTTTTGCACTTGGAGAAAAATGGCAAGCGTGGCTCGCCATATTCATGGTATGTGTTGGTCTTGAGGCTGGCGCTATCTATTTTCAAGAAGTACTCATGTACTACCCCTGTGAACTGTGTATTTACACGCGCGTATGGATGACGGCCATGGCTTTGTTCGCGCTAGTGGCCATTCCTTTGCGCCATAACGTATGGGCGAGACGCGCCTGTATTGTCATTCAGTTGGTTTTAACGTTTGGTTTGATTCGGGTAGTGTGGAAGCTGCTGGGTATTGAATACGGATGGGGGCCTGATGGCGCGTGTAGTTTATACGCAAATTTCCCTCAGTGGGCACCGTTAGACGAGTGGCTGCCGGTTCTATTCAAAGTACAAGATTCGTGTGCCGCTACGCCTAAAGTGCTGTTTAGCCTGTCCATGGCAGATGGCTTGGCAGTGGTGTCGAGTGGTGTGTTTCTAGCGCTAGCCTTTGCTCTGTGGGGAAGTTTTCGGCCCGTGAAAATGTAATGTCTGCGGTAAGTATTCAGCAACGCTTACGTTCTTTGGCAAGCCCTACTATAGCCGAACACTCTTTGCGGTTTTTTAAAACTGGCAAAGGAGAGTATGGCGAGGGCGATCAATTTCTTGGCCTTCGTGTTCCAGCGCTGCGAGCAGAAGTTAAACGGAGCCATGACGAGCCTCTCGGTGAGATCCAAAAAATACTGCATTCGCCTTATCATGAAGAGCGTTTGTTTGCATTGTATGTGCTGGTAAAAAAATTTGGTTTAGCCAGAAAAGATAAAGAGGCTCAACGCAAAATTTATCAGCTCTACCTTGAAAACACTCTTTATATTAATAATTGGGATTTAGTGGACAGTAGCGCATACCAGATAGTTGGTGGCTACTTGCTCGATAAAAGCCGTAAACCTCTGTATCGGCTGGCGAAATCAGACGGGTGGTGGGAGCGCAGAATTTCAATGATTGCGTGCTTTCAGTTTATACGTCATAACGACTTAGATGATGCGCTTGAACTGTCGAAGCAGTTTTTACTTGATGAACACGACTTAATGCATAAAGCGGTAGGCTGGATGTTGAGAGAGGTGGGAAAGCGCGACGAATCGCGCGAACTACAGTTTCTCGACCAGTATTATACCGTTATGCCACGGACTATGCTGCGTTATGCCATAGAGAAGTTTTCGCCAGAGGTGCGTGCGAGTTTTCTATCGGGTACGCGTTAGCTTTGCCATGCAAAACTAACTTTAGCGAAAACAGAACGTGAATCTTTTTCTATCCCTTCTAGAGTGTCATCCTGAAACCCTCTATCAGCAAAACCTAAATAGAAAAGGCTTTGAGCGTTAAGCTTGTATGAGTACATGATTTGGCTAGAAAAAAGCTTATCAACGGCATTTACATTGTTGTCGTCATCAGAATCAAAGTTGGCTTGGTATAGCGCCGCATTACGTTGGATGTCGGTGTACTGCATGACCAACTTTAGTTGGTTGCGAATATCAAACTGATAGCTAAGGCGCAAATCGGTTTGATTGGCTGAATACAGTTTTCCGCCGTCCAGCTGTTGTAATGAGTCTGTTCGAATTGCCGTAGGATTAGCCGCTGTATCTATGGTGCTGTAGTTATGCGCGAGCCTCGCATTTAAGTGGTTGCTCAGCTGAAAATTGAGTGTAATGTTGGCCCTTGTAGTTGTGCCCGGCTGACTATTAGCATAGTCGATTGTGTCACCGTAAAGTGCAAACATTTGAAGCTGTAGGTTTGAAAGTGGTCGAAAGCTGAGGTAAGCCTCTAAGAGTGCTTCATCGAAATAGTCCCCGCCAGAATTAAAATCCCCTTCGTAGAACTTCTCCGCCGCAATCGCACCGAGCCGAGCGTATGATTGCAGGGTTCCATTGATAGCGGCAAATAGTTTAAGCTGATTTTTTAAGCGCTTATCATTTTGATCATGCACATAATCCCAGTCAAACCAAAGGTAGGAGCGAGTGATAGCACTATTGGTATCGCCGTAATATTTGCGTTCGCCTTCAAGTGAAATCATTTTGTAATCGGCAGAGCTATTAAAACCCATGTCGGCTCGAAAGCCCGAGCCCACGTTTTTGTAGTTGGCTTCTAACCGATAATCTCGCGTATCTCGGATAAAGTCTAACGCAACTGCATGGCCTTGTTGTTGCTCCTCTAAATTGAATTCGTGTTGCAGGCTAAGTGGGTTCGCGCTGTCTGAAAAGGCTGTTTGATAGCGGATTTTGTCTTTTTCACCCAGCCAAATATGGCCGTCGATGGAAGCAACGATATTGCGATAGTCCTCGGCCTGCCGTGTGGTTATTAATGCGCCGAATTGATTGCGTGCACCTATGTCCATCCGGTAACGCGCAATACCTATATTGCTGCCAATCGGTGTATCGTTATCTTCGTCGATCGGGTCTTCTATTACATATTCTGCAACATCTGAACTTTGATTGCCGGGTAGTAAAAAGGTCGTTGCGTTATCGTCGGCCATCAAAATGCCGTAGGCATGCGGGCCGCTCTTCCCCGTGAGTTTTACGCCAATATCCGGTTCGGCAATGTTGCGTGTGTGCACGAGATTAAAATTTCGGGTGGTGAAGTAATCCGAGCCGTCTAGAAAGAAAGGCCTGCGTTCTGGTAAAAACAGAGAGTAGGTATTGTTGACATTAAGTTGTGCGGCATCGGCTTCAATCTGTGAAAAATCTGGGTTTATAGTGGCGTTTACGACGGCGTTCTCGGTTATGCCCCAGCGTAAATCAAGTCCTGGTTGGGAATCTGTATCGCCTTTGTCCCAATCACCAGGTACGTCGTCGCGCGTGTTATTTTTGCTGAGCGTGAGTGTTGGTGTAAGTTGAAAATTATTGCCGGGTTTTACATTCGTAAAGCCCGAGACTTTATGGTATTGGCAAAGGTTACAGCTAATATTGGGGTCGCGTTGTATGTGTGTAAGCCAACGCGTTATGTCGCGTGGGTAAGCTCGGAAAATACCTACGCCCCAAGTAAGTTCCCCAGTACTGTTGGGAAACCGGAGTGCGCGAAAAGGAATACTGATCTCTGCTGTCCAGCCGTCGTCGGTAATCTTTGCCGCGCTATACCAAATGCCGTTCCATGCGGTAGTGGCCCTCCAGCCATTGGTGTCATCCACTCGGCCGTCTTGCTGAACGCCAAAGGGGTTGACATAAAACTCATAGCCATTGCGCTCACCATCAAACGTGTCGAGCACAATTCCCACCATATCATCGCCCCATATGGCATCTCGATCCGAGAGGTGAGCACGGATATTTTCAGGGTTAGAGTCATATGCGTGTATGGCGAGATGTAAACTTTCGCCATCTTCATATAGATAAGCAGAGGTCTTGATATCGGTAGGAATACCTTCGCCTGGATTGTTTTCAAACGCTAAGTCAAAAGGTGTGGCTTGTTGCCAAACCTGTTCGTCTAGAACACCATCTAATGTGGGGGCTATGGCTATATGGGTAAGAGCTAATCTGTTTTGTGAATAAGCCGATGGAGAAAACAATAAAAAAAGAGAGGAAACAAAAATACAAAGAGACGAGGGCAAAAATTGAAACATGTTGCGAGAAAACTCCACTAGCACCAATACATATAATAAGCAGAATTTTTTGAGCTTATCGATCGGCCGTTATTCTACAGCACTTTGGTCAAAGTAAAGTTTTAGTGAAAAATATTTGAACGACAAAATTAAGCGGCTTTTTTCTGGAACGATTCGTAAGTTGCTACAGTCAAGACAATTGCGCCGCCGACAGCGATGTGGGGGGTTAAGGTTTCCCCAATCATCATCCAGGCGAACAGAGATGCGAGCAACGGTTGTAGGCAGCTTATAAGTGCCACGGTTTTTGCGCTTAATAGTTTTAAGCTAACGCTTAATAGTGTGTGGGCGCCGGCTGTACAAAAAATGCCGAGCAGCGCTAATAACCACCAGTTATGTAAATCGAGGGTTGCGACGGTAGGCCAATCCGTAAAGCCAACAAAAATGAGTGCTGTAGCAATGGTTTGGTGCAGCATTAAGTGGCTACTGGGAACGTGATGAGCTAAATATTTCTGGCTTGTATTGCGCAACGAAAAGAGTAAAGCAGAGGTTATTCCCCAAAACACGCCTTCTCGTATGTTGCCGCTAACGAGAGACTCTTCGCCAGAGACCATGGTAACAACACCGATAAAAACAATAATTGCGGCCGCTATATCAATGCCTTTAGGCGATGAGTGTCGAAAAAAAGGCTCGATCAAAACGGTTAAAACGGGGTAACTGAAGAGCGCAATAATGCCAACAGCAACAGACGAGACCTGCATAGCATGAAAAAATGTTACCCAATGAAGACCAAGAATAACCCCCAACCCGTAAACGATAATACTTGTTTTTATAGTGGGCAATGTTAATGAGTGACGGCGAATGAGTAGTAAGCAGGCAATACCCAGTGCGGCGATAACGCTACGAAGGTGCGTAATAGAGGTAGAGTCGAGTTGAATAGATTTAGCAAATAGCCCATTTAAGCTCAACAAGAAAACAGAGGTATACAGCGAAGCGAAACCCGACGAAAGAAAACGACTGGAAGTGGAGCTGATAGGGGTCGACAACGTGAGCGTCTCGAAAGTGACTGTGGCGTGTAGTGTACCGACAAACACCAATACCTACGATAGCCTATCCATGCCGTGCAAATGATCGAGAACAATTTTTATGTAGATGTTTAGAGCTGTCCACGCTTGCGGCGTATAAGTTGGTCTATTAATGAACGGTTACCCTTTTTTAAAATGTGGTTATTGTTTGTTTTACGGCGAGGTCATTTTAGTCTACGTTATGTTTCATAACCCATAATGATGCATTCATGCGGCTCCATTTGATGTAAAGCATAATGGTAGACTGTTGCTGATGGTGTAATACGTTTGAGTTAATTCTATTGTCACAAAGGAGGTATTTTCGGATGTCATCAGTAGTAGAGCGTGCCGTAAAGCCTAATCGCTGGCCAGCCATCATGGATATAGTGCAGGGTGGTACGGGTTTATTCTTAGTGCTCTTTATGTGGACGCACATGTTTATGGTGTCCAGTATTCTTATCAGTAAAGACGCTATGTATTGGGTCGCTCGTATGTTCGAGGCTGAACCAATTTTTGGAAAACCCTACCCTGTACTGGTTAGCGGTTTCGCCGTTTTTATTCTAGGGTTGATTATTGTGCATGCCTTTTTGGCTTTGCGACGTTTTCCTAATAGTGCGGGCCAATACCGCACGCTTCATACTCATATTAGTGGCTTAAAGCATAGCGATACTACACTGTGGTATGTGCAGGTGATTACAGGTTTTGCGCTGTTTTTTATGGCCTCCGTGCACTTGTACCAGTTGATCTCTCATCCCTCCGATATTGGCCCCTATGCGTCGTCCGACCGCGTATGGACCGGCATGATGTGGCCGCTGTATTTGGTGTTGCTGTTTGTGGTCGAACTCCACGCAGGCATAGGTATTTATCGTTTAGTAGTGAAGTGGGGGCTATTCCTAGGTAATAACCCCAAGCGTAACCGCCGTCGCTTATATGTTATTAAATGGTTGCTCACAGCGTTTTTCCTTGTGCTCGGTATTGCTACCTTAGCGGCTTATATGAAGACCGGGTATGAGCATGCGGACCGGGCAGGCGAACGATACGTGCCGAGCCATTTAGAACAAACGGGCGCATCGCCTCACGGCCACTAACACTCAACGCCAACCGACCCGAATTTTGAATTTAAAAATCAGGACTCTGTAATGAAAACGATTTATACCGATGCTTTGGTAATAGGTGGTGGCCTTGCGGGCTTGCGAGCCGCGATAGGCGTTCGTCGTCAAGGCCATGATGTGATTGTACTCAGCTTAGTACCGCCCAAACGTTCTCACTCGGCGGCAGCCCAAGGCGGCATGCAAGCGAGTTTAGGTAATACACTAAAAGGTCAAGGTGATAACGAAGATATCCATTTCGCTGATACAGTAAAAGGCTCCGACTGGGGCTGTGATCAAGACGTTGCGCGCATGTTTGTCAACACTGCACCTAAAGCCATACGCGAACTTGCTGCGTGGGGTGTGCCGTGGGGGCGTGTTGAGCGTGGCGCGCACAACAGTGTTATAGATGGTAAAAATGTATCGCTTACCGAAAAAGACGAGGCTCATGGTCTAATTTCGGCCCGTAACTTTGGTGGCACACAAAAATGGCGAACGTGTTTTGTCAGTGACGGCACCGGCCACTCCATGCTCTATACCATGAGCAACCAAGCTGTTGCGGAAGATATTCCTGTGCACGAGCGCATGGAGGCTATCTCCTTAATTCATGATGGCGAGCGCTGCTATGGCGCTGTGGTACGCAATTTAATGACGGGCGAATTGCTCACCTATATAGCCAAAACCACCTGTATCGCCACTGGCGGTTACGGTCGCATTTATCGTGCAACCACTAATGCCGTCATTAATGAAGGTATGGGTACTGCCCTTGCGCTGGAAACCGGCGTGGCTACCCTCGGCAATATGGAAGCGGTACAGTTCCACCCCACCGGTATTTTTCCTGCGGGTATTTTGGTTACCGAAGGTTGCCGTGGTGATGGTGGCCTATTGTTGGATAAAGACCTACACCGCTTTATGCCTGACTACGAACCCGAGAAAAAAGAGCTTGCCTCGCGCGATGTGGTTAGCCGCTGGATGGAGCACCATATTCGCAGCGGCAAAGGTGTGCAAAGCCGTTTCGGTGAACACCTATGGTTAGATATTCGTTTGCTCGGTAAAAAACATATTGAAGGTAAGTTGCGCGAAGTAAAAGAAATTTGTGAATATTTTCTTGGCGTAAATCCCGTAACCGATTTAATTCCTGTGCGCCCATGTCAGCACTATTCAATGGGTGGCGTGCGCACCGATTACCGCGGAGAATCCCCCTCGCTTAAAGGGCTGTTTGCCGCAGGTGAAGCCGCGTGTTGGGATATGCACGGTTTTAACCGCCTTGGCGGTAACTCCGTAGCCGAAACTGTGGTCGCGGGCATGATTGTGGGCGAAAACATGGGCCAGTTTATTGGTGGTAGTGGAGCCGATATAAACGTATCTACGGCCCTAATTCGCGAGGCGTATAACAAGCAGGCTGAACGCTTAGCCGGTTATTGCAATAGCAACGGTGACGAAAACCCTTTCCACATTATGCGCGAAATGCAGGAGTTAATGAGTTCCAATGTGGCTATTTTCCGAGGCGGAGAAAAGTTACAAGAAGCGGTTGATCAATTAAAAGTGTTGGCTCAGCGCGCGAAAAATATAAAAGTGCACAGCAGTGCCCAAGGTGGCAGCCCTGAATTGGTTGCGGCCTACCGTGTAGAAAGCATGCTGCGCTTAAGCTTGTGTGTTGCGCAGGGCGCATTGGCGCGCGAAGAAAGTCGCGGCGCACACTACCGTGAAGATTTTAAATTACGTAACGATAAAGACTGGCTCTGCCGAACACTGGCGAGCTGGAAAAGCCCAGAAGACACCATGCCCACACTTAATTACGAGCCTTTAGACGTAACAACAATGGAAATGCCTCCGAATTGGCGCGGCTATGGGGCAAAGGACCGCATCGAACACCCCGATACGGAGCAACGTCAAGCCGTTGTGGATGCCGTAAAAGCCAAGCATGAAGGTGGTAATCGTTTTGACGCACAAAACGAACTCATGCCATTTGAGGAGAAGCTACCCGAAAATTTGCGTGGAAAAAATGCGCGTTTGGGTGAAAATGAAAACGGCCAGTTGGCGAACGCAGGTAAGTAAGAGGAAAATGACGTGAATACCATTCCTGTAAAACAAGTGGAAGCCGAACCTGGCGAATATAGAACTTTGAGCGTTAACGTGTTTCGCCATAACCCTATGGATGAAAATAGCGTGCCTCACTTCGAGACCTTTGAGGTGGAAGAAGCAGATTCCATGACTCTCTTTATTTTGCTTAACGAGATTCGCGAAAATCAAGACCCTAGCGTGCAATTCGATTTTGTTTGCCGCGCAGGTATCTGTGGCAGTTGTGCGATGCTTGTTAATGGTCGCCCCAAACTCGCGTGTCGAACGCTCACCAAAGATTTACCGGCAGTATTAAACCTTGCGCCTCTGCCCGGTTTTGAGTTGATCGGCGACCTTTCTGTGAATACCGGTAAGTGGATGCGTAATATGAGCGAACACTTAGAAACGTGGATTCACAATAAAGAGGAAGAACGTGATTTTTGCGAGATAGAAGAAAAAATGGAGCCGGAAGTTGCTGACAAAATTTACGAGCTGGAACGTTGCGTAGAATGCGGCTGCTGCATTGCCGCCTGCGGTACAGCGCAAATGCGAACCGATTTTGTAGGTGCCGTGGGAATCAATCAGTTGGCGCGTTTTAGAATAGACCCCCGTGACGATCGTACGGATGCCGATTACTACGAAGTGCTCGGTACTGAAGACGGTGTATTCGGTTGTATGACCCTGCTCGGCTGCGAGGATATGTGTCCGAAGGAGCTGCCGTTGGCTCAGCAAATTGCGTATATGCGTAGAAAAATGGCGTTGTCCGGCGTCTAGTCGTTCAAACCGTTTCTGACCTTAGCCTTCCAAGCCTTTAATAGACCTCAATGGACTATTAAAGGCTTGGTGTCTTGAAATTCTGTTATCCTCCTGAATCGACCCTAATCGCTGTTATAGTCCATTACTGTCTGTTCGAAAAGGCATTATAACGGATGGTATTCTCTTAAAAAACGCGCCTGAGCCAGAAGAGAAATCGTGAGCGAGTGAACGATTAATTCAAGCTTTTGACGTAGAGCCAGTAAACTGGTCTAGAATAGATTAATGGGGCTTTACTGCGGCTTTGCAATACAATACTGTATTGTCAGGCTGTCTATATCCTCTGTGTCTAGCGCAGATTATTGGCCATTGTTCCTCACTATTAAGCGTCCCTCTATTTTTGTAAAGCTATGAAAAAAGTAGTGTTTTCTTTTCTTTTCTCCGCTCTATTTATATTGGCGCCTATTGAAGTGTTGGCTGAAAAAGTTATAACGCACTGTATGCAGGGCGATAAAAGTTATACAGTCGATTTGCTGAAGCTAGCCCTTAATACACAAAAGTACGTATATGAATTAGAGCGTAACGATTGGTTTTGTTCTGAAAAGCGAAAGTTAAAATCTGTATTTGAACGTGACATTAAAATTATTTGGGCTGGCGCTAGCGTTGAGTTAGAAGAAAAGCTAATACCGGTACGTATTCCCATTTTTAAAGGTCTCACAAGTTATCGCGTGCTCCTCATTAGGAGAAGCGAGCAGGTAAAATTTTCGAAAATTCAGACATTAAGTGATTTTAAATTGTTGAGCCTTGGTCAAGCTGAAGATTGGGTCGACACAAAAATATTTCGAGCGTCTGGTATTCGAGTAGTAACATCTCACAGCTTCGAAGTATTGCCAAAAATGTTATCTCATGGGCGCTTTGATGCTTTTCCTCGAGGAATACAGCAGGCATGGAATGACGCGCAACAGTTTTCTAATCTCGGCTTGGAAGTTGAGCAAGAATTGGCTTTTCATTACCGGTTGCCCTCCTATTTCTATTTATCTCCCGATAGCGCCGATCTCGCTAAAACATTAGAGAAGGGTTTGGAAGCGCTTATAGCCAGTGGTGAGTTCGATAGGTTTTTTTATTCTCACCCTCTTATTATTGAAGGTCTAAGAAATTTCAATATTAAACAGCGTAGAGTGTTTGAGTTGCCTAACCCCTTTCTACCTACAAAGGTTCCTACGGAACGCGAAGAATTATGGCTTAACTTTTAATAACACGTTTAGTTCTGGAGCGTGTGCCGGGTAACCGAAATCCCTCGTACTACTTTTACCCGTGGTGTGGTTGACCAGCGTAGGGTGCTGATACTCTAAAACTGATCGTATTCACACAATCTTAAGCGTTTGCCTTGTCTATTAACGTTTAACACTCCTTTTCGCCCAGCCGAGACGTGCCTATTTCTTGTTGTCGTCGGCGTCGATATTTTACGGGTTGATCGTTTGTTTGGCGCTAGTGTGGGCGTCTTAAGGGCCCGCCGTTGGCTCAGTAAATTGCGCGCATGCGTAGGCGTTTGGTTTTGGTAAAATAAGGGCGGTGCGGTGAACTTGGTTAGCCATAAATTGAATATGATGCGGCTTTATTATTTGCTCGCGTTCGGCAGGGAATTACAGTTTTACCGGTAGCATATTGACGGTAGGAGAAAGAAAAGCCTTTGCAAAATATACCTGATTAATCGTATCGCTAATGACCCTTTCTGAATAGGAATGGAATTTGAATAAGGTAGGACGTTTAGATGACGCTCAGCCGCGGTGCGGCTGAGCAAAAGGGTACTTACAATATTTTTTCGAGTTTAATCGCGGTTGGGCATCCTCCAGTATGGCGATAGCCTGCATACGGAGTGATTGTACAGTTAGAATTCATATTCGAACCTGTCCATGTCCAACTGGCAACAGGGCTTGGACCGCACAGAAAGCGTCTTTCTTTAGAGCCAGCGCTAACCCAAACACAGCCAGGCTCGATATAAGAGCCATATGGGCCAGTACTATACAAAAGCTGATCTGGTGTACTGGTATCGACTACCGGAGGAGTGCTTCCACCAGAGGAGGGTGCGCTGCCTAAGTCTAAGGTAAGGCTTTTTGTATCGCTGTAGCCGTCATTGTCGTTCACGGTTACCGTTCTAGTAAAATTTCCGTATGGTTGATTCACTGTTGAGTAAACTGCTATCCGGCCATTATCTTTAGTTGTCTGAGGGCTTCCACTCCATTGATAGTTAACGATATCTCCGTCTATATCGTAAGAGCCAACGGCTGAAAATTCGATAAACCAATGTGAATTGCTAGTTATTTGGTAAGGGGCTTTATAGTTAACAATGTTGGCCGTTGGAGTGTAATCGCACACTTCTATCGTTTGATGGCTAGTTCTCATATTTAGAGGAACGTCGCACGCGACAGTGATAGCGAGCCCTTGGTTGGAAAAGCCAATTAGCTCGGAAATAGTATAGTGAGAGCTACTGCTATTAAATACCGAGATGTGTTGAGAAATATAATGTTGTGGTGGTGCCGTTCCAATGCCTTGCCCGTTGCTGTAGCCGCAAATATTGTCATAAGAACATGTGGCAAGCTCTATGCCCCAGCATGAGGCCACTCCTGTGTATTCATAATATGTCGTTGTTTGGTCTACATTTCGACAATTTACTTCATCTCCACCAGCAAAAACACTGACGCTTAGCATCGATAAAATAAATACATAAACGTAAATTGATATTTTTTTCATTGAAAAATCCCGTTATATTTTAAGTGATTACCCCAATAGTTATATTGGCTCTAATTGTCATACCAATATGTTTTCAGTGTATTACAGCGTGTTGTTAATCCCTAAATGCATTGGTGCTTTTCAGTTGTAAGATATGTTTTTTTGTGAACTGTTAACGTGTTATGTAGGGTTGTTGCTTGCAGGTAAAAAATAGGCGTAGTTATTAAAGCGGTACTTTGAGGTTCGATATTTGGGTTGTTGCTTTTTAGGGCGTACTTTCGTTGCCGCTTATTTTTCGCAATGATTTTGATAAGAGGCAACCAAACATAGTCGTTTTTGTTCTGAAATCGACGGTGTGGCGTATCTCGCCTTGCAATAAAAAATTATGGAAAAAATTGTCGCGAATAATCTGCTTTCGGTTTACGCGTGATGTTTGCGTGCGAGTTATCTCCGCTGAAACGGAGAAAGGACGATGGGATAACGTGGGTCGATGAGAGGGGGAGGGAAGGGGCGTTAGCGTTTAGCTGCAGTGAGTGGTAGAAAGGTGAATATTTTCATTCCAAGGGGGTGTTTCGATAAATATTGATTGGTTCGGTTCAGCTCGCAATAGGCTCTGATTCCAGTACGGCCTCAAACGTTTGCCGTTTTCCTTGTCGAATAACGTCTATGACTACTTCGTCACCCGGCCGAGACTCGCCTATTTCTTGTTGCCCCCAGCGTCCATCTCCTACCATTTGATTATTTATTCGCGTTATGACGTCGCCGGGCCGCAAGCCTGCTTTGTCGGCAGGGCCTCCAGTGTAAACGTGTGTCACAAGAACACCGTTGGTGGAGGTAAGGTTGAATGATTGGGCTAGCTGAGGAGACAGTGATTGTGCTTCGACCCCGAGCCAGCCTCGAACAATTCGACCAAATTCAACGATATCGTTGAGCGTTTGAATGGCTGTGTCGGCAGGAATAGCAAAACCAATGCCGCCCACAGAGCCGCTTTGGTCTAAGTTTGCGGTGTTAATACCTAATAAGTTGCCATGCGCATCGATGAGGGCTCCACCCGAGTTGCCGGGGTTAATAGCCGCATCGGTTTGAATAAAATTTTCGAAGGCCGCAATGTTAAACCCACGCCTGCGTGTAGCGCTAACAATGCCTTGAGTGACGGTTTGACCCATGCCGAAGGCATTACCTATGGCTAATACGACATCCCCAACCATGGTGGTGTCTGGTGATCCTATGGGGATAGGGTTTAGGTTGTCTAAGTCAATTTTTAGGACGGCTAGATCGCTCTTACTATTAACGCCTTTTAGTTCTGCGTGCGCTTCGCGACCATCCGCCAGTGCGACAACAATTTCGTCGACGCCATTGATAACATGGTTGTTGGTTAAGATATAACCTTCTTTGCTGACGATAACACCTGAGCCGCGCGCGGATTGCATGCGCTGCTGGCGAGGGATGTCGGAATTATTGAAGTAATGGCGAAATAATGGGTCGTCAAATAGAGGGTGCCGACGAATATTGACTTGGGTGCGGGTATATATATTGACGACTGCTGGCGCAGCGCGAGCAACGGCGCGCGCATAGGAGGTAGTGCCCTGCCAGCCATCGTTTTCGGTGGGCGACAAAAAAGCCACTGGCCGCCCAATGGCCCCAGTTTGAATGACGGAGTGTTTAAACTCGGGAAAGAGTGTAAGTGCTATCAGAGCGCCGAGTAGCCCGATAACAACGGGCCATCGAACATAAACGAACGCTCTGTAAAGGGTATTCATACCGCACTGCTCTAATAATTATTAGGGTGAGTTTGCTACGTTGGCCGTAACTTATTGCTGTGTCGTCTTGCCTTACTATGGTGGGTTAGGCTGTTTTGCCTGGGTGGAAGTTATCGTGTTCTTTATTGTCGTCTTCGTTAAGGCCGTACTCTTCGCTTAGCGTGCCTGTTTGCCCTGGAGTTTTGGGCGCCCAGTCGCGGGGTGGTTCTGCCTGTATTTCATCGATTGCATTTGCGCTCTCAATCCCTAGCGTGCTGTCCCCAGCTTCTAGTATCTTTCGGCTAATTTCCGAGTTGGTGAGTTGCACGGCGCCTTTGGCTAGGTGTTCGTGTACTTCTTTGTAGTTTTGAGTAAGGTTGTGCACCAGTTTGGATGTCTCGGCGAAGTGCTGTGCCACATCTTGTTGGTATTGGTTTAGTTCTTCGCGGGTGAGTTGTAAGCTTTGCTCTAGCTCTTTCTGTTGCTCTGGCGGCAAAAGAGTTCGACTAATTACAGCGCCAAGAAGTCCGCCAATACAAAAAACGATCGCACCGACCATCACGAGAATTTCGAGTGAAAACAAGGTTAGCCTCCAAAAAAAGAATTCAGTCCTAAACAAACTGAATAATACACCAGAATGGTGAGGGGAGTTTGAAGTAGAGAACAGATTCTTTCGCAAAAGATTCTTTGTCGTTTGTTGAGACCCTTGTGTCGTTTAAATTGAGGTTCGCATGGGGTAGAGTAGCGGCTCGATAGCGGCAGCCTTTAAATCAAGTGCTATAGTGATTTCTTCCTTTTTTATCTGTGCCAATGTGTAGATGTTTTATGCCGGATTCCCCCCTTAGTCGATACCACCAAGATCTTCAGCGTTCAGGTTTTGTTGCTGATGAGTCGCAGTTAAATGCCGTTCGCTCTCTTGATGAGCTGTATCACTCGTTGGTAAAAAGCCACGATGGCTGCGAGTGGAAGAAAGCCCAAACGCCTACCGTATGGCGCCGTCTAAAAGGTGTGTTCAGTGGTTCGTCAGGAGTCAAACTGGAGTCTCATGGCTTATATTTTTGGGGTGGGGTAGGGCGAGGCAAGACATACCTAATGGATGTGTTTTTTGAGTGTTTACCGTTCGACGCTAAAATGCGCACTCATTTTCATCGGTTTATGCGTAGGGTTCATCAAGAGCTGACGTCTTTAACTGAGCAGCAGGACCCATTGGAAATTGTGGCAGGTCGTTTAGCCAAAGAGGCGAGAGTGATCTGTTTTGATGAGTTTTTTGTGGTGGATATAACGGATGCCATGATATTGGCGGGTTTACTCGAGGGGCTTTTTGCCCGAGGGGTAGTGCTGGTGGCAACATCGAATATTGCACCGGGCGGGTTATATGAGAATGGATTGCAGCGCGCACGTTTTTTGCCCGCTATAGCGTTGTTACATCAGTATACGCAAGTCGTTAATGTTGATGGTGGCGTGGACTACCGCCTACGGGTGCTCGAAAAAGCTGCGCTCTATTATGTGCAGGGTAATGCTGATGTTCCCGCTCAGTTAATGGCTTGCTTCCACAATTTGTTACCTGACCCCTCTGCGGCGGAAGGTGATGTAATGCTGGAGATTGAGGGGCGTCACATTGAGGCGCGATACGTTGCTGAAGATGTTGTGTGGTTTCAGTTTGCTCACTTGTGTGACGGCCCTCGTTCGCAGAATGACTATATAGAGTTGGCGCGTGAGTATCATGCCGTGATTGTAGAGGGGGTCCCTTATTTTGATGGGCAGAATGATGATTTGGCTCGGCGTTTTATCTATCTAGTTGACGAATTTTACGATCGTAATGTTAAGGTGATTGTCTCGGCGGTAGCGCCTGCGCATCAGCTGTATCGTCAGGGCCGTTTAGGTTTTGAGTTCGAACGAACGGTTAGCCGTCTTCAGGAAATGCAAAGTAGCGAATACCTCTCTCAGCCTCATAAAGCCTGATGCGTAGTGAAAGGCTCAGTGTTTAATGTGTGTGCCAATGTGCCCACATCCCTCCGCCCTTAAGATTAACTTTTTATAACCAGTGGGCATAGCCTAAAAGCGGAACTACACTTACCTGTATGGCGCCTAAAACATGTTTTTAAGCAGAGTAGTGTCGATACGTAAGGCGAGTGGTGGAGGTGGATGTTTAGTTTGTTGAAGCTATACCGGTTTTGGTCTCTTTTTAGGAGAGGTGTGTTCGCCTTTGTGGGGCTAACGCTATTGCTGGCCCCAGCAGCGAATGTTTTGGGTAAAGACGATGCTCCTGAGCCGCTAACAGTTATTCATAGCATTAGTGGGTGGAGCCCCGCGATGAAAGCGTTCCAAATGGATTTGATGAGGACGTTGTTACGCTTATCGTCTGAGGAGGAGGGCGATTATAACGCTGTTTTCGATGATAGAAATATGACAACAAGCCGCTCCATGCTAGCGACACGCCGAGGTGAAATTCACACGGGTTTGACCACCGGCTGGGGGGCGCTAAGAAACAGCAAGGAGCATGTGACGCTTTATCGTTATCCCTATTTAAAGTCACTGTTAGGGCTGCGGCGTTTTATCATTCGAGCAGAAGACCGAGAACGCTTTGAGTCTATTCGATCAGTTAAGGGGTTAAAGGGGTTTCGTGCGGGGCAGGGTGCCGGCTGGCCGGATACGCGAGTTTACCGTGAGGCCGGTATTGAGGTTGTTGAGGCCGAAAACTACCCCAGCTTGTTCCCTATGCTGGCCAAAGGCCGCTTTGACTTTTTACCGTTGAGCGTGCTGGAGGTAGAGGGTGCGCTAGCAGCGTTTGAAAAGGATTACCCGAGCTTAATCATTGCAGAAAATATGTATGTCTTTTACCCCATACCTTTGTATATAAGTGTTAGCAATACTAAGCCTAAAGTGTCTGAGCGATTGAAGGCAGGGCTGGATGTTTTGTTTGATCCAGACAGTCCTTTTGAGCTTGACAATCTCATGTTGCGTCATTTCCCATTAGAGGGAGAGATTGAGATTGATGGTCGAGCCACGTTAATTACAATGAATAACCCTTATGCTGAGGCCGAAATTAACCTCACTATGTTGCGTTATTTTAGTGAACATTATCGTGTTACTCTCTCCCGCTAGCGTTTTCCCTCTCCACGTTCAGTGCTATGCCGACAACTCGCTTGAATATTGGTCAATCTTTCTGTAGAATCCGCGCTCCTTTCGCTGGGGCTGGTTTTCAGCTTGCAGCATTTGAATCATTTTTCCTTTAGAAACTCGTACCTTCGCAAGGCAGATAACATGAAGACTATTAGTGCCAAACCTGAAACAGTAAAACGCGACTGGTACATCGTTGACGCTGACGGCAAAACTCTCGGCCGTATGGCTGCAGAGATTGCTTCCCGCTTGCGCGGAAAGCATAAGCCTGAGTACACGCCTCACGTAGATACCGGCGACTACATCGTAGTAGTTAATGCCGAAAAAGTACGTGTGACGGGTAAGAAAGCGTCAGATAAGATGTACCACCATCACACTGGTTATATCGGTAACCTAAAATCAATAAGCTTCGAAAAGCTCATTGATAAGGCTCCCGAACGTGCCATCGAGGTTGCCGTTAAAGGCATGATGCCGAAAGGCCCCCTCGGTCGTGCAATGTTCAAAAAATTGAAGGTTTATGCCGGTGATGCGCATCCGCACACGGCTCAGCAGCCTCAAGAACTCAACATATAATTAGGAGCGAATAATGGCCGCTGAACAATATTACGGAACAGGTCGTCGTAAAACGTCGACCGCACGAGTTTTTATCTCAACAGGTAGTGGCATCATCACCGTTAATGATCGCCCTTTAGACGAATATTTTGGCCGTGAGGTTGCTCGCATGATCGTTCGTCAGCCGCTTGAAGCGACTGATAACGCCGAGAAATTCGATATAAAAGTCACCGTTAAAGGTGGTGGTAGTTTCGGTCAGGCTGGTGCAATTCGCCATGGTTTGACTCGCGCGTTAATGGTTTACGATGAAACCTTGCGTCCAACCCTTCGTAGCGCTGGTTACGTTACTCGTGATGCCCGTGAGGTTGAGCGTAAGAAAGTTGGTCTGCGTAAAGCACGTAAGAAGCCGCAGTTCTCCAAGCGTTAATCGATTTTTGCGAGGGCTTGCTTCTCGCATCAGTTGGTTCACAAAACGCCCAAACCCCTCTGGTTTGGGCGTTTTTGTATCGGTTATACCGGAGTGTTGGGCGGCTTTAAACGACCGTTTACCTTGTCACTTTGTGGGAATTTCTTTACCATATCGCCACTTTTTGTGGGGACGCATTCCCGTCAGAGCCTTCGCCGGTCACAACTTGTTCGTATGTGCCAGAATAAGTTAGTGCTAAAGCAGAGGCCATGCGTCACGCCCCAACTATAATAAACTCCGAACTATGGGGAGAATTAGGCTTTTACGCGCTCTATTGACTAGCCTACAGGTTGTTGTGGTGCGCAGAGCGGTTTTGGAAGCCAGCTCCAGACTAGATTTCGCTATTCATCTTAAAATATTAAAAATACGGGCCTTAAATCAGCCTTAATGGGAGATAAACGTCGTGAGTAATGACGGTGTGAATGAAGGGCGTCGCCGCGTGCTAACCGCACTGACGTCTGTTGTAGGTGCAGCGGGCGTCGTAGGCGCAGCGGTGCCATTCGTGGGTTCTTGGAATCCTAGCGCGAAAGCCAAAGCGGCTGGCGCTCCAGTGGAAGTCAATATTTCCAAGCTTGAACCTGGTCAGATGATGACGGTGGAATGGCGAGGCAAGCCAGTTTACGTATTCCGTCGCACACCAGAAGCTATGGCTTCTTTGTCCTCTATTGAGGGTCGTTTAAGAGACCCTGCATCAGAGGAATCTGTTCAGCCGGCCTATGCCCAAAACGCTACACGCGCGATTGAAGGTAAGGAAGACGTATCGGTATTGTTGGGGTTGTGCACTCACTTGGGTTGCGCACCTACCTACCGTCCTGAAGTTGGTGCAGAAGATCTTGGTGGTGACGAGTGGATAGGCGGATTTTTCTGTCGCTGTCATGGTTCCAAGTTCGATCTTGCGGGTCGAGTGTTTGAGGGCGTACCAGCCCCAATTAACCTCGAGATACCGCCCTATCAATATCTAAGTGACACGTTGTTGCTTATCGGCGATGACCAGGGGGCTTAAGGCTATGATGAATTGGCTAACTGGATTATGGAATTGGATTGACGCCCGTCTACCCGTGCAGCGTGCATGGGATACACACATGGCTAAATATTACGCGCCTAAGAATTTCAATTTTTGGTATTTCTTTGGTGTTCTTTCTTTGCTGGTATTGGTTAACCAGTTACTAACCGGGGTTTGGCTCACTATGAGCTATACGCCGAGCGCCGAAGGTGCTTTTGCTTCTGTTGAGTACATCATGCGAGATGTGCCTTACGGCTGGTTAATACGCTATATGCACTCCACCGGCGCATCCGCGTTCTTCTTGGTGGTGTATCTGCACATGTTTCGCGGCCTTATGTATGGCTCTTATAAAAATCCGCGTGAACTCGTATGGATTTTCGGTATGGTTATCTATGTCGCACTAATGGCTGAGGCTTTCTTGGGTTATGTTTTGCCTTGGGGGCAGATGTCTTATTGGGGTGCGCAGGTAATTGTGAATCTGTTTGGTGCTATACCCTATGTTGGTGAAGATCTAGTGCAATGGATTCGTGGTGATTACCTCATTTCTGGTGCTACCCTTAACCGATTTTTTGCGCTGCACGTGGTTGCTGTGCCCATCGTTTTGTTGGCTTTAGTGGTGCTGCATTTACTTGCATTGCACGAAGTGGGCTCTAACAACCCCGACGGTGTTGAGATTAAAAAGAATAAAGATGAAAACGGTATCCCTTTAGATGGGGTTCCTTTCCATCCTTATTACACCGTGCATGATTTAGTCGGAATTACGGTCTTCTTATTTGCTTTCTGCGGCATAATTTTCTTTGCTCCAGAGTTGAACGGCTATTTCCTCGAGCATGCTAACTTTGAGCAGGCGAATGGTTTGAAGACCCCTGAGCATATTGCACCGGTTTGGTACTTCACGCCTTTCTACGCTATTTTACGCGCGGTTACGTTCGATCTGGGCGGTGTGTTTACGTCTAAGCTATTGGGATTTATTGCCATGGCGTTAGCGATTGTGGTGTTGTTCTTCCTTCCTTGGTTGGATCGTAGCCCCGTTAAATCGATGCGTTACAAAGGTAATTTTAGCCGTATAGCATTAATTGTTTTTGCCGCAGCATTTGTGGTGCTAGGGTATTTAGGGCTTAACGCACCATCTCCTGCTCGCACAGCTCTCGCACAGTTCTGCACCGTGGTCTACTTCGCTTATTTTATTGGCATGCCTTTCTGGACGCGAATGGAAAAAACGTTGCCAGAGCCCGAGCGCCTGCAGATGAAAGGCTTGCCTCTGCCGTTGGTACTTGGTGGGCTGGTGTTGTTCTTGGTGTTGGTGTTTGTGCCTATTAAAGCGGTTGCAGCTTCCGGCGGCGCTTGTGGCGCGGTTCCTTGTGACCACTTTGAAGCCGATCTTGGCGATAAAGAATCTCTTCAGCGCGGTGCGGCGACCTTCATCAATTACTGTATGGGTTGCCACTCGGCATCTTATTCGCGTTACGAACGAGTTGCCGAAGACCTCAATATTCCATTGGATCTCATGCTAGAAAATATGGTTTTCACTGATCAAAAGCTCGGCGAGCTTATGACTATTTCCATGCCTGCTGATAAGGCTAAAGAGTGGTTAGGGGCAACGCCTCCCGATCTTACGTTGGCTACGCGTGCGCGGTCTTCGGATTGGCTTCACACTTTCTTGCGTAATTTTTATCAAGATGACAGCCGTCCTACGGGCGTAAACAATAAAGTGTTTGAAAGCGTTGGCATGCCACATGTGCTGCTCGAGCTGCAGGGGCTTCCTGAGTGTGCCGCGGGTGAAAAGCTGGATAGTCATGGCGATGTTGTGCGTAACGATCTTGGTGAGGCTATCATGGCGTCGTGTGGCGCTTTGAAAGTGGGCAGCGTAACCGGTAGTTTGACTCCAGAAGAGTACGACCAAACCGTTTACGATTTGGTTAACTTTATGACGTATATGTCGGAGCCTGTGGCCGATAAGCGTGTTCGTATTGGTATTTACGTTTTCTTGTTCTTAGGTGTGTTGCTGATATTTACTTGGCTCCTAAACCGCGAATATTGGAAAGACGTACACTAGCAGTAAATTTGGTCGAAGCTGTTTCCAGCATCGACCATTCCTTTTGTATTTATCTATTTTGGGGATTTAAAATGGGAGTTGTAACTAAGCGCTCATCCATGACCTACTTTTCCGATGGCCGAGATCATTACAGTCATCGCGTACGTATCGTATTGGCGGAAAAGGGGGTAACGGTTGATGTGGTTGAAGTAGACCCTGCTGATATTCCCGCTGAACTCAGTGAAATCAACCCTTACAATTCGTTGCCGACGCTGGTTGATCGTGAGTTAACGCTGTATGAAACAGGCGTTATGATGGAGTACCTTGATGAGCGTTTTCCTCATCCGCCGCTGCTTCCTGTTTACCCTGTTGCGCGAGCAGAAAGCCGACAGTTTATCTATAGAATCGAAAACGATTGGGCGCCGTTGGTTGCAACTCTCGCTAATTCAAATAGCAAAGAAGCCATCGCGGCCGCCGCAAAAGAGTTAAAAGACAGCTTAGTGGCCATAGCGCCTATTTTCGGTGAAAAGCCATTCTTTATGAGTGATGAGTTTACGCTGGTCGATTGCTGTTTGGCGCCTATTTTGTGGCGTTTAGAAGCCTATGGTGTTGAATTGCCGAATACTCGCCAGGTGTTACCTTTGCTAGAGTATATGGACCGTATGTTCCGCAGAGAGTCTTTCCAAGAAAGCCTTACTGAGCTTGAACGCGAAATGCGACCACAGTTTGGTTAATGACATTGCCCGAGGCTGTCAGGCTCCACGATTGAATAGTGGGTGTGGTGGCGTCGGTTTTGTTTTTTTCTTTTATCTATTAACGATGTATCTCGAGTGACGCCAATGGCGATGACTTCAAGTAGACCTTATCTTCTTCGTGCTCTTTACGAATGGATTGTGGATAACGACTTTACGCCCCACGTTGTAGTGAATGCTTTGGCGGGTGAGGTGGAAGTTCCACAGAAATATGTGAATAAAGAAGGGCAGATTGTTCTGAATATAGCCCCTCGTGCGGTTGCCAGTTTAGAGATTGGCAACAAAGCTGTGGTCTTCAATGCTCGCTTTGGCGGAATTCCTACCGATATTTATGTGCCATGCCATGCCGTATTAGGTATTTATGCGCGCGAAAACGGTCAGGGCATGATGTTCGAATCTGAACTGCCTACTGAGCCAGACCCTAGTTCACCAGATGAAGGGTCGCCTTCCGAACCTGCGCGTCGACCCAGTTTGCGGGTTGTAAAGTAGAAGCTTCCACCTTCATTTCTTTGTAGAGGTATAAGAGGCGGGACACGCCTTTTATACCCTCCGCCCTTAATTTTTAGTTTTTATATAGCTATTAATTCTAGCCTCTCCTGCTAATAGCGCTTTCCTAGTGCTCTTGATCCCATACAATTAGGGAGCAACCCTACAAAAAATATAAGTATCTAAAGGAGGTCTCATGGCTTTGTTACAGCATGCATACGGTATTATGACGAATCCGTCGGCAGAATGGGTGTCAGTTCGAGACGATAATAGTTCATTCAAGCAGGTTTTTTTGAGTCACGTTCCCTTTTTGGCCCTTATCCCGTCTTTGGCGTCTTTCTATGGCGTTACTCAAGTTGGTTGGAGCGTTGGCAGTGGAGATCCTATTAAGTTAAGTATTGATTCGGCCGTTTCTTTGAGCGCGTTAACCTATGTTGCGTTACTCGCGGGCGTCTTTATTCTTGGTGAATTTATTAATTGGATGTCACGTACCTATGGTGTGTCTGACTCTAAAGAACGGCGGCATCATGCGGGCACCGCTTTAGCAGTGTGTATTACTACCCCCTTATTTTTGGCCGGTATATTCTTGCTGAATCCGTCTATTTGGCTTAATGCCGTAGCAATGATCGTTGCAGGAAGTTATGCGGTATACCTCATATTTGAAGGCATGCCAATCGTCATGAGTATCGATAAAAATAGAGCATTCATGTACTCATCATCGGTGATCACTGTAGGCTTAGTGCTTATGGTTTCAGCAATGATAGGGACCGTTTTAATCTGGGGTATGGGTATTGGCCCAATCTATATCGATTAAAGCTTAGCGGCGCCTTTTTTTATATTTTACCTTTACGTAAAGCGCGTACTGCACGCGTTTCGTACTTCGGGCCACCTATACTAATGTCTTCACCCGAAAAGTTTCACGTTATGTGTCATTAGCGAGGGTGGAGCATGTTAGGACGTAATGTTATGCCCAGCAATAGTAGCCGTATCACTTTTCCTGCCATTCTAGATTTTGAAGCCTCGGGGTTTGGTAGCTCTAGCTTTCCTATCGAAGTTGGTGTTGTGCTCTCTTCGGGGCAGCGTTATTGCGCGCTTATCCGGCCACATAAAACCTGGACTCATTGGAATAGTGAGGCCGAACAGTTGCATAAAATCTCTAGATCTAAACTTGTGGAGTGCGGTAGGCCCGTGCAAGAGGTGTGCGCAGAATTAAACGAATTAGCCGGTAAAACTGCGCTCTATAGTGACGGTTGGACACATGACCATTCTTGGTTGATTCGGCTATATCATGCTGCTGCAATGGCGCCTACATTCAAGCTAAGCCCTATTGAAGCTATCGCGACCGAACAGCAGTTAGGGTGTTGGGACGACACCAAAAAAAGCGTGCAGCAAAATCTAGGTGTGCTGCGCCATAGGGCAAGCAGTGATGCGTTAATGATCCAGCAAACCTTTGTTGAGTCACGGAGGAGGGCCGAGGTGGATTGTGCCCGCCTGGAAAGTGCAACGAATGTTTCCCCTGTGCCCAGAGTGAATGATTCTTTGGCTTCGGTTTATTCTCCAGGCTCTGTCCTTAAGTCCAAAGTTAACTAGTTTAGAGCCTAACTTTCGTTGAGTAACGGTGGTACCGGGCAGTCTAGCGAGTCGGCGATTGCACGATATAGTTCGCCTTCTACTGGTGTAACAACGCCATCTGCGGCGATTACTTCCGCTAATGCTTTTAATAAGCGAGGCTTTTGTAAAAGTTTAAGTGCCGCGAGTTTTTCTATTGCGGTGTCTATCTCTTTGAATGAATAGTTACCCGAATTTAGTGTGAACTTTGCGTTTTTTAAACCGAGGTGTTCTATACCTTTTTGAAACGCCCCACCGGGCGATACGCTTTTGCCTGCATGCACAACTAGGCTAAAGATCAAGCTGACTTCGTTGGTTAGCTGTTGCAAACTGTAGCGCGGCTCGGGTGTGTAGGCTTCTGTATTGTTGCGGATAATTCGAAATACGCACCATTCAAAAAGACTAACATGTGAATCAGACTTGATAAGTGCAACCAAGTTATTTTTGAATACGGTGTACTGTGGTTGTGAGAGAAGTTTAAGTGCTGGAATAGCCATCTCAATTAGTGCTACGTGCTGTTTTCTTTCTAACTGAAAAACGTAATGAGCGAGCTTTTTCATTACTTTGAAAGTCGCAGGATGCGCCTGGTCTTTTAAGTGTCGAACCTGCTCGTTTCGAACATCCTTTTTTTTGTCTAACAAAAGGCAATAAATGAGTGCGCGAGCACTAAACGGCTGATGGGCGGCATCACGCAGGTTCTGAGGAATAGAGTGGATTAAGGTTTGTGCGTATCGCAGGTGGTTGCTGTCGGGCTCGCCGATACTGTCGACCACACCCATCGTAAAAGCCGACATGGACGCCTGATGCGTTGCTGACGGTTGTGCGAAGCTAGACGTTTGTTGATCTGTTTGTGCGGTATGTTCTATGGGTTGTGGGTGAATATAGCCCCCGTTCCAGCTCGGTATCACACGTTTAATTCGTGTATGCAGTGGAGGGTGGGTTGCCATTAGCGCACTAAAGGCCGTCTTAATACCTTGGCCAAAATACATATGACTAAATTGAGCAGCGTTAGCATTGTCTAATAGCGAGCCGGTGTCGTAACCGCCTATTTTTTTAAGTGCATTGCCAATACCTTCTGGGTTTCGCGTATATTGAACGGCAGACGCATCGGCCAAAAATTCTCGTTGCCGACTTACCGCAGCTTTAATCATATTGCCAAAAAAGGTTCCGCCATACCCAATCGCGACAAGGGCGAAACCTAGGCTTATTTGTGCTGACGCGTTTTTTGAGCGCGGGCCATGATAGCTAGAGTTATAGCGGCGTCGACGCCCGTAATGATAACCACCGGTGCCTTGTAATATGAAGGCACCTATCAAGCCAATAACGAGTATGCCGTGTAAAAGTGCTACGAGTCGCGTATTCAGCCGCATATCGCCATTATGTATATGACTAAACTCGTGGGCGATCACACCTTGTAATTCTTGCCTATTCAGTAGATCTATACAGCCTCTTGTAATACCAATAACGGCATCTCGCCTAGATAAACCTGCTGCAAAAGCATTGATGCTGCTTTCTTCTAACACGTAAACGGGTGGAGTTGGGTTGCCGGAAGCAATGGCCATTTCCTCGACTACATTTAACAGTATTCGGCTTTGGCCTTCGCTTCCATCGTAATGCAGTAGTTGTCCTCCTAGTGATTCAGCGACTTTCTTTCCGCCGCCGCTAAGTTGGGAATACTTAAATAACGTTCCCATTGCGACCACGGATGAGACGCTAATCGCGATAATCAAAGCATTTTTGGTTTGAAGAAACGTCAATAAATGCTCGGTCATCGACATTTGCTGCGCAGCGACAATTTCTATACTTGTTGTATGTAGACCAAGATAATAAATGAATACGCCGATCACCGTGATGGTGATAGCCACTAAGGTCAATACTGCGAGCACCAATAGTAGTACTAGCAGGGTTGTTTTTTGTCTGGCGCTATCTTGATGCTGGAAGAAATTCATAGGTTCAATAATTCAGTCCGGTAACATTAAAACGAGATTTTAGGGGCCTGTTGAATTTGCGCGCTGTCTTCAAATTCTAGTAGCTCTGCATCCTTGTTGTGCCCGAAGAAGTTGGCAAAAAACACGGGCGGAAAGCTCTGCCGGAAAATATTGTATTCGGTAACCGAATCGTTGAAGGCTTGGCGGGCAAACGCGACGCGATTCTCTGTAGAGGAAAGTTCTTCAGTGAGTTGTGCCATATTGGCGCTAGCTTTAAGGTCTGGATAGGCTTCCATCACCATATTTAAACGCCCGAGGGCACCGGCAAGCATACCTTCTGCGTTGCCCAACCCCTGCATTGCGGAAGGGTCGCCAGGGTTCTGTGATGCGGCTTTTAAGCCGGAGAGTGCGGTGTTTCGCGCGCTTATGACCGCTTCTAAGGTTTCTCTCTCATGAGATAAGTAACCCTTTGCAATCTCTACGAGGTTTGGAATGAGATCGTAGCGTCGCTTTAATTGAGTCTCGATTTGCGCAAACGCATTTTCGAATCGATTTTTAAGGCTTACCAATTGGTTGTAAATGGAAATGATGTAGAAAACCAATCCGACGAGTATGACGAGAGTAACGATTGTTGAGACGGACATAGGTAGCGCTCCTGCGATTGATGTTTGAATAGTCTAACGAGCTGTTCTGAGAATGCCAAGTGGCGTTTATTGATGTTGCCCGTGTTAGGGGGTGACACCAATACGTTAAGAACTGCGCCAATATTATTAACATTAATGGGCTAAAGCATACGCTGTAGAAAGATGCGTGTATTCTAATCTTTCAGTAGGATGGGAATTGGTTGACGCTTTATTATAAGGAGTCGGTTATATGAGAGATGATATTGTTGTAGTGGGGCTGGCAAGAACGGCTATGGGCGGTATGCAGGGTGTTTTTTCCGATACTCCAGCCACAATTTTGGGAGGCAAAGCCATAGAGGGCGCACTGCTCGATGCTGGATTAGACCCCGCCGATGTGGACGAAGTCATTATGGGGTGTGTGTTGCCCGCAGGCCAAGGTCAGGCGCCTGCACGCCAAGCATCTCTCGCTTCGGGTATATCGACGTCTGTGCCCACAACAACGCTGAACAAAGTGTGTGGCTCCGGCATGAAGGCCGTCATACTGGCTCATAACGCACTCGCAGTGGAGGCTGCTTCTGTCGTGGTGGCCGGCGGAATGGAAAATATGACACGAGCACCGTATTTACTGGATAAAGCACGCACTGGCTTTCGGCTGGGTCACGGTGAAATCTACGATCATATGTTTTTAGACGGCCTGCAAGATGCTTCTACCGGCGAACTTATGGGTCATTATGCGGAAGCTACTGCGGATAAGTATGGCTTTTCGCGCGAGGTACAAGATAACTTTGCCATCCAATCGTTAACACGTTCTCTACAGGCGATTGAGGAGGGCCGGTTTAAGCGAGAGATTACACCGGTTGTTTTAAAAAGCCGCAAAGGCGAAACGGTGATAGATACCGACGAACAGCCCGCGAATGCTAGACCAGATAAAATTCCAGGTTTGCGGCCAGCGTTCAAGAAGGAAGGTACTGTAACCGCTGCAAATGCGAGTTCTATTTCAGATGGCGCTGCTGCGCTGGTGTTAATGCGGGCCGGCAGTGCAAAAGCACAAAATATTAAGCCTATTGCGCGTATTGCTGGCTTTGCTGAATATGCTCATGAACCCGAATGGTTTACAACGGCACCTGTCGGAGCTGTTAAGGCGTTATTGGAGCGCACGAACTGGTCAATAGAGAGTGTCGATTTGTTTGAGGTCAACGAAGCTTTTGCCGTTGTAACTTTAGCCGCAATACAAGAGCTGGCTTTGCCTCTTCATAAAGTGAATGTGAATGGTGGCGCTTGTGCGTTGGGGCACCCACTTGGCGCCTCAGGTGCGAGGGTGTTGGTTACGCTCATTGCTGCGCTTGAGGCGCAGTGTAAAAAACGAGGCATTGCAACTTTGTGTATTGGCGGCGGCGAAGGTATTGCTATGGCTGTTGAAATACCTTAATACCTCGCAACGAGGAATACCGAAAAACGCTATTCAATATATTCAATGGCTCGTACAACTTTTTTAACGCCACTGGTATTGGCGACAACGTCGGTTATTTTGTCTGCTTGTACTTGCGTCATAATGCCCATTAGATAAACGATGGCATCTTCAACAACAAGCTCAACACGAGAAGAGTCTATATCGTTGTGGGCGAGCAATTTCGTTGCAATTTTTATCTCCAAATACCCGTCGTTTGTTCGTGAAATAAAACTCGTTTTGGGTTGGATTTGTAGCTCGTTATAAACCTGTCGCACACGGGAGACATTGCGAGCCGTTTCGCCTGCCAGAGTGTACGCTTGCTTAGTTTCAACCTGTCCTGTCATTAGTACAGTTTGATTAAAACAGTAAATGTTAATGTGCGCTTGATCCAGTTCTTCACTCGCTTTTTTTAAATTCACGGCCACAATCGTACGTAGATTAGAGTCGTCTATTTTATTGCCGAATGAGCGGCGACCGGGATCCGTTTTTATAGGGCCAGATGTGGTCGCGTCAACAAGAGAAACGCAACCGCTTAAAAGAGAGAGGAGAAAGGCACTTAAAATGAATGCTGAAAATTTGGCCATAGGTATGGTTATTCTATCCCGAATAATGTGTTGTCGATAAGGTCGCACAAGCAAAATATGGTGAGCAGGTGAATTTCATGAATGCGGGTTCTGGAGTTGATGGCGGCACAAATCTCAATATCATTGGTATCTAGTAGTGACGATTGATCGCCGCCATCACGGCCTGTGATAGCCACGACCTCCATCCCTCTGTCGCGCGCAGCGCTAACTGCGGCGACTAAATTGGCAGCGTTACCACTGGTACTTAACGTGATGAGAATGTCGCCTTCATGCCCGAGTGCGCGGATGGGCTTTGCGTATATGTCGCTATAGTTATAGTCTGCTGCGATGGCGGTATAAGTGGATACGGAGCTGCCTAACCAGATAGCGGGTAAACTAGGCCGTTCTTTTTCGTACCTATCGATAAGAGATGACGTAAAAATTTGTGCAAGCGCAGAGGATGCGCCGTTTCCGCAAATGAGTATTTTCTTGTCGTTTAGCAGTGCGTTTACAATCTTGTTGCTCGCAGCTTCTATCGAGGGGGCGAGTTGCTCGCCAACCTGCATTTTGGATTCGACACTACTCTGAAATAAGGCGTAAATTCGTTGATTCATACTGAGTGAGCCTAAAAGGCTGCTTGTATCCATTGGGTGTTTTTGTCGTCGAGTCCAATGACATCGAAGCGTATAGGCATAGTATCAGAAAGTCTGTGTTCCAATAGGTAATGTTGTGTTGCCTTAATTATTTTTTGTTGTTTGCCTCTGGTTACCGTTTCAATGGCGCTACCAAACTGGTTTGATTTTCGAAAGCGTACTTCGATGATCACTAAGGTGTTCCCTTGCTGCATAATGAGGTCGATTTCCCCCATTTTACAGTGGTAATTACGACAAACTAAGGTAAGCCCCTCGGCTTTTAAGTAAGCGAGAGCCGCATCTTCTGCGGCATCGCCGGTAATTGTCGCCGGGGCTCTTTTTTTTGAGGAGCGTTTAAATAGCATCACGGGCCGTTACGGTGGGCATTATATAGGCACGGCCCCGTATAAATTGAGCCCATGCTTGTTCGCGTACGATACGCTTTTGTTCATCTAGCCCCAGTTTGCCGGTATTTCCGTAATAGTGAGCATTACGGACTAGCTCCAGTTGGCGCAATCGAGGCGAGAGTTGAAAAGCATCAACACCTAAGGCATAAAGCCGTTGATAGGCACTCGCGCTATTGGCAAATTCATCAATAGCCTGTTTTTCGGGGGTGTGCTGATTAAAAAACCAAGGCAGGGTTGCGAACCTAATACCATTCATATCGCGGTCGGCATTACTATCGATCTCACCGTTATAGATATGGCTGGTGGAATAAACGGGTATATCGCCAGCGTAATGGTAGGCCAGTGTAGGTTTGAGTTGGCGGGCCTGAGTAGGGCGGGCAACCATGAAGATTAAATCAACGTCTTTACGTTGTCTCGGTTCAAATTCCAGGGCTCGGTTCAGTATTTGGCGCATGCGCCTTGCGCGTTGTTGGCTATCGGTAACATCCATTGCGTCGCGAATAAGGTTGGAGTATTCACTTTGCGATTTAAAACGATAATCACCGACAATAGCGCCACCCAGTGATTGCCAGGTCTCTGAAAATGTTGCAGCGGCTCGGTCGCCCCAACCGCTCTTTGGGCCGAGTATCATGGCGCGGCGATGGCCGTCTCGCCATGCTCTTTCTGCTACTTGCGCGGCTTCGTCCTCCACGGCTAAGCCAAATTGAAATAATTGCCCTGTATTCCCTAGTGCGTGTTCGCCGTAGTTAAGGGCCAATGTTGGCACAGGCATATCGAGCCGAAGTGCAAGAGTGTCGATATTGGCCTTGTCCAGTGGGCCTATCACCAGCTCTGCGCCATCAAGTACAGCTTGATCGTAGATCATGCTGATGTCGCCCGCGGCCGTGTCGTAAAAGTGTAAGTTGGGAAGTATGTCTCCTGTTTCTGCTAATCGGTAGAAGGCGGCCATAATCCCGTCACGGATAGCGGATGACGCTTTTTCCAATTTACCGCTTAGCGGTAACAATACCGCAATGTGGGAGGCCTGTTCATCCACCAGTTGTTTGAGTAACTGTAAATCGGCGGGTAAGCGCAAGCTAGCGGGGTGTTCTGGCCAACGCAGCACCCAGTCTTCTACACTTTCTAGCTGCAAACGCATGTTGGTTTGGTTATCTTTGCTCAGCGTGGCTAGTCGGTACCAGCCTTGAGCGGTGGGATCTGAATGCATTTGCGATTCCATTTGCAAATCTTTCAGTGGTAACTCCATTAAAGCGATCCAAATTTTGTCTAGATTCAAGTCGCGGGGCTCGTTGTTCAGCGCAGGCTGCATTGAGTAGCGTGCATCTATAATGAGTCGCTCCGAGATGCAGTCACGAAACTCTGCTAGGTCGCAGAGCAATTGTGCCCGTAGTTCCTGCGCGTGCAGAACAGCGACAGGTTTAGATGGAAATAGGTCGACGAATCGGGCGTCCCATAGTATTCGCTTTGCGATGAAATGTTCGCCTTGCGCTACTGCTACCTGTGCCGCTAGCATGGAGTATGTGAAATAATGTGTATCGTCGAGTGCATTAGGGTATAGGTTGCTGAGCGTGATACGAGCCCAGTCGAGTTCGCCTAATTGGTACATCCCTTCTGCCGCTTCAAGTACGAGCGATGTACGCTGTTTCCCCGTGACGCTTGCGGCTTCGGCCAGCAGTTCATTAATAGATTCTGTACTAATGACTTGACGTTCATCAGGAGGGTCTTCTTTAATCGGTGGTGTACAGGCACTTAACAGTAGTAGTGCCAAGGCTAATCCCAACCTACGAATGTTAGCGTTATAGCCTTTTAGTGGCTGAACAAATTGAATCACAGACTCCCCCGCACAAAATAAGTAAACCTAAAGGCCGAAATATAACAAATGACGAACTCAAACGCGCTATACATAGTCGCAACCCCAATCGGCAACCTTGGTGATATTACCTTAAGAGCTATAGAAACGCTTAAAACGGCTGACATTATAGCCGCAGAAGACACGCGTCACAGCGCGAAATTACTTCAATATTACGGAATAGACACCCCACTTACGCCTTATCATGATCATAGCAATGACACACAGACCCAGCGGCTGCTGGATAAGCTACAGGAGGGCCGGTCAATTGCGTTAATTTCTGATGCAGGCACGCCGCTTATCTCGGACCCTGGTTTTCGCTTGGTAGTACTGGCGCGAGAGCAAAAAATTCGTGTGGTGCCTATACCCGGCGCTTGCGCGGTTGTTACTGCCTTGAGTGCAGCAGGCCTACCCTCAGACCGTTTTTCGTTCGAAGGTTTCCTGCCAGCAAAGAATGCTGGCCGCCGTGCGCGCTTAGAATTAGTTGTCACAGATCCGCGCACATTAATTTTTTATGAATCTCCCCACCGCATTCAAGATTCGCTTGCCGATATGGCCGCGATATTTGGGCAAGATCGACAAGCAGTGTTGGCTCGTGAAATTACCAAAACGTACGAAACGTTCCTGTCCGGTGATTTTGCCCAGTTGCAGCAAGTTTTGTCTGAAGATGCCAATCAATTGCGCGGCGAAATGGTGGTAATGGTACATGGCTACAGTGAACCTCTTGCAGATCCGGAAAGGTTGGAGCCTGACGTAGAAACAATGTTGCGGGTGTTGTTAGACGAGTTGCCGCTTAAGCAAGCTGCGGCCATTGCCGCAAAATTAAGTGGAGAAAAGAAAAACAAATTGTATAAATGGGCGGTGGATAATAAAGGCGCAACGGAAAAGTAAAAAGACCTTAAGTTTGTGACGGCTAACGCCAACAGGCCGCTGCTGAATGATACAGTTGTCAGTTATGCTTAATGAACGAAAACGGTTTAACGTTAGTTGCCCAGTTAAGGAATATTGTGAATGGCTATAAAGTTTAAATCAGGCGTTGTTCTGGTGTTAGTGGGCGTTGGTTTAGTGTCGGCCTATCAGTTAGGCAGGCTTAGTGTTAAACCTATTGCGTTAGAAGTGGCTCGCGTTACAGCGCCAGAGGGTTACGATCTGTCAGCTGCGGAGCCGTGTCTGAGTCATTCACTTGCATTTTCTGTTGAGGAAGAGACTGCTCTAGTGGGGAATAACGCTGGCGATGTACAAGCGGATAGCGCGTTACTCGATAATGACAACGAGGCAAATATGAGTGACGAGCGCTATGCGCAAATGGAGCGTGCGCATGACCAAATTGAACGTTTCTCCGCTTTTACAGATACGGCCCGAAAGGATAATTTGAATCCATTGCAAGTTGTTAATAATCGGTTTGAAGAAGAGGCCGTAGATTATGATTGGGCCGCTAATCGCGAAGACGAATTGTTTTCGATGTTTGATAACCAAAACGAATTGCAAAACATTGCGCCACTATCAGTGAACTGTAAAACGACAAACTGTAAGGTTGTTTTAGCTGTTGAAAGTGAGCGTCAGGCAGAAGAGCTATCTACACTGTATAGCCGTTCTATGTTAGAGAGTGAGGGGGCTGGTATGCCGTTATCGGTATCGCATTTTTTTGATAGCGTGTCGGGCGAGCTGGTGTTTTATCTTTCGGATACGGAGGGTGCGGGGTTGTTTAAATAGTGGTAATTGTACGAACGTAAAAACCCCCTATAATTTGATTGTAGGGGGTTTTTACGTTAAGTAATTAAATTACTTAACGTAAACGCGCCAATTATTACAGTTATTAAATGACGTGGTGTAATTGCTGTTTTTAGATGTAATTGTACAGCTAGAGCCATAGCCGTTAAAACTTTCATACTTACCAATAGCAATGCTGGGGTGTCCGGGACAGCTTACGGAATATTCGGTATATAAATAGCCGCCACCGCCAGTGCCGTAAGTTTGTACTGCGCTGCATTCAGGTGGGTAGTTGCCTTGAACGGGGTCGTTCCATTCAAATATTTTAGCGCCAGCGTGTGCTGTAGTTGCAAAGCCTACCGATAATATTAGTCCTAATAGTTTAGTTTTCATGATCTCTCCAAAATTAGTTTTTCTATATTTATGTGTTTTCGGCGTCCTGCCCAATACCTCAATTAGTGTGTAATTAAAAACTAACGAGGTAATGTAAAGCTCCAAATTTTGTTGGCACGATAGTAATATTGATAGCGACAAGAAGAAAATGATTTTGACGTCATGCGTTAAATGCATGACCCAGTCGTTTTATTGCAGTGCCAAATAGATGAAACAGGTGAAATGGATGAATGTTGTCCTGCGGGAGAGGGGTTGCGCGATTTTTTTAGTGCGGGTTTAAACACTATTAAAAAAACATTTGTGTGATTATATATTTTTGTAAAGCGGGGAATAGTTGTTGTTGGGGCTGACAGCTCATAAAGGTTGTGGGCTTGAGCGAAGAGGGGCTGGAGTTGGATCTGCGCTAAGTATTAGGGGGTGATTACTTTGGTGAAAACAGCCTTAAAAATGAGAGTGTTGTTTGTGATGCAAGGCAGGTTTTCGTGGTTTTCTTGTGTGGGGTTTTTAAACAATGGTTTTTAGGCTCTGGCGAGCGTGAGTATTTGTTTGGGGCGAGGTGTTACTGTCAGAGCGGGCCAAATTTTAACGTTTAAAGAAAAGTATTAGAGTGCCTGCTGCTAGCAATAGAAGCGATTCTCGTGGGGCTTGAGTTAGCTCTGGTATTGCCTGAAGAAGTATATACCCTCCCGCGAACATGCAAGCGGCAGCGCCGATCTTTACTGTGTTGTTGCGTGAACGGTTCATGGCGTTGGATTGTGACTGGCGTAACGCCTTGCTTGCAGCTTTTAATTCCGGGGCAGCCTTTGCTAACGTTTTAACTTCCGAGAGTGTATCGAAAATTAAGTGGGGCACTTGTGGGAATTTTTCCATCCATTCTGGAGCATGGTATTTCAGGTCTTCGAAAAGTGTTTTTGGGTGAAAACGCTCGCGTACCCAGCGTTCAAGGTAGGGGTGCGCTGTATCCCATAAATCCAGTTTTGGGTAGAGCTGTCGGCCTAAGCCTTCGATATTTAAAAGCGTTTTTTGGAGTAAGACGAGTTGTGGTTGCACGGGCATTTGGTAACGCTGAGCTGTTTTGAAGAGGGAAATTAAGGCTTCTCCAAATGAAATTTCGATTAAGGGCTTTTCAAAAATAGGTTCGCATACTGAACGAATGGCGGCCTCAAAGCCCGCAATAGAGGTTGAGCGCGGCACCCAGCCGCTCAGCACATGTAGTTCGGCCACTTGTCGATAGTCACGACGAAACATCGCAAGTAGATTGCGAGCAAGATAATATTGGTCTTCTCTTGTGAGCGTACCGACAATGGCCATGTCTACCGCCATATAGCAAGGGTCGCGAGGGGTTTTCTTCGAAACGAAAACGTTGCCAGGATGCATGTCGGCGTGAAAAAAATTGTGTTCAAACACTTGGGTGAAAAAAACTTCTACTCCGCGCTCCGCTAATAATTTTAAATCGATACCGTGTGATTCTAGCTGTGCCGTGTCGGTTACGGGCAGCCCGTAAAGGCGCTCTAGCACTAAAACGTTTCGCGTGCTGTATTGCCAGTAAACTTCTGGAATGTACAGCATGTTTGAGTTTTCAAAGTTACGTCTGAGCTGCGAAGCATTTGCACCTTCGCGAGCCAGGTCCAATTCATCCAATATTGTTTCGCGGTAGTCATCAATGATTGCTACTGGTCGTAGGCGTTTACCTTCAGTAGTGAACCTTTCGATGAGGCGAGCGATAACGCGCAATAGTTGTGTATCTTTTTCGATTATGGGTTCTAGCCCAGGCCTTATTACTTTTATGACAACATCTTCGCCACTGTGTAAAACGGCTGTATGTACTTGAGCAACGGATGCTGAAGCGAGAGGCTGGCGGTCGAAATGTTTAAAGAGGGTGTCAACGGGGCCTTGTAGTTCACGCTCAACTATTTCGACGAATAATTCACTGCTAAAGGGAGCGACGTTATCTTGAAGGTGGTCGAGTTCAGCCACAATATCGTCAGGGATAAGGTCCGGGCGGGTCGAGAGTAGTTGCCCAAATTTAACAAAAATGGGGCCAAGTTCTTCGAAGGCGCGACGAATGCGTGCGCCGCGATTGTCGGGTGACTTTGGGTAGAGTTTAAATAAGAGTAATAACAGTTTGAATGTGCGAGGGCTGTGGTGGCTGTGCGCCATCTCGTCGAGTCGATAGCGACCAATAGTATGAAGTATTTTAAGTAAGCGAAAAAATTTAGCCACGGTAACGTTTAGGGCCTTAATGCTGTTGTGTGTGTTGTTGCGAGGAAATTGAAGCTAGCAGTTTATTTACTCTAGCGTCTAGTCGCTCGGATTGTTGCCGTAAAGTGTTAACGGTCTGATTGAAACGCTCCAATTCTGTAACGGTAGGTACTGCTCGCAATTCTTCTGTTAGGAATTCACTGATAAATTGTGGGGTGCGTAAGGCTCTTGGTTTTAGTGTGTTAAATAAACCCTTGAATGCTTTAGCGGCATAATGAGCGGGTAGGTCACCTACTTTTTGTGAGAGTGCATCTTCCCAGTCGATGTCGAGGTTTTTCATAAAGTGCTGGTAGTCTGCCAACAAGCTTACCTGCCCGCTAACATTGACACCGCTGCCTGCTAGCGAATGGCTGGGGTTAAAGATAAGCATTAGTAGCGTTAACCATTCGCCCTTGAGGGTTGCGGTAGCTTCGCCGGAATAATGGGCGAGCACGTAAATGTGCTCATCTACAGCATGAAGGTAGAGATTACCTTGTTCACTTTCTATCGCTAGCACTTTGTCGTGCAGTTTAGGGAGGCTGGCGCGGCTACCAGGGTCATACTGAAGTGAAGCATTGAGTGCGGTTTCAATGCTAAGGGCTAAGGCCGTTGCGTATGTGGGGTCTCGTGTGTCCATGAAGGCGCTATGCTTTTATGCCTTTGTGCAGAGCAACGACACCGCCCGTCATGTTGTAATATTTAGTGTCGCTGAAGCCTGCATCCGTGAGCATTGTTTTTAACGTTTCTTGGTCTGGGTGCATGCGAATGCTTTCAGCCAAATAACGATAGCTTTCTGAATCATTCGTAATGAGTTTACCCATGGCAGGCAGTATGCGGAAAGAGTACGTGTCGTAAATCTTTTCAAGCAGGCTATTCTGAGGCTTGGAAAACTCCAGTACGAGTAGTCGCCCGCCGGGCTTCAGGACTCTATACATTGATTTAAGTGCGAGGTCTTTATCGGTAACGTTTCGTAGGCCAAAGGCAATGGTAATGCAGTCGAAACTGTTATCAGGAAAAGGTAAGTATTGGGCGTCAGCTTGAGCGTAATGAACATTGCCCGCGATACCTTTGTCGGTAAGTTTGTCGCGACCGACCTTTAGCATGGAGTCGTTAATGTCGGCTAGTACTACGTTACCTTTGGGGCCTACAAGCCGAGCAAACTTGGCGGTAAGGTCGCCAGTGCCGCCGGCAATATCTAGTACGCTATTGCCGGTGCGTACACCCGAAAGTTCGATCGTAAATTTTTTCCAGATGCGATGTATACCGCCAGACATCAAGTCGTTCATTAAATCGTATTTGGCGGCGACAGAGTGGAATACATCCGCCACTTTTTCGGCTTTCTCTTCGGTTTTGACCGTTTGATACCCGAAGTGTGTAGTGTGATCTTTAGACATGATTAAGCCTCAAATGCTGGACAGGCTTATTGTACCTTAAAAGTGGCTTTTACATGGAGATTCTGCCGTTTATACGACTATAAGGGCTTATAAGGGGCCAACCCATTTCACGGTGGAAGTCTTGGCTGCGTCTTCCTGAGCTTCATGTGTTGCTACGCGATCGAGATAATTTTGCCATTTGTCTGCATTGTTTGCGCCGAGTTCTTGTAGGTATTCCCAAGAGTATATTCCTGAGTCATGTCCGTCACTGAAGATAAGTTTGATGGCATAATTTCCTAGTGGCTCGATACCGGTTATAGCAACAGTTTGTTTATTCAGCTGTAACACTTCTTCGCCAGGACCATGGCCCTTTACTTCTGCGGACGGTGAATACACCCGCAGGTATTCAGCGGCGAGTGGATAATGAGTATCACCAAAGGAAATTTCAAGAATACAGGATTTTCTGTGGAGCTTAATGGCGCTAGGGGTGAGGTTCATGGGTATTGTCTGCATAGAGGTAAAGAGCATGAAGGCGCTGTTCAAGCCGCTCTAGATAACGCTCAAACTTTAGGGCTCTTGCAGTAAGAGCCCTAAAGCATGGGCTGTTAGGCGTTAGAGTAAAATTAGAGTATAAACCGACTTAAATCTTCGTTTTGAGAAAGCTCGCCAAGCTGTTTGTCCACATAGGCGGTGTTGATTTCAATGTTGGCGTCCGCCTTGTCTGTTTCGAATGAGATGGTTTCGAGTAGCTTTTCGAGCACGGTATGCAGGCGACGCGCACCGATGTTTTCTGTGCTTTCATTGACGTTGTAGGCGGTTTCTGCGATGCGACGAATGCCGTCATCGGTGAATGTAATGTTAACGCCTTCTGTTGCGAGCAGTGATTGGTGTTGCTCTGTAAGTGATGCGTCTGGCTCGGTAAGAATGCGTTCAAAATCGTCAGGGGTAAGAGCTTCGAGCTCAACGCGAATAGGGAGGCGGCCCTGAAGCTCGGGGATTAAATCGGACGGCTTCGATAGGTGGAACGCGCCCGAGGCGATAAACAATATATGATCGGTTTTGATCATGCCGTGTTTGGTGCTTACGGTGCAACCTTCTATTAATGGCAGTAAATCGCGCTGAACGCCCTCACGTGAAACGTCTGCGCCTGATGCGCCTTCGCGTTTTGTGACCTTGTCTATTTCGTCTAGAAAGACGATGCCGTTTTGTTCGGCGGCCTCAATGGCTTGAGATTTTAATTCGTCTTCATTAACCAGCTTGGCGGCTTCTTCGTCGGTTAATTGTTTGAAGGCTTTTTTAACGGTTACCTTCGCTTTCTTTGTTTTGCCTGTATTAAGATTAGAAAACATACTTTGAAGCTGATTAGTCATGTCTTCCATGCCGGGTGGGGACATAATCTCCACTCCGACCTTGGGCGCAGCTACGTCTATTTCGATCTCTTTCTCATCAAGCTCGCCTTCACGTAACTTTTTACGAAAAACCTGACGCGTGCTCGATTCATGAGTTTGCTCACTGTCGGTTCTGGCGGGGGGTAGCAGTGCGTCAAGAATACGTTCTTCTGCGGCTTCCATTGCGCGATGTTGGCACTTCGCTATTTCTTGTTCTCTATAGAGCTTTATTGAGCGGTCTACAAGGTCTCGAACGATAGATTCGACATCACGACCGACATATCCAACTTCTGTGAATTTAGTCGCTTCTACCTTAACGAAAGGTGCATTAGCCAATTTTGCTAGGCGCCGTGCGATTTCAGTTTTACCTACACCGGTGGGGCCGATCATGAGGATATTTTTAGGGGTGATCTCATTACGCAAGTTTTCATCAAGTTGCATTCGGCGCCACCGATTTCGAAGGGCAATAGCAACGGCTTTTTTTGCGGCTTGCTGGCCAACAATGTGTTTGTCCAATTCGTGGACAATTTCTCGGGGAGTCATTTGTGACATGGAAAACCCTCTTGCGAATACCGCAGCATAAGGTGCCGGCTAGTATTCCAGTTGTTCAATAGTGAAGTTATGGTTGGTGTATACACATATGTCACCCGCGATGGTGAGCCCTTTTTCAACGATCTCGGCGGCTGATAACTCAGTGTTTTCCAGCAGTGCTCGCGCAGCAGATTGCGCAAATGAGCCTCCGGAGCCGATGGCAATGAGGTCGTCTTCAGGCTGTATAACATCACCGTTACCCGTGATAATGAGTGAGGCATCTTTGTCTGCAACCGAAAGCAGTGCTTCTAAGCGTCGCAGTGCACGGTCGGTGCGCCAATCTTTCGCGAGCTCAACGGCGGCCCGTACGAGCTGGCCTCCATGGGCGTCGAGTTTGGCTTCAAATCGTTCGAATAATGTAAAAGCATCGGCCGTACCGCCGGCAAAGCCCGCGATCACTTGATCGTTATAGAGTCGCCGAACTTTTCTCGCATTGCCTTTCATGATGGTGCTGCCAAGTGATACTTGGCCGTCGCCGCCGATAACCACTTGGTTGCCGCGACGTACAGATAGTATGGTTGTACCGCGATACTGTTCCACGGAAATTCCTTAAGTACGTAGTGATAGAGTAAGCAGCAGATGTGGGGGCTGCGTGCAGTAATTCAAGCGCAATTAAAGGTTTACGGAGAAGAGTGGTTGGGCGTACGCTTGAGTACTAGAGCTTCATATTGATTTGATACTAATGTGCTGCGTGCTTTTTCACGTTGAGATCGTGATTCGAATGGGCCAACTAGCACTCGATGCCATGTCTCGCCATTGCGTATACGCGCTTTTTCGATATGCGCTTCTAGGTTTAGCAAAATGAGTTGCACTTGAAGCTGTTCTGCGTCTTTTGGGTTCTTAAACGAAGCTACCTGTAAAATATACTCTTCTTCACTCGCGACTGAGGGCGTTTCAGGTGCGATTTCGAGGGGGCTTTCTTTCATGAAGTCTGGAATAGTGACGTCATTTTCTTTGAGGATGTCGTAGAAATCGAAGCGCGGGGTGGCGGGTGTTTTGATGTCCGTTTTGGGTGATTCTGATGATGATGGCGACGGCTTGCGCCCAATTTTTTGGATAGGATCCATTTCGGATAGGCGCATTAAGAACATGATGAACGCGCCAAGAATACAGCCTGTGAATAGCCATACCCAAGCGGGAACGCGAGGCTCAAGGGTTTTTCTGCGAGCGTGAGGCTGATTTTTACGTGCGTGGTTTTGCGCCATATTTGGTGTGTGTAACTTTTTATGTCTTAAATAGGGGGTGGAGTGGTGGGTTCTGTTGTCGCGAGGCTCCCTTCTGCGCTCTCTTTCGCCCTTTAGGGGTATAAGCCTGAAGCCTATCACAACAAGGTGCTCTAAAATAAATTTTCATAATAAATTTATTGGTTTACGTCTATAACTTAATATATTATCGAGATAAATTGTAGCAAAATGTAAGGGCTCTGGGCTTTGCTGGCCCTGATTTGCTAAAGTGCAAAGTAGCCTAGCCTATTTATGGGTAGCCGTTCAGTCGTGATTGTTCGCACATGATCTAGTTGGCTTATCGATAAATCACTTTATTTAGCCAGTACTCGAATTCCTCGATTTGAAGAAATGGATATTGTTATGACCCCGATCAAGCTTAACCTCAAACCGTTCATACTGCTGTCGCTCCTCGGGCTTTTTCTAGTCGGTTGTGGTGGTGCTCCTGGTAACACGCCTGGTTTAACGCCTGGAGTTGATGATACCGACAGTTCGTTTCTTAAAATTGGCACTGGTGGTGGTTCCTCTTTTTCCGAGGGTGTTGCCAGCGGTGAGCTGATAACGGCTAACTCAAGCAGCGCGTCTTGGGTTGTTGGTGTGGTGATTGTGGGTAATGGCAATATCGCAGTCGTTGATGAATACACCGTTAACTTTACTTCTACTTGTGTGGCAACCGGGTTATCAACATTGAGTCGAGATTCGGCGGCCACGGTAGCGGGGCGGGTGTCGGTCAGTTACACCTCCGACGGCTGCAGTGGTATCGATACTGTTGTAGCGACGGTCAATACTGGCAGTAACGTGATTTCGGCGGTTGTTGATTTGAATATTACTCAGGCGACCGGTAACTCCGGTGGCGGAGATGAAGGCACTGTTGTAAGAATGGGGTCTGGTACTGGCGCGGCATTTCAGGAAGATGTGTTGTTGGCAGGTTCTACCTCGTTGCCTGCGGGTGGTGATACGAGCATAACCGTTAGCTTGGTTGATATAGACGGTGTGCCTTATACCGCTGTAACGCCAGTGGTATTTTCGTCTGGTTGTGTGTCGTCTGGCTTGTCTGAATTTGCACCTGAAGAGGTGAGTACTAGTGGCGGTGTTGCCAGCGCGCAATACCGCACAAACGGTTGTACGGGTACGGATATTGTTACGGCCACGGCAACAGTAGACGGTATCGATTTATCGGCGTCAGTAAGTTTGTCGATCGAGTCTGATAACGTTCTGGGTATAGAGTTTGTTGAGGTTGTTGAGCCACTTCTGTCTTTACCTGGGGCTGGTGGTGCTGAGACTACAGAGGTGTTTTTCCGGTTGTTGGGCGGTTTGGGTGCGCCAGTTGTGGGAGAGGCTGTTTCCTTTCGCTTGAGTTCTTCAATTGGTGGGATTTCAATTGCGCCAAATCGAGAAAGCGATATCAGTGACTTTGACGGCATAGTCTCTACAACAGTTCAAAGCGGCACAGTTAGTACCACCTTCCAAGTGGTAGCAACACATGATGCAACAGGAAATTCAACTAATTCGGACGGTATTGTTGTGTCGAGTGGCGTGCCAGTCGACAGTAAGTTCTCGCTTTCGCTCTCTACCTTTACGCCTCGCGATGCATTTGATACTGACGGGATAGAAGTTGATTTAAGTATTATTGCCAGCGACTATTTCGGAAACGATGTGCCCGATGGTGCTCAGGTTTATTTTGCTTCTCCTGAGAGCGGTAACGTGGATCAGAGTTGTATATTGATTAGCGGAGAGTGTTCCGTCGTGTGGCGCAGCGCGGGAAGTCGACCTGATGATTTCCGTGCATCGATAATTGCGTATATCGACGGCGCAGAAGATTATACCGATACGAACGGTAATACTGTTTATGATGCCGGCGATGTGCGTGGAATCGATTTAGGTGAACCGTTTATCAACGAGGATGAATTGGGCGGTTATGATATTGGCGAGTTTTTTGTCGATTCGAATCGTAACGGTATCCGAGATGTTGCGAATGGAGAATGGGATGGCCCGTGCCTAGATGCTGTTGATGCGTCTGCTGATTGCTCGGGTAATGATTCCGTCTCGATATCTAAAGTGGCTGTTATTCGAATGCCAACGGACACGCCAAGAATGATCGAGGCGACCATCGATTATTCCGATGGTGTTGGTGCTCGGGATTTGTTTGAAGGGGCTCTTATTGATTTGGAATTGTCGCCAGACTTATCCGTTCTGATTACTTTCACTATTGCCGATAACAATACATTGGCCGATATTTTTGGCGGGCATCCAATGCCTTCTGGAACAAATTTTATTATCGATAGGGTCTACCCGTCTGGCGTGGTGTTTGATGATGGTGCCATCGCGGGAGATACTGAAGTGGAGGTTTCGAATTCGGCTACAGGCCCTACGACCTTCTCAGTGGTTATTTATGCTGAAGATGACGGTGACTTTAGTACCGGTTCTTTCTTGCAGGTTGGTGTTCATGAAGGCGGTGCGGCCACTGAAAAACTGGGTGAGTTTGTTTATCGATTGCGTATGTAATATTTTTATTCTTCGCCCCTTGGAGACTGTGTGAGGGGCGAGATTTTAGTGTGTTAACTTTCTAAAGCATCTACATCTATCGACCAGCGTGTTCTTTTTGCGAGAGCGTGCTGGTCTATGTGTTCTAGCCCCTTCTTTAATATTTCTTGTAGTCCCTTTCTTGAGCTGGCGGTTAGCTGAAATTGATAGCGATACCTTTCGTTCAGCTTTTCCATTCGAGCGGGCACCGGCCCTAAATAACGCAGATGCTTTGACGCTGGGGCTAGCTGGTTAAAAGTATTGGCGACCATTTGTAAAAACTCAATGGCGTTGTTAGCCCGTTTTGATTCTGCTCTAAACAGCGCGGTGAACCCGAAAGGGGGGAGGCCGGTTACTTGTCTTTCCTTGAGGATTTCGCGTGCGTATTGGTGGTATCCCTTCGTTAATAAGAACTGTAAAAGAGGGTGGTCTGGGGTATGGCTTTGAATAAGCACTTGCCCTGGTATGCTTTCTCTTCCTGCTCGTCCAGCCACTTGTACGATTAGTTGACCCATGCGTTCGGGGCCGCGAAAATCCGAGCTTAATAGCCCTTGATCGCAATCAACGATTATCACCAAGGCGATATTGGGCAGGTGGTGTCCTTTTGCGAGCATTTGAGTACCGATAAGGATGCAGGGGGCTCCTTCCGCGACTTGCTTTAACGTGTTACTTAACGCGTTTTTACGCTGTGTGGAATCTTTGTCGACGCGCAAAATAGGTGTGCTGGGGAAGCGTTCGTTTAGCCACAGCTCTGTTTGTTCTGTTCCTAGGCCTTTTGGATTGATGTCATCGCTATTGCAGCTGGGGCAGCGACGTCGCACAGGCTGCTGCGAGTCGCAATGGTGGCAGTGCAGGTGGAGTGGGGACCGATGGAGGGTCATGTGTGCGTCGCAGTTACGGCATTCGGCAACCCAGCCGCATTGATGGCATAGCAGTGTTGGGGCATACCCTCGACGATTTATAAAAACAATGGCTTGGTGTCCATTGTTTAATGTGGCGCCTAAAGCCTCGACGGCTTGATTGCTAAGGCCTGCCGACAGAGTTTGTTGTCGCAGGTCGACAATTCGAATCCGTGGGGGTTGCGCTTTGCCTGCACGCTTCGTTAAGCGAAGGTGTTGGTATCTGCCTTGAAGGGCGTTGTGCAGCGTTTCTAAGGATGGTGTTGCGGAACCCAAGATGATGGGAATCTTGACGTTGCTTGCGCGGAAAATAGAAAGGTCACGTGCAGAGTAACGAAGATTGTCTTGTTGTTTGTAGGAGAGGTCATGCTCTTCATCGATGATGATGACCCCCAAATTCTTTATCGGTGTAAGGGATGCGAGGCGAGTACCGATCACAATGCGTGCCCGCCCGTCTCGGGCGGCAAGCCAGCTTTGTGTTCTTTTAACTTCACTAATGTTGGAGTGGAGCTCTGCTATCTCGCAGTTAAATCGGCGGCGAAAGCGCATGACGGTTTGGGGTGATAGGCCAATTTCAGGAATGAGAATGAGAGCTTGTTGTTGGGCTTGTAGGACGCGCGCAACGACTTGAAGGTAGATTTCGGTTTTCCCGCTTCCAGTGGCGCCTTCGAGTAGGTATGTATTGAATTGGTGGTAACGGAGGTGATCGATGGCCGCTTGCTGTTCATCGGTTAGTGACAATGGCGCTTCTTTGAGTAGTGTGTCAGTGCTACTGGTGATTTTGGGGGGCACGTCTGTGGCACATTTTTTTTCCAGCAACCCTTTTTTTTGCATGCTAGCAAGCACGCTATTGCTGAAACCGAGGCTGGAGGCTTTATCCTGTGTAAGCTGGTTGTGCTGTAGAAGGTGTTGAAATATTTGTTGTTGTTTTTTTGCGCGCTTTAGTGCGTCGTGCGGCAGGCCTTTTGCCTCGATGGTTAATGCCCAAACTGTGGTCTCGGCTTGTTCTGCTTTGCCCTGGCGCAATCGCTGGGGAAGAGCGGCGTGAAGTGTTTCGCCAAAAGGGTGCTGATAATAATTTGAGGCCCATCCGCAAAGTTTTAGAAGCTCTGCAGGGATGATAGGTTGTGCGTCTAGAATGGCGTTCGCTGGCTTAATCCTGCTTGGGTCAATCGTCGGGGTTTGGTGGCAAGAAACGATAACGCCAACGAGTGTTTGTGAGCGAAAGCTTACTTCTGTGCGACGGCCGATGAGGTCGGATTCTTCGCCCGGTTTTATCGGTATGGGGGATAGATAGTCGAATAGTCGTCGTAACGGGACAGGCAGCGCGACGGCCAAATACCAAGCGTTAGGCGGGTGAGGTGGATTGAGGTCCGAGTTAGGTGTCATTGTGGAATTCTACACTAGAGGAGTGTCTTGCTGGTGGTTGCTTGGGGTAGTTTTTCAGGCAAAAAAATACCCGCGAAAAAGCGGGTATTTTGGATGTTTTGTAAGTTTGGAAGCTTATTTTTTTGCGCTGCGAGCAAATCGCTTGTTGAAGCGATCGATGCGGCCGCCACTGTCCAACACTTTTTGTTTGCCGGTGTAGAACGGGTGGCATTCAGAACACACGTCGATGTGAATCTCTTTTGCTAATGTGGAGCGTGTCTTAATGCTATTGCCGCAGCTACAGGTAGCGATCATTTCGCCGTAATTGGGTTGAATATCGTTTTGCATGGTATTGCCTCTATGTGCCAATTTGGCTTTTCTGGGTTCCGCCACCTGATCTATTGCCAAGCACCGAACCGCGTTTATGAGAGCCCAGAGGTCGAAGCGCTTCGTGCTTGGCCGGATTTGGGAGGGCGCATACTAGCAGAATAAAGCATCAAAGCAAATGCTTGGTCGCTGTCAGCAGGCGGTTTAAAAAAGCTCCTCGGTTAAACGTTCTTCATTTTCGTAAGGGTTAAAAAGTGGGGATGTGTCCTCTTTTTCAGGGGGTACATTTTCAACCCGAAAGTATTCAAATTCGGCGTCGGGGTCGCCGGTGTGGGCTCGTTCGCCAGTTTCAGGGTCAATTTTAATGCTGATAATGCCTTCTGGCTGAACGCGGGTTTTTTCCTGTGTCCCGTCAAGGGCCGTTCGCATAAAGTCAATCCATATGGGTAGAGCGGCTTTGCCGCCGAATTCGCGCTGCCCAATAGGGGTGTTTTGATCAAACCCGAGCCACGTTGTAGCGACTATGTCACTGTTATAGCCAGAAAACCAAGTATCGACGGGGCCGTTAGTGGTGCCTGTTTTGCCCGCAAGATCATTTCGGCCGAGCACTTTTGCTCGAACGCCTGTGCCTCGCTGAATAACGTCCCGAAGCATGGAGTTGATGATGTAGGCTACTCGTTCATCAAGTACTCTCTGCGCTCGCGGAAAGTCCTTTGGGCTTAAAAGGCCAAGAAGGCGTTTTAGCTCGAAAGGTATTTCAAACGGGTCGTCACTTAAATAGGGGTATTCCTCGTCTGGGTCGAACGGAGTGCTAGAGAAAGTTTCGCCTGTATCACAGTCGGAGCAAACAGTTAACGGAAGCGCCTCATATACGGTGTTGCCGGTATTATCCAGTATCTGTTCTATCAGATAGGGTTGAACTTGATACCCGCCGTTGGCAAACACGGCATAACCGGTTGCAACGTCTAGGGGCGTTAGTCCGTGGCTGCCCAGTGCAAGTGATAGGTCGCGCGGGAGTTCATCCTCAGTAAAGCCAAATCGATGCATTCCTCGTATGGTGTTGCCAATGCCTACTTCGCGTAGAACGCGAATAGAGACAAGGTTACGTGAGCGATAGAGTGCCTCTCTCAATCGTGTGGGGCCATCAAATTTCCCGCTAGAATTTTTGGGTCGCCATGTGCTTTCGAGTGCTGCGTCATCAAAGACTATAGGGGTATCCATTATGATAGAGGCTGCTGTCATCCCGTTTTCGAGAGCGGCATTATAGATAAAAGGCTTAAAATTGGAGCCGGGTTGTCGTTTGGCTTGTGTGGCACGATTAAAGTGGCTTTGGTTGAAGTCAAACCCGCCGACAAGCGATAAAATAGCGCCATTTTGGGGGGCCAGTGCGATTAGCGCAGCTTGAGCATTCGGAACTTGGCTTAGGCTGTAGCCTTTTTCTGTATTGCCCGATAATCGAATTACGTCGCCTAGGCTTACCACATCTGCGGCACTTTTGGGGGATGGGCCTAGACGGCTTTCCGAGACATAAGCTTTGGCGTTGGAGATCCCCTGATCCCAGTCAATTTTTGTGGTGCTGCCATCGGGCAAGATGGCGATAAAAGCGGTGTCTTCTATATAAGCCACGGCTGCGGGCGTTAAGTCACCGTAGGTGGGGAGACTTTTGAGTTTGTCCTGCCAGGCGTCGACTAGAGGTTGAAAATCTAAAGGTTGTGTTGTGGGTTCGGGCTCGACGTCGATTTCTGATTCTGATGCGTTTAGGAGGGGAGCGTTCGCGGCTTCGTCACCCGGCATATTCGGTAGTAGCGTCAGAGATTGTTCTGGCCCACGGTAACCATGCCGTAAATCGTATGTTAATAGTCCGTTTACGATGGCGAGATTAGCGCTCTCTTGCATTGAGCTGTTGATCGTTGTAAAAACTTTGTAGCCGTCGGTGTAAGCTTCAAGGCCAAATAGCTCGATTGCTTTGGCGCGAGCCATTTCAGCAATATATGGTGCTTGAACATCGAGATTACTATTGTGGTAGCTGGCACTTACAGGCTCGGCAATGGCGAGTGAGTAGTTGTTTTGTTCTATTTTGCCGAGGGACAGCATGCGCCCTAATATCCAGTCTCGTCTCAGAAGCGCGCGCGAGGGGTTGGCAATGGGGTTCATGGTGGACGGGCCTTTTGGCAAGCCTGCCAGCATAGCAATTTGAGCTAGACTTAGTTGGTCGAGCGGTTTGCCGTAGTAAACTTGGCTCGCGGCGTTGATACCGTAGGCGCGATTGCCAAGGAAGATAATGTTGACGTAAAGCTCTAGAATCTCTTCTTTGCTTAATTCTTGCTCTATGCGCAGCGCCAGCAAAATTTCATTAAATTTTCGTGCAAAGGTCTTGCGGCGGGAAAGGTAATAATTACGCGCGACTTGCATAGTGATGGTGCTGCCGCCAGAGGCTCTACGGCCTGTCAGAACAAGCTGGCTTGCGGCCCGCATGAGGCCTTTTAGCGACACGCCATTGTGCTCGAAGAAATCGTCATCTTCAGCGGCAAGCAATGCGTCCACATAGCTTTGTGGAATATTGTTGAATTTTATAGGTGTGCGCCGTTTCTCACCAAATTCAGCTAGAAGCTTGTGGTCGGCGGAATAAACGCGCAATGGCGTTTGTAGTTTCACGTCTCTCAGGCTGTCTACGGATGGTAGTTGAGGGCTGAGAATAAGGTACATACCGGATAAAACACATAAAGTGCCGCCGGTTCCTGCGAGTGTCAGCCAAAGGCTGACGATTAAAAAGCGTTTTTTGATAGTCATTTGAGTATTTTAAAACTGAATAAGGGGCCGGATCGCAATAGGTTTTGCCATTATAAGACCTTTTTCACACTTTACCTATGTAGTCACAGGTTGCAGCCTATACTTAAAGTGCTATAACATAAACATAACCTAAGTAGCGGATATAGATAGAAAAATGGGTATTCTCAG
>Ga0065722_101792_pt1 | contig 63826 bp, 58 predicted proteins | sample BansetMetagenome_FD_59109 | JGI IMG/M metagenome (GOLD analysis project Ga0065722, IMG submission 59109) | Bankia setacea gill microbial communities from Puget Sound, Washington, USA - Caecum Enriched | ecosystem: Host-associated > Mollusca > Digestive system > Ceca | place: United States... | reverse complement strand
GGCAGCCGCCACAGGCAACCGCATATTTTTGAGCAGTACGTAGCCCAGGAATCGTTTTGCGGGTGTCTAATATTTTAATGTCGGTACCTTCTACGAGGCGAGCGTATGCTTTTGCTTTGGTCGCAATCCCAGAGAGTAACTGTAAAAAATTAAGGGCTGTACGCTCGCCAGTGAGTATTGAGCGTGTATTGCCTGTTAGGCTAAAAAGTGTTGTATTGGCTTTAACTTCTTGTCCATCAGTTACATGCCATTGAACCTTTTCGATGCCGCCGAGTTGTCGAAAGGTCTCGTTGACCCATTCTGTGCCACATACAACGCAATCTTCCCGAGTGATGACTTCGGCCGAATCAACTTTATCGTTATCGATAAGTTGAGCGGTAATATCTCCGTCGTGAATGTCTTCTTTCAATGCTTGCTGGACAGAGCGTTGTATGTCGATGCGGATATCGTCTAGTGTTAGGTTCATAGTGTAGCGATGTCTGTTGTTGGTTAGCGAGTATGTTGGCGGAGGGTTAATTGATTGCCTTCTTGGGTGAAATCTAGTGTTTTAAGCGCACTCATACCGAGAAGTATTTCATTATCGCCCATCATGCCTGGGTTGAGTGAAGCGCGTACATTGTGCAGTGATATTGGCCCAAGGCGTAAGTGGTCAATTGTTGTGGACCATACTTTCACTTTTCCGTTTGCCGTGGTTACGGTGAATGGAGCTCCGCGTTTAAGGCCTAGAACTCTTTCCATATTAGCGGGAATTGCAACATGAGTCGCGCCGGTATCAAGTAAGAATGTGACGGGATGGCCGTTTATATGCCCATTGGCGACATAGTGACCCCAGCGGTTTCGTTCTAGCGTTACATTAATTTCATGTTGCTGGATTTCCCCATTGACTTCGCGGTTGGGGTTGTAATCGTTTTCTTCTTGGTTGGAGAAAAACAAAGTCAGCCCTGTTAGCACAAGTATCCAGCAGGCGATTAACATACCTTTTCCGGCGCTTTTTCCTGGGGGTTGTTGGCTAGGCATAGGGACTCTGGGTTAGGGGATGAATATTTAGCGAAATAAGGTTCGCGATAGACTGTATTTTTTGATTATAACAACTCATATTTGATAGGTCATAGAAGTATTAAGTGGTTCACGCTTTGCCCTAGTGCGTGTGATACATCTCTCGAACCCATCAAGCTTCCGTAGGCGCGCGGAGCGCATCCAGTATACTGAAACGTAGCTGCTCGACTAATACTGTCAGCAACTGAGAATTATTGTCAGTTCAATGCTTATATAGGTGTTAATAGGAGGCGATACGTGCCTGAAAATGCCAAAAAAACAGCAAATGTGAAGGTAGTACATTTGGAACCTGAAAGTCAAAAAATGGCCAGAGCACGCATTGCTCGGTTACCGGCCGCCATCCATGCTGTTCACGAGAAAGGTAAGCAGCTGCTTCAGCAGCAACTAAAAGCTTTTTTTGACCAAGCTGACGACTCCCTTTTTAGCCTCGCTGATAAGGCCGCGTCAAACCAAGAGCAGAATATCTATTTTGACTCTATGCGCGAAGTACGTGTGCAGCGTCGAGGTATTGAAAAACGTTTTAACAGCTCTATTGATGACGCTTTTGCGAATTTGGCGTCTAATCAGGTCCAGCCAGAAAATACGTCGTATGGTGATACCCTCGATGGTGAGGCGCTTTCGCTGGTTCAGAACGATGAACTTGAAGAGATGGTCGCAATGGAATCGTCTGTTACTCGGGCGAATAGCGAATATGCCGAAGCGGTGCAACAAATATCCTTGCGATTGGATAGTTTAGTGCCTGTAAAAGTGTATCAAGCGAATAACCCTCTAGGACCGGAGGTGTTAGCGAATGCATTTATCGATCAAGCTAAGCGTCTCGATATTGATATTAAAGCTAAATTGGTTTTATTTAAGCTATTTGATCGGACGGTGATGCAAAATTTAGGAGCCCTTTACAGCACTGTCAATCAATTGCTAGTAGAGCATAATGTATTGCCCTCGCTTAGCGTAAAAGGCACCTCTAGTACCGCTTCTCATGGCGTGCATAATGTTTCCCAAACGATACAATCAGCGGCAACAATGGCTGTTGAATCTGGGGCCGGTAACACGTTAAGCCATGAGGTTGTTGCGCTTATTCAAACGATGCTGGACCAGCAGCAAAAGCCTGTTATGGGTGGGGTTGTTGCCGAGGTTGTGCAGCTACTCTCTATGGTTCAAAAATCGCCATCGCCTGTCACGAATGTTAATGGTGGCATTAACGCGTTAGAGTTAATCGGCCAGTTACAACAACAAAGCGGTAGTGAAGCCTCTATTGGTCGCTCCGAGCAAGAGGTGATTAATCTTGTCGACATGTTGTTCAATTTTATTCTCGAAGATCGAAACTTAGCGGTAGAGATGAAAGCTCAAATCAGCCGTATGCAAATTCCAATGGTGAAGGTCGCGCTATTAGATAAGTCTTTTTTCGCGAAGGGTGGGCATTCCGCTCGGCGGCTGCTTAATGAAATTGCGACGGCTGCGCTGGGTTGGCAGCCTCCAGTAGGAAAAGGTAAGAGCGACCCTCTTTATCAAAAAATTAATGAGGTTGTTGTTACATTGCTGACCCGTTTCGATACGGATGTCAGTATTTTTAATGACCTTTTAGCCGATTTTTCTTCTTTTGTTGCGAAAGATCGCCGTCGTGCAGCGATACTCGAGCGCCGTACGCTTGATGCCGAAGACGGAAAAGCAAGGGCTGAAGTGGCACGCACCATTGTGGCGATTGAAATAGAGCTTCGTACGGTTGATAGGGTGCTACCACCCGTGGTTAAAAAGCTTATAGATGGCCCCTGGAGCAACGTGCTGTTCGTGAACAATTTGAAGTATGGCAGTCATTCCGATAGCTGGATGGGTGCATTGAAAACACTCGAAGATTTAGTGTTGAGCACTCTTCCTCCGAGATCGGCAGAAGAGCGAAAGACGCTTATTCAGCTAGTGCCAAAGTTGTTGCAGCGATTGCGCTCAGGGCTGGACTCTATCTCGTTTAACCCATTCGAAATGTCCGAGATATTTAAAGAGCTGGAAAATGTTCATTTGGCGTGTATTCGCGGAGAAGGAATAGAAATTGAGGTCGCCGAAGAGGCGGTCTTGCCCGAAGAGGAGGTTCTCGATGAGATTACTGAAATCTCGGGTGATCTATTAGCGGATGTTGACGCTGCATTGGGTATCGAACCTGAGACCAGCCATTCAGGAGGGGCGAGCGAAGTGTCGGGTGTTACTGCCGCACCATCACGGCAGGAAAGAGACCAAGAAAGTCGCCAACATAGTGACCACACACCGCAGCAAAACGCAAAAACGGTTGTTACTGCTGATGTCGCTTTTCCACCTGACGATGCTTTTATGTTACAAGTGAACAGCTTTGTCCAAGGTGCTTGGTTTGAAATGACCGATGAAGAAGGCATCATGGCACGCTGTCGTTTAGCGGCCGTGATTAAACCTACCGGCAAGTATATCTTTGTGAATCGCAACGGTATGAAGGTCGCTGAAAAGGCGCAGCAGGAGCTGGCTCAGCTATTGAAACAAAATCGTTTACGAGCGTTGGATAATAGTATGTTGTTCGATCGCGCGCTAGAAACCGTGGTATCGGGGCTTCGTAAGACTTAAATCAAGGCGCCATACTTACACTGCGCACATTTTATGTGGGATTTTGCGCATTGCTTTGGGCTTGCTTTTACTCAAAAGCTTGAGGTGAAAAAGGTACACCACTGGCTACTCTCAACGACCTATGCGCATTGCTTCTCGACTCCTCCCCTCATTCTCTAGGCCAAGGACGGCGTTTAATCGGCGTGTTATGTGTGTTTTATCAGGTTACTATACTGCCTAGGTTTAATTGAATGGAGTGTAACGATGAGTGCAATCGAGAACGGTTGGTATCGGCACGCACGTGTAGCGCGCTCACCTAATTATAATGATCGCCCCGCTAACACACTTGTCTCTCTTTTGGTTATTCACAATATTAGTTTGCCCCCGGGGGAATACGACAACACTTATATTGAACAGTTCTTTCAAAACGTCTTGCCCGTGGGCGCTCATCCGTACTTTAAAACGATTGAAAAACTGCAGGTGTCTGCACATTGCGTCATTAGACGCGGTGGAGAGGTGGTGCAGTTCGTGTCTTTCGATCATCGCGCGTGGCACGCCGGCGTTTCGGTCTTTGAGAATAGAGAAAACTGTAATGACTATTCTATTGGTATAGAGCTGGAGGGGACTGATACCGAGCCCTATACTACAGAGCAATATCGCTCGCTAGGCACCTTAACTAAGAGTATCCTGCGACAATTTCCGGCCATTAATGCTGTGCGCAGAATCGTGGGGCATAGCGATATATCGCCCAATCGGAAGACGGATCCTGGGCCTGCTTTTGACTGGCCCTACTATTATTCCCTGCTGAACGATGCACATTAACCTGGAGACTCTATGAATCTGTTCATAGTCATTATCGCTATAGCTTTTATTCAAGTGTGGGGAGCGTCGAACCCTTTACATCGCGATGCTTGGTTTTTTTCGTGGACGAATCGTGTTGTAAAAAATGACATGATCGGCGCGGATTTTAAGGTAATTCTTGCGGTTGGCCTGCCGGTGTTAATATTGCTGGGGCTTNCTGCTGTTGCTATGCAGTTTTCACAATGGTTGCTTCTCCCGTTAGGTGTTGTGGTTTTGCTCTATAGTTTTGGTCGCGGAGAGTTCGGCGATATAGTCGCAGAGTATACAAAGGCGTGCTATATCGAAGATTGGCGTTCGGCTTTGGAGCGAGCGGAGCGCTTAGGTGTGGATACAATCGATTTACGAGAAGGGGATTGGTCTGAGCTACATGAACATGTGTTAAACGAAGCGGGTTATAGAGGCTTTGAACGTATGTTTGCCATCTTATTTTGGTTTTTTGTTTTAGGCCCTGTTGGGGCGATAATGTATCGATTGGTGTTTTTGTTTTCTCACGAAGCTCAACCCAATGACGATTTGGCCAGGCGATTACGGTGGATGTTAGAGTGGCCGGCGGTACGATTGTTAGGTTTGTCTTTTGCGCTTACCGGAAACTTTGTTGGATGCTTCCAGCGCTGGAGGGAATGTGTTTTTTGTGCGAAAAGAACCACTATAGCCGTGCTCAGCCCCTTAATTTTGGGGGCGCTTATGGTCGATGAGGGGTTGGCTCAGACGTGTGAAGTGACGAGAAAAGAATTAAACCTGCTTAATGGTCTTTACACGCGTACCCTATGGTTTTGGCTCGCTACGGCCTCTGTGTTAATCATCTTAATCTAGCTGGTGAGGGCGTTGTTTCGTTTTGTTAAGCTATTGATTGTAAAGAGATAATTGTTTTTTTGGGAGAAGCTTTTACACTACGCTAAGGGGAATTTACGTGAATGACGGAAACGGCTTGACCTCGTTAGATCATAAGCATAATATGAGCTTCCTTACCGGCTGGCTGTACATGCATACAGTTCTCCCCTTCGCACGGATGCGGCCATAGTACCCTTGAAGAAGCCCCTCCCTTGGCTTCTACCCCTGAACTAAGAGTGCGGTACCTCCAGCCCGGTAAGGCCCTTCTTTATATAGGTGTAATACCTATAATACCTATAAGACAGCTTCCATTGGGTTATCTATTCCCTACCTTTTATTCTTTTGATGGGATGCGATTAAAACCGCAAGTATTATGGCGGGAATGCCCATTACAGCGGCATATAAGAAAAAAGTCGAATAGCCAAATTGGTCAACAATAACCCCAGAAAAACCGCTTTGAAATTTACCCGGAAGGGTCATTAAGGAAGAGAACAGAGCGTACTGGGTGGCCGTGTAGGCGCGGTTGGTTAGGCTCGATAGATAGGCGATAAAGCTCGCGGTGGCGAATCCTCCGCTTAAATTATCGGCACTAATGGTAATAATGAGCCATTGTTGTTCTGCCCCCACAATAGCGAGCTGCATGTAAAGCAGGTTTGTTATAGCCACAATAACGGCGCCGAAAATTAACGGGCGGTATACCCCAAATCGAGCGACACAAAGGCCCGCAATAAAGCCCCCAATAATTGTCATGGCAAAACCGTACAGTTTCGAAATACTGGCTATTTGTGTTTTAGAAAAGCCAAGATCTAAATAGAAAGGGTTAGCCATAATACCCATAGTGATGTCGCTAAGCCTGAAGAGCCCAATAAACACCAAGATGAGTATGGCAAAGCGACCGTTACGTTGGAAAAAATCAATAAAGGGGTAAACAACGGCGTGGTAAAACCAGGTTGCCGTCAAGATCTCTTCTAGGTTTGTTGAGGGTGTACCACCGCTAGGTTCTTGAATTCTAAGTGTAAACAGGATACCGGCGCCCATGAGGGCCGCCATCGCATAATACGCGGTAGGCCAATCAATGATATCGGCGATAAATAAGCTGCCGGCGCCCGCGACCAGTAAGGCTAATCGATAGCCAAGGTTATAGGTCGCAGCCATCGCTCCTTGGTATTCAACTTGTGCGATTTCTATGCGATAGGCATCTATCACAATATCTTGTGTAGCAGAAGAAAAGGCAACGAGAACCGCACATAATGCGACAACAAGTAGTTGGTCAGATGGGTCTGTAAGTGCCATTAATACAAGGCCGGCCACAATGCCTAATTGGGCGAGCAGTAGCCAACTACGTCGTTTTCCCATCGTTCGCGTTAGAAAAGGTAGCGCGAGATTGTCGACAATGGGAGCCCAGATAACTTTGACAGAGTAGGTGATGCCAACCCAGCCAAAAAAGCCTATTGCTGTGCGGCTCACATCCATATCGCGTAACCAAGTACTTAAAGTTGAAAAGACGAGTAAGTATGGCAACCCGGCAAAAAACCCCAGTACAAGCATCAAGAGAACGGGGCGTTTTGTGTATAGCTTTAGGGCGTCGATCCAACTAATGGTTGCTGGCGGGTGAGGGTTAGAGGTCAAGATGTGAACTGCCTGTAGTGGTGACTAGAAAGTGTAACCCTACCGGCTCTATGAGGCTAGAGCTAGTAGTGGGAACCTTGTGTTTAACAATTGTGCCCACATAGTAGTTGTTACAGTTGTTACGGAGCTAGTTTGTGAGAGTTATTCTTTTCTTGTTCGTAGTCATTCCTATTCTCGAAATGTGGTTACTGATAACCGTTGGCGGTGTTATTGGGCCGCTTCCCACGATTGGGCTCGTATTATTGACGGCCATGCTTGGGGTAGTGCTTATACGACAGCAGGGCTTCAGTACGTTAACGCGTGCGCGTGCGAAAATGAGTGAGGGGAAGCTCCCTGCCAGCGAAATGATCGAGGGCTTGTTTTTAGCTATTGGTGGCGCTTTGCTCCTTACACCGGGCTTTTTTACAGATGCTCTTGGGTTTGCGTGTGTTCTACCCGGTATTCGGCATCTCATGATTGCGTGGGGTGTGCGGCAATTCAAATTTCGAAATGTGACTACCCCGAGAGCCCCCGGTGAAAATACGGGCAATGCTCGCCACACAATCGATGGCGAATTTCGTCGAGAAGATTAAATAATTGTCTGTTTATCTACAGTTTTTCGCCTTTTGGGTGTTGAATTCCCTGAATCGGCACCCATCTTGGGGTACACAAAGCTTTCGTTGCGCTGCTACAGGCTGTAAAGACGCGGCGCAGCAAATAAAACTTGCTCCACTTCAGAGCAAATGTGTTTAAAAACGCTAATTATTGGAGAGATCATCAATGAAAATTCGTCCTTTACACGATCGTGTTGTGGTTCGCCGCAAGGAAGAAGAACAAACTTCAGCTGGCGGCATTGTGTTGCCAGGTTCAGCTAAAGAAAAGCCAAATCAAGGCGTAGTTGTTGCTGTTGGCTCCGGCCGCGTATTAGACAACGGCGAAAACCGTCCTGTTGACGTAAAAGAAGGTGACGTTGTCGTTTTCGGTAAATATGCCGGTAGTGACACTATTGAAGTGAATGGCGAAGAGCTGGTTATCCTCAGTGAGAGTGATATCAAAGCGATTGTTGAATAATTGCTGGGTAAAGCCCCTGTAAACTTCATTCGAATGTAAGATTTAAACTTAGCTAGTAAGGAAAAAATGACCATGGCAGCTAAAGACGTAAAATTTGGTGACGAATCGCGCCAAAAAATGTTGGCCGGTGTAAACATTCTCGCCGACGCCGTAAAAATCACCTTGGGCCCTAAAGGTCGCAATGTTGTATTAGATAAAGCTTTTGGTGCTCCGACCGTAACAAAAGACGGTGTTTCTGTAGCGAAAGAAATCGAATTGGCTGATAAATTTGAAAACATGGGCGCACAAATGGTTAAAGAAGTTGCGTCAAAAGCGTCTGATGACGCTGGTGACGGAACGACTACGGCAACTGTATTGGCTCAAGCCATCGTCAATGAAGGTTTGAAATCTGTTGCGGCAGGCATGAACCCAATGGATCTTAAGCGCGGCATCGATAAAGCTGTTATAGCGGCAGTTGAGTTTGTTCGCGCGAGTTCTCAGCCTTGTGAAGATGCTAAATCAATTGCGCAGGTTGGCACTATTTCGGCAAACTCTGATACCCATGTGGGCGATATCATTGCCGAAGCGATGGCAAAAGTAGGTAAAGAGGGTGTTATCACCGTTGAGGAAGGTAATAGCCTCGAAAACGAATTGGATGTTGTCGAAGGTATGCAGTTTGACCGCGGTTATTTGTCGCCATACTTCATAACAAACCAAGACAACATGAGCGTTGAGCACGAAGCACCGTTTATTTTGTTAGTGGATAAGAAAATCTCCAACATTCGCGAGCTATTATCTGTGCTTGAAGCTGTAGCGAAAGCCGGTAAGCCGCTTATCATTATTGCTGAAGATGTTGAAGGCGAAGCCTTGGCGACTTTAGTGGTTAACAATATGCGCGGTATCGTAAAAGTTGCGGCGTGTAAGGCTCCTGGCTTTGGTGATCGTCGTAAAGCTATGTTGCAAGACATCGCGATATTGACGGGTGCTACTGTTATCTCTGAAGAAGTTGGTTTAGATCTAGAAAGTGCAACATTGGAGCACTTAGGGCAAGCTAAACGTTTCAGCATGAGTAAAGAAAACAGTGTAATCGTAGATGGCGCTGGTGTTGCTTCAGACATTCAAGCACGTGTTAGTCAGATTCGTGCACAAATCGAAGAGACAACGTCTGAATATGATGCTGAAAAACTGCAAGAGCGCGTTGCTAAATTAGCTGGCGGTGTAGCGGTAATTAAAGTTGGTGCAGCCACTGAAGTTGAAATGAAAGAGAAGAAAGCACGCGTAGAAGATGCATTGCATGCAACTCGTGCGGCGGTTGAAGAAGGTGTTGTACCTGGTGGTGGTGTTGCGCTTATTCGCGCCGTCAGCGCTATTGCAGACCTAAGAGGCGATAACGAAGACCAAGATGCCGGTATAGGTATTGCGCGTCGTGCAATGGAAGCTCCGTTGCGTCAAATCGTTACCAACGCTGGTGAAGAAGCATCGGTTGTGGCTGAAAAAGTACGTAACGGCGAAGGTAACTTTGGTTACAACGCAGGTACTGGCGTGTATGACGACATGATCGCGATGGGAATTCTTGACCCAGCAAAAGTAACGCGTACTGCATTGCAGGCCGCAGGCTCTATTGCTGGCTTGATGATTACCACCGAAGCGATGGTCGCCGATTCGCCAGAAGATAAGTCTGCCGGTGGCGCTCCAGATATGGGCGGTATGGGTGGTATGGGTGGTATGGGCGGCATGATGTAAGCGTCGTTCGCTAGTATTACCGTAAACGGCTCCCTTTGGGGGCCGTTTCTTTTGGTCTAAAGTAAAGTTAAATAAAGCGTACTTGTTCCTCAATGCTGCTTATTGAAGAGCAATACAGTTGTACTATGGATATTGCTACCGATAAAACTGATGGAGTTGTCGTTTGGGCTATATGGCGGCTGGCTCTGAGTCTTTGAATTACATTATTGTTGTACCTTAAAAAGGAATATTACACATGGCAATTGAATTACCCGCTCTGCCTTATGCACAAGATGCTTTGGCACCTCATATTTCCGCTGAAACATTAGCGTTTCATTATGGAAAGCATCACAACACTTATGTCGATAAGTTGAATGGTCTGATACCCGGTACTGAGTTTGAGGGTAAAAGCCTAGAGGACATTGTAAAAACTGCTACTGGTGGCGTATTTAATAATGCGGCTCAAATTTGGAACCACAGTTTTTACTGGAATTGTTTGTCACCCAATGGTGGTGGACACGCTACCGGCGATATAGCCGATGCCATTAATAAGGCTTTTGGTTCTTTTGATGCGTTTAAAACCCAGTTTACACAGTCCGCGATTAATAACTTTGGTTCGAGTTGGACGTGGCTGGTGAAAAAAGCCGACGGCAGTGTTGAAATTGTCAATACATCAAATGCCGCTACACCGTTGACCGATGAGACCGTAACGCCTCTGCTGACGGTCGATCTGTGGGAACACGCTTACTATATTGACTACCGCAATGCTCGCCCTGCGTACATGGACGCTTTTTGGCAGCTGGTCAATTGGGAGTTTGTTAACAGCAACTTATAACCCTAGATCGCGAGAATGAGTATAAAAACCGTGTTCTTTGGAACACGGTTTTTTTTCGCCCAAAATTAAGTGCTGATGGCGGATCAATCCGGCTTAAAAGGGTACGACCAATAAAATGCGTATCAACAAACTGGCTATACTTTATTGTGGAAGTACCACTTGTGCCGAAAAAACGAGTTCAACAACATGGATAGTTTTATAACAATAATACTGCGTTATAGCGTTTTAATACTGCTCATGTGGGGGTTCTGGAGTGGCGTGTCAGCTGAAACGTTTCGCATGGCAACGCACGAAACTATTCACCACGCATTTCCAGAAGTCGAGAATCGATTAGTGCTGGCTTACGCCGCCCTAGGGCATACGTTAGAGTTAAAAGAGGTGCCAGTACTGCGTTCTTTAGCGTTAAGTAATAGAGGTGACTTAGATGGAGAGCTGATCCGTATACGCTCCATTACCGATTACGCACCCAATTTGCGCCTTATCGACGTTCCGGTAGCTTACGCCGAAGTCGCCATTTTTACGGCAGACCAAAGCAATATTCAGACTATCTACGATCTAGCAGGAAAGCGTATCATCACAACGCTGGGCACGAAGCTTCCCAAAGACTTGAGCGAGCAATATGGGTTTAGCTTGATGATGGCGCCAAGTGTCGAGGCCGCGTTTCAAATGGCCTCTCGTGGGAGAGGCGCGGGCGTGTTGTATACCGCTCGGGAGGGCCGTCAAATATTAGATAAACTGAACCTTACGGGCCTTGCTGGTTATTATTTGCCCGTTGGGCGTTACCCTCTCTATCACTTCGTACATAAAAAAAATAAACATTTAATTGACGATCTCCTTAATGTCCTGAGAGCGTCCGATCAGCTGTGAACGAGATATTGGGATTGCATTTTTACAGTGCTGGTATAAAGTAAGCTGTTCTTTTTAACGACAATAAACTACATATTTGGGGCTAATTATGGAGATTGTAGATTTCCTATTCCGTTGGGCACACTTACTCTTTGGCATTACATGGATTGGAATGCTGTACTACTTCAACTTTATTCAAACGGAATACTTCAAGGAAGCTGATGGTTCCGCGCTGCCAGACGTTAAAGCGAAGCTCGCGCCGCGTGCTTTGTGGTGGTTTCGTTGGGGCGCGATGTTTACCTTTGTTTCAGGTGTTATTCTTCTTGGCGGTGTTCAGCACAAGACCTTAATGAACGATTACATCATTTTAGGTGCCTTACTCGGTACGTTTATGTTCCTTAACGTTTGGTTAATTATTTGGCCAAAGCAGAAGATTATTCTGGGCTTGGCCGAAGGTGATGCCGCCGCTTCAGCGCCAAAAGCAGCGCTAGCTTCGCGAACTAACACGTTATTTTCTGGGCCTATGGCTTTTTGTATGCTGGCTTCGCCGCACTTAGGGTATAGCGCAGACTATCTGGTTGCGGCTAATGGCGCTAGTTTGGGCTTGTGGCTATCGATTGCTTTGGCTGTATTGCTTCAGGTAAATGCAATAGTGGGCAAACCTGGGCCTATCGCCAGCGTTCGTGGTGTGATTCACATGAGTCTTGCGTTAACTGCGGTATTCTTCTTGCTTAATCTATACCTATAACAACCTTACCGACTACAACACGCCGAACGCCCTTATGGGGGTTCGGCTTTCCCTTATTTCTGGTTTAGTTTCATGAACGATCGAAAAGAACCCACTTTAAACCCTATTCGTCCAGAGCAGGATGAGATAGTCAGACATCGTCAGCGCTCAACGCCGCCTAAGGCATCCGCCAAAGTGCACACGCCTGTACGCCCTGTCATCGTTAAATCGCCGTTGGCGCCCATTGCTTTTATGCTGGCCATTGCGGGTGTTGGTTTGGCAGGTTTTTCGTATTGGCAATTAGTGCAAACCCAGCAAACTCTCTCGGCAGCAGATGCTCGAATCGTTGCTCTCGAAGGACAGTTACAGTTAACGGGTGACGAATCCAGCGCCTCGGTTACCGCTTTACAGGCAAAACTGAAATGGGCCGATTCAGAAATTCGTAAATTGTGGGGTGTATCGTACGACCGCAACAAGAAAGATATAGCAGAGAACAAACAGCAAATTGCAGTGCTTAAAAATGGCGCGAAATCGGTCGACAGCAAAATTCAAACGGCGCTTAAGAACACGACAGCCGAAATTAATCTAATTAATGATTTACTCGACTCTCAGCAAAGCGCTATGAGCGGGGTGGAAAGTAAAGCCTTATCGCAGACGACTCAAGTACAGGCGCTTACTGATAAAATCCGTTTATTAGAAAAAACGGAGGCAGACCTTAAACGCCGTATTAGCACTAACGAAGAGGCTATTCAGGCTATCGATGCTTTTCGCCGCAGTGTTAATCAACAACTGCTACAGTTAAATACCGAGCGAATGCCTTAGGCCTATTTGTCTCTTTATTATTCGCTTCTTTATGATTTACCACTCTCTGAAAAAATACTCAGAGGGTGTAAAATACCTATCACTTAGCTCTATGAGCGCCCCCTTTTAATCGTTTCAAGCTGGAACCCTCCATGACTACAGTAATCCGTCAGGAAGACATCATTGCCAGTGTGGCAGATGCCTTGCAGTTTATTTCTTATTATCACCCTAAAGATTTTATCGACGCCGTACACGATGCTTATCAGCGAGAGGCCAACCCCGCGGCAAAAGACGCTATGGCTCAAATTCTGATTAACTCTCGCATGTGTGCGCAGGGGCATCGGCCTATCTGTCAAGACACCGGTATTGTGACGGCCTTTGTGAATGTAGGTATGGAAACTCAGGTGGAAGGTGGTATGAGTTTCGATGAGATTATTAATCAAGGTGTGCGTGAAGCGTATCAAAATCCGGATAATGTCTTACGGGCTTCTATCCTTTCTGATCCCGACGGGGCTCGAAAAAATACAGGGGATAACACGCCAGCGGTTATTCATTACAAAATGGTGCCGGGTAACACCATCGATATTCATGTGGCAGCTAAAGGCGGTGGTTCTGAAGCAAAATCAAAATTTGCCATGCTAAACCCTTCTGATTCTGTTGTTGATTGGGTGCTTAATATCGTACCCACAATGGGCGCGGGGTGGTGTCCACCTGGCATGCTGGGTATTGGCATTGGTGGGACAGCAGAAAAAGCCATGCTACTCGCGAAAGAAGCATTATTAGACCCCGTAAACATCCAAGATTTACGGGAGAAGGGTGCGAGTAATCGGGCTGAAGAATTACGATTAGAGTTGATGGATAAAGTGAACGCTCTAGGCATCGGTGCACAGGGTTTAGGTGGCCTTACCACGGTGCTAGATGTCAAAGTTAAGGATTTTCCTACACACGCGGCGAATAAGGCGATAGCGCTCATTCCGAATTGCGCCGCCACGCGCCACGCGCATTTTACGTTAACGGGCGAAGGTCCAGCATTGCAAACACCACCGGCACTAGAAGATTGGCCCGAAGTGAGCTGGGAAGTAGGCGATAGTGTAGAACGAGTAGATTTAGATAGCATAACACCTGAGGCAATTGCACAGTGGCAGCCGGGTCAGACACTATTGTTAAATGGTAAATTGTTGACCGGTCGAGATGCTGCGCATAAGCGGTTGGTGGAAATGATTGAAAACGGCGACGAAATGCCCGTTGATTTCACTAATAAATTTATTTATTACGTAGGCCCAGTAGATCCCGTTGGTGACGAAGTTGTAGGCCCTGCCGGCCCAACTACCGCCACTCGAATGGATAAATTTACCCGAACGGTACTAGAAAAGACCGGTTTGATTGGAATGGTCGGCAAGGCCGAGCGCGGCCCAGTTGCCATCGAGGCAATTAAAGATAATAAAGCGGTCTATTTAATGGCTGTTGGTGGCGCGGCGTACTTAGTTTCTAAAGCTATTGTGGGAGCGAAAGTCCTCGCGTTTGAAGATTTGGGTATGGAAGCGATTTATGAGTTTGAGGTAAAGGATATGCCGGTTACTGTCGCAGTGGATAGTGAAGGTGTTTCCGTTCATCAAACGGGGCCTAAAATCTGGCAAGCGAAAATCAAAGAGCAAGCACTTAACCTACAATAGAGTAGCCTCCCAGCCCGTTGAGTATTCGCGTGTCTGGGAGTGTCTTTCATTGATTATCGCTTCAACAAGGAACGTCCTTATGCTTAATGCTATACCGTTAAAGGAGCAACATTGCGACGCTTGTCGAGCGGATGCTCCAAGGCTCAGTGAGGGCGCTCTCGCAGAATTACAAAAGACCTTGCCGCAGTGGAAAATAATAACGGTAGATTCTATCGCGCAGCTTGAACGAGCCTTTCTGTTTGCCAACTTTAGTGAAGCAATGGCGTTTGCTCAGGCCGTAGGTGAATTAGCTGAAGCCGAAGGTCACCACCCTGCTTTGCTAGTGGAGTGGGGCAGGGTGACAGTGCGTTGGTGGACACATAAAATAGGTGGGTTGCACCGCAATGATGTACTAATGGCCGCAAAAACTAATTCTCTCCCGTTGTAACTCGGGTGTCGCCCGATTCATTTTATTCCAAAACAGCCTATTCACACCCTCACGCTTGGTGCTTCACCGCTATACTTCAGTTAGTGACAGATTAGTGATTTGTACACGTGGACGTATATTTGAAAGGAAAAATGCATAGTTGAAAGCGGCGAGGTGAAGTGGCCCTCATGCGTATTAGTGATAGTAGACTCAAGACAAAGCTTACATTAATGGCCGTATTGTCTGCCGCTGCAGCGATATTGTGTGTGGTGATTGCGTTCGTCATTCAAGATCTACAGCTCGTAAACCGTATAAAAAGTGAACAAACAAAAACTCACAATAACGTCTTAGCCAATCATCTTGCGATTGCGCTTAGAGAGCCTTATCCAATACTTGTTGAGCAGCTACTGAAAACGTCAATCAGTGAGCACGGCATTATCGCCGCCGCTGTTGTGGGCCCATCCGATAGGGTCTATGCGAGTCACCAGTTCAAAGGTATCGAGAATGGCCAGCGAGCCTCTCCTACGCAACTCAACACGCTGGTACAGGCCCAGAATAATCACGCTCCTGTTAGTGTTCATTACACAAAAGTCCCATTAGAGGGGAATCGGTACGCAACATTAGTCACCGTAGTTAGCCGTTCTGATGTGCAAAAACGTATTGGCTTTATGATGGGGTATTCCGCCATGGCGGCAGTTCTTGCGCTACTCATCGCGACCGCTATTTCTTGGTTTGTACAAAAAGTTGTCTCTCAGCCCATTCGCCGGTTAATTGCTCTATCTCGTGGCGTAAAGTCGACGGGCGATTACGGTGTAAGAGCGATTGTTACGGGGCGAGATGAATTGGGCGAATTGGCGCAGGGCTTTAACGATATGCTCGAGCAAATTCAAGCACGCGATCAAAACTTAGAAAAACAAGTGCGTCAACGAACGCGCGAACTCGAAGAGCTTGCTGACGCGTTTCGGTATCGAGCGCTTCACGATGCCTTGACGGGTTTGCCCAACCGAGCGTTGCTGCGCGAAGAATTCTATCGTGCGGTAGCGCATGCGAACCGTTCAGGCTTGTCATTTGCGCTTATGCTTATTGATCTCGACGATTTCAAAGCGGTAAACGATACCTACGGCCATGACGTGGGTGACGAACTTCTGCAGCAATTTGCACGACGTTTACAAGACAGTGTTCGGGGTGAAGACCGCGTGTGCCGGTTAGGTGGCGATGAATTTGTAGCGCTTATGGAAGGGATTGGCAGCGACGCCATGATTCAAACCATTGGCGAGAATTTACGCGTAGATTTGGATAATGACCTAATAATTCGAGATAAGCCGATGCATATTACCGTTAGCATAGGCGCAAGTCTTTACCCTAAGAACGGCAAGCAGCTGACCGAGTTAAAACGAAAAGCTGATATCGCTATGTACGCCTCTAAGGCGGGCGGTAAAAACCAGCTAACCATTTATACTGCCAGCGTGGAGCAGGGTTCATCAGCGTTATTGGTAGCACAAGCTCAACTTGCAAAAGCAATTGGCAAGCATGAAATTAAAGTTGATTATCAACCGCAAGTGGACATAGAAGCGGGTAGTTTGGTGGCAGCAGAGGCCTTAGTGCGTTGGCATCACCCTGAGCAAGGTATTTTGCTGCCGAAAGACTTTATTGCGCTAGCCGAAGAGACGGGCCTTATTCAATCTATCGATCTCTATGTGTTGGATTGCGCTTGTAGACAAAGTGCCGAATGGTTGCGGGTGTTAGGCCGTGTTATTCCTGTGTCGGTTAACTTGTCTGGTGTTCATTTTCGTACGATAGAACTTGTCGATACCATTCGTGCTACCCTGAAGGCGCACCAGTTAACGAGCGAGCATTTGATTGTTGAGCTTACTCAATCCGTTTTAGGTGAGGATGAGCGAACAACACAAGACGTTGTAGCGGCTATACAAAAATTAAAGGTGCGCGTAGCACTGGATAATTTTGGGGTGGCCGATGCATCTTTGCATTATATGCGCAGTTTTCAAGTTGATATTGTAAAACTCGATAAAAGTTTTTCCCGTTTTGTTCATGAGAGCGAACGAGAAAACAAACTGGCTAAAGGTATTGTTGAAATGGCCAAACATTACGGTGTTGTTTTGGTCGCGGAAGGGGTTGAGTCAGAATCGCAAGCGCATAGTTTAACGTCACTCGGTTGTCATGTTATGCAAGGATATTGGTGCGCTAAACCTTGTGAAAACTACGCTTTTGAACGTTGGCTAGCAATGTTTGATCAAAACTACGTCGCATAATGGTGGCTTTAGTATCATAATAAAATAGACATTTTCTTCAATATTTTGAGAGTTCACTATGACCGAGACGACAAAAATTCCTGACAATGTGGTTCCACTGAAAAGGAAGAAGCCGGCCGAAATACATAAAGGGAAATCGCTTTGTCGCCACGGCTTTCATAAGTGGATAATAAAACAAGAAAAGCAATTCGATGTTAAGAAAGGTAAGTTGGTTACCCTTTGCAAATGTTCACGTTGCGGCAAAGAAAAAGTAGAACTCAAATAATGATGACGTTATTGCGCTCGTAGCTGGGGTGTTATTAATACTATAGCGCTGGGATGAACGGAGACATAACGATATCAGTTGTTCTATAGGGGCACGCAAAGCTCACTTTTTTACCTGCTTTTATGCGAAAACGTACGGCTCTTTCCACCGTAGGCCAAGGCGTTTCGTCCCACAAAATTTCTGCTTCGCCCGTTAGGTAAATATGGCTTCCCGTTTTAAAGTCAACCAGTAAAATTCCCGTTCTTGCATCTTCGCTTAAATTCCCTAAGGTGTTGAAAAAGTTGTTTCCACTATAGTCGGGAAAAACAAAGTGGTAATCGTCTTCGATTAGAATGAAGCCTGGCGCCCCACCTCTGTGAGATACATCAAAATCTGAATGGGCACTGGCAATAAAAAAAGTATCTGCACGGCTTAATTCCCTTTTTAGGCTATCGTCAAACACGGTGAAATCGGTCGCTACAGATTCAGATGGCTCGGTGATAATCTCCTGTAACTGCTGATGTATGTATTTGGGGCAATTACCAAAACTTTGCTGAATGTTAACGTCTAAACGTATTGTATCCCCCATTCTTTGCACATAATCGACTAGCCCGTTGACGCGATTGCGTCTTCGTGTAGGCCACTCTAACCCTAGCATGCCTAATTTTTTATTCGGGTGGAGGTGTTCTAGTAGTGGGTCATAGGGGTTCGAATTAAAAAATAATCGTAGGTTTTTTGGGTCGGGCGATTGTATAAACCCCGATTCCCCGTATACCGCTGTGGCCCAAATGTTGTGGGCAGAATCATCAGAGCCAAGAAACATCATAGGAAGGTTTTCATAAAAACTACGGTGTTGCTCCGGCATAACTGTTCGGATAACTTTTTTACCGATAGCCTCCATTTTGGCTTTCACACCTAAGCGCGATTGTATGGCAGTTTCTCCAGCGTGAAACGGGGAATTACTCATGGCTTAGCCCTCTGGTAGTGCTATGAATTCGACACGCAAGCCGCCAGGGATCGTTACCATCATGTGGGTAACGGGTGAACTATTTAAGGCTTCGGGTGCAAACTCTAATGTGGCGCCGTCATAATGTTCTATGGCCTTCTGAAGGGTTTCGAGTTGATCAATACCGCCAACCTTTATAGCGAAATGGTGTAATCCCACGTTTTGCTTGCGATCAAAGTGAACCATTTTTTGTGGGGTTTGTACTTGCCATAGCGTTAACATAGTAATGCCATCACTAATAAAAATTGCGGGATAATCGGGTTTTTCTCCGACACGTTTATAGCCTAAGACTGATTCAAAAAAATCAGCAGTGTTATGAATATTGGGAACGGTGAGCCCCAAATGATGGAGGCCATGGGTGCTGACATTGGTGTTTTGAGTGGGTGAAGGTAAAGGCATTGCATAGGTTCCTTGCTGTTTTTATAACGGAGTAGTGAACAGGTCTGTCTACCTGAAGAAGGTTAGTGTACAGATCTGTCTATGTCAACGGTTTTGTTCTATAATCTTTTCGGTAAATATTGAGGAGTATGAGCATGGGTGGGCAACCACGAAAGGCGCTATTAATTGATACGGCGTTCAAGTTGTTTAATGAACGGGGTTACCACGCTGCGGGTATTGATTTGATTTTGCGGGAATCGGGTGTATCGAAGGCTACCTTGTATAAACACTTTCGCAGTAAAGATGAATTGATTTTGGCGGTGTTACGTCAGAGGCACGAACAGATCATATTGATGTTGCGAGAAACCTTAATGCGTTCGGAGGATGAGACTGTGCGGGTGCTTGCAGTGTTTGATACCTTGGATGCGTGGTTTCAGTCGAACGATTTTTATGGCTGTTATTTTATCAAGGCCAGTGCTGAATATACGTTTTCGGGGGAGGCTATTCACGATTATGCTGCGTGGCATAAGGAGAGCGTTAAGCATCTATTAAAAGAGTTTATTCCCGATCGGTCGCCGACGAAACGTGATTCACTCGCCGAAAGTCTCTTGTTAATTATGGACGGTGCCATTGTCGGAGCGCATATGCGGGGCGATAGGCGTGCGGCAGAGAAAGGTAAAGAGATTGCCGCAGCACTGCTAGCGCAATAAAGGTTGCTTCTGGCCCTATTAAGTAAGGACTACGCTTGAAGTGTTGTTTGCAGCAGGCTGTTGTCAGTTTTTCGTTAGAGGTTCACGGGTTGATTGTCTAGCAGGGTTGTACCATTACGCATGGATAACCGGCCATCGGCAAATAGACCAACGGCTAAAGGGTAAATGCGATGTTCTTCAATGAGCACGCGTTTTGCCAGTGTTTCTGCTGTATCGTTTTTTAGAATGGGGACACGCGCCTGTATTGCAGTAGGCCCGCCATCGAGCTCGGCTGTTACGAAGTGTACCGTTACGCCATGCTCTGTGTCGCCTGCGTCAATGGCGCGCTGGTGGGTGTGTAACCCTTGGTATTTGGGGAGCAGGGAAGGGTGGATATTGAGCATTCGGCCTAAATAGTGATTCGTGAACGCCGGAGTGAGAATGCGCATAAAACCCGCTAGTACCACAAGTTGGGGGGCGTGCGCATCAATGACATCACGTAGAGCAAGGTCAAAACTTTCGCGTGTATTGAACAGTGTGTGGTCGAGTACCTGCGCGGTAATACCCTGTTCGCACGCACGATCTAAGCCTTTAACGCCCGCTTTGTTACTAATGACCGCTCGAATATTAATATTCAGTGTGCCGTCATTTTGTCCATCGATAATGGCTTGTAAATTACTGCCGCTGCCTGAAATAAGCACAACGACATTAATGGGTGCGCAAGGGTGTGTAGCGTTCACGAACAATTCTCTTTAAAAAGTGTACTTATAAATCGTTCAGTTGAACTTGCTCTTCACCCGCCTTGGCGGCTTCAATTTGGCCTATTACGAATGCTTGTTCACCTTCGGCCTTAAGAAGTTCGAGAGCACGTTCAGCATCGTTGGCGGCAACACAGACCACCATACCTACACCACAGTTAAAGGTGCGGTACATCTCGAATGCTGCTACGTTACCTTTTTCTTTTAGCCAAGCGAATACTTCGGGGAATTGCCAGCGGCTGCATTCAATTACGGCTTTTGCGCTTTCAGGTAATACGCGAGGGATATTTTCGGTGAGGCCGCCGCCAGTAATATGGCAAAGTGCATTTATGTCGATTTGCTTCATTACGTTGAGTAATGACTTCACATATATACGCGTAGGTTCAAGTAAGGCGTCACCTAAGGTGGTATTGCCTAGGGCGGTGCTGAGGTCGGCGTTGCTGACCTCTAAAATTTTGCGGATGAGCGAATAGCCGTTCGAATGCGGGCCACTAGACGCTAGTCCAATAAGTACATCTCCTGCTTGAACTTTACTGCCATCGAGAATTTTCGACTTTTCAACAATACCCACACAAAAACCGGCTAAGTCGTAGTCTTCGCCTTCATACATGCCTGGCATTTCAGCGGTTTCACCACCAACAAGTGAGCAGCCAGAGAGCGCGCAACCGTCACCAATGCCTTCTACTACCTGCGCGGCAATATCGACGGAGAGCTTACCGGTCGCGTAGTAATCAAGGAAGAATAGGGGCTCTGCGCCGCCGACGATAAGGTCGTTAACGCACATGGCGACTAAGTCTATACCGATGGTATCGTGCTTTTTCATATCCATGGCAAGCTTAAGCTTGGTGCCAACACCATCCGTGCCCGAGACCAATACGGGTTCGTTATAGCCTTTGGGTAGTTCAAACAGTGCGCCAAAACCACCGAGACCCGCCATCACTTCGGGGCGCTTGGTGCGTTTAGCGACGCCTTTTATACGTTCGACCAACGCATTTCCTGCGTCGATATCGACACCGGCGTCTTTATAGCTGAGTGATTGAGGGGCGTCGCTTGGGGGTGGCGTTTGTTGAGTCATATCGGTAGAGTTCAATCCAGTTAAACGGCAGTATTTTTGAGGCGTGCATTCTAACAGCTTCGTCAGCGGAGTGGCAGGGCCAGATCAACCCTTAATATTAAACCATAGCGTGATTTTTGTTGGTCTTAGCCTGCTTGAACCAGCGCAAGTTGTTACAATTCGCTATTCGTTCCGATGGAACGCTAACTGAGAAGCCAACTGCAGAGAGGATTGGGGTGAAAATAGCCGAAAACAATGTTGGATGGAAGGCGCAATGGACGCGAGTAGCGCAATCACTAGTGAAAATGACGATAGCACTGTCTTTGTTCGCTACGGCCGCTACGGCAGGGGCAAATGTTGATTTTTTTAGCGCCAGCGTACCGGTTGCCTCGCAATCAAAAGCTGACCGTATTGCGGCTGCCCAGCAGGGGTTTGCCGAGGTTGTCGTTAGAATTTCGGGTAGCGAGTTAGTGCTTGATAACGCACCGCTTAGCCGTGCGCAAGATAATGCCATTGCCTATGTTGAACAATTTCAGTACTCGTCCGTGATGGATGTTGGCTTGATCGCGGAAGGCTTTAACGAGCAAATTTCACTCGCCTTTTCTGCGCCGGCCATAGAACGATTGCTGCGTGACAATAATTTACCCTATTGGCCTATCAATCGACCAACCACGCTAGTGTGGTTGGTCGAAGATAATGTTGTGGACGGCAAACAGTTTATAAATGCCGACATAGCTCCCGAAGTGTTAGAGGGGTTTGAGTTGGCGAGTGCTCAAAGAGGGTTGCCGTTAAGTTACCCCCTGTTAGATTTAGAAGATATGATGAGCTTGTCGGCTGAGCAGTTATGGCGGTTGGATGAAGCGGCTATTCTAGAGGCTTCAGAACGTTATAGTGCGGACGCCATCGTGGTAGGGCGATATTCCACAACATCGCGTGGTGAATTGTTGGCAACGTGGCAATTTTTTCATCGAGGAGACTCTCGTGTATACGACAGTCGAAACTTAGAGACTGCTGAGTTAGGTTATTTCGCGCTCAACCCTCTGGCAGATTATTTGGGTGCGCGTTACGCCATTTTTTCCCGCGAGGGTAGTGTGCCAGCCTTGGTGCTGCAATTGTCCGGCGTTAATAGTTTTGGTGATTATCGGAAGGCATTGGATTATCTTGAAAATGTTGCGGCTGTAGCGGGTGTATTTGTCGCAGGTGTGCGCCAAGATACGGTGTTGTTGCATTTGGACTCGGATGCGGGTGCCGAAAAATTTATGAGTGCCTTGGTGTTGGACGGACGGTTAGAACCCGTGCGTGTATTAGGGGCCGGTGAGGTGCCCGTATGGCAGCAAATACCAAAAGGCTCTCCTGAAAACCCTCTATTTTATCGTTGGAAATAACGTTTAGGGCATCGGTCGCGGTGTTATGCCTGAGTGTATCCTGTGTGTTATAGGTCAATTAAAGTGTTGAATAAGTATGAGTAGTTCTTCTCCCGTTCAGTTGAGCCTTGGCGTTTCTTTGCGAGATGATGCCACGTTCGATAATTATTTTGTTGCGAGTGAGCGTACTGCGCAGGCAATTCATAGGCTTAAGTGTTTAGCGGGTGACCCCGATCAGCAACTACTGATGGTTTGGGGTATGCGAGGTTCTGGGCTTACCCATTTATTGCAGGCGGCTTGCCATATTGCCGGTGAGCATCAGCGTCGTGTCCAGTATTTACCAATGGCAGATGTTCGAGGTTACGAGGCTGCCCATCTTTGTGATGGTTTAGAAGAAATGGATATTGTTTGTTTGGATGGTATTGAGCATATTTGTGGCAATGCGCAGTGGGAGAAAAATCTTTTCCATTTATTTAATCGGTTGAGAGATGGGGGGAAATCTTTACTAGTATCTTCTCATGAGAGCCCGACAACCTTGCCTATCGCGCTAGCGGATTTAAAATCCCGATTACTGGGGTGCGAGGTGTATCAGATAGAAAGTTTAAATGACGAGGGTAAAAAAGAGGTATTACGTTTGCGTGCAGCGGCGCGTGGAATGGAATTGCCTGAAGAAGTTGCTAACTTTATTTTAAACCGTGCTTCGCGTGATATGGTGGACTTGTTTCATTTGCTAAATCGCTTGGACGATGCGTCTTTACAGGAGCAGCGAAAGCTAACCATTCCATTTGTGAAAGCAGTATTAGGTGTTTGATGCGCTAATATTGCACGTGCCGAGAATGGGTTTACTCTTAAGGTAACGGTGACGTCGCTACAGTGAATAAAATGCCGTAAGAAAACGGTTTTAAAAAAATGTCTATATAAAAAAGCCCCGCTAATACGAGTATTGACGGGGCTTTTTAGTTAGAACATTACACGGTTTTACAAGTCTTTATATTGAACGCCGCGCGATTCAGCGTAGTGTGCTTCAGATACATCTACGCCCATTACCGGAAGACCTCCGGCATCCATTATGGCATTGGCGGCAGGTGTTAGCTGTGCATTGTCATCGAACAAGCTGCGTGTTCCTGCGTCGTCATTCGACCAGTCTGGCGCGCTCAACCAACGGCTAGCCTGGCTCCACGTTGCACCCCAATAGAAAATACCTTTGAAGCCATTCAGGTTTTCTACGGCGTTGGTAAGGTCGTATAAGAAATCGTACTGACCTTGCTTAGAGTGGGTGTACGAGGTGCTTTCGTTGGCATCGCTGCGTGTCCAGTACGCTGCAGTTTCAACAAGGTAAACATCTTGTCCGTAGGTGTTGTGTAGCGTATTAATGGTAGAGACGGCCGTATTAATGCCGCCGTGCCACATCTCGTAAAATGATAGGCCCTGTGCATCCATTTTACCGCCGTTATTCGAATAGCTTGAATACCAAGAGGTCGCTTCTGATCCTTGGCCTGCATATTGAATAATAACGGGAATATTACCAATGCTTTTAACTGCATCGTAACCTGAGTTAGTTAAGCGCACAAAGTTGCCCCAACCGTTGGTTTCAATTCTACCAAGATCCCAACACATTCCTGGGTTTACTTCGTTACCCACCTGTACCATGTCGGGAAGAACACCTGCATTTTGCATAGAGGTTAGCGTATCGCGAGTGTAATTGTAGAGTGTACTTTCCAGCGTACCAATGTTCATGTTGGCCCACGCGTCAGGTGCGTAGTTTTGTCCTGGATCTGCCCACCAATCGGAATAGAAGAAGTCGAGTAGTATCTTCATGCCATTGGCTTTCGCTTCTTGTGCCATTGCAATAACGTAATCAAGATCTTGATGTAAACCGTAATTGCCTGGAGGGTTTACCAAAATACGAATGCGGGCGTAATTAAAACCATGGCTGGCTAAAATGCCAACGGCAGAATCCGTATTGGGTTCTTGGGTAGGTTGTGGCGTAGGTGTGGGTGTTGATGTGGGCCCAGAGGTTGGGGCTGGCGTTGGTGTGGGGTTAGTACCGCCACTATTGCCGCTAGTTGCGCCAAAATTAATAGCGCCGTTGCAATGCATTATTTCTGAGTAAGCGCCGCCGCCGCAGGTTTCATCCCAAAGGCCAGTGTTTTCGGCCATGTCTTCTGCTTGACGCGTTTCACCGTTCACGATGATGTAATCCACTTGTACATCTAAACCGCTGGCGTCATTGGTAAAGGCCACTTCAATATCACCCGAAGCGCTAGTGGATGCCGTGTAGTCTTGCATGCTTGCGCTTAATGTCCACGTCTGAACGTTATTGTCGCCAACACTCAGTGTGATTGATTCACTGCCATCTGTGCCGCTAGCGCGTACTGTAATATTTTGTGTTCCGGTGCCAGGCTCATCTGTGGGGGAAGGTGTAGGTGTTGGAGTGGGTGTTGATGTTGGTTGAGCCGTTGGTGTTGGTGTGGGCACCGGTGTTGGGTTGGTGGCGGCGGATACGAGAACAAAAGATACATCATCAAAGCTCGTCCATTCAGTATTGTCTGTTGCCATGCCAATGGTGCAACTGCTGCCGATAACGTCAATATTGTTTAGCGTAATTTGCGTCCAATTTCCCCACGAAATTGCGGGTACATCTACACGAACATTATTGCTGCCGCAGTTTTCAGCGTAAATGTAAGCATCGCTTGAATCTCCGCCTACGGAATAAACGGATAATGCGTAGGTGCCAGCCGTTAAACCTGTAAGGGTTTGATAGGTGTTTACATTGTAGTTATTGCTGGATGAATAGTGGGTTAGACGGTTTCCACTTCTACCGTCAGATTCTAAGAGCATGGCAGAAGACGTTCCTGACACGCTCCAGCTGTTAGTACCATTTTCAAAGTCTGGATTGTTGGCCAGGTTTTGTGCTGTTGCGTTTGTGGTGAACAGCATTATTGAAAGTAGAAAAGTTAAACATCCTAGTAGTGTTGCTTGTCCCTTTGGATGGATTAGGGTGTTTTTAAAAATCATTGGTTCAGTTTTCCTTTAAAGGTTTTATTTTCAAACTTGAACCGAAATACCACGCCTGGTACTGCCGTTTTAACCCTGCGTGCATCGCCTCGGCTTTCCACAATATATATTATAAATATGTATTGTAAGATCACTATAGGTGAGCGATGTTGCGTTTTCAATCAATTGCAGGCAGTTGCTCCAAGGTAAATTTTGCCCCATAAAACGTACCCAAAAAAAACTATCAAGGTAAATCGATTCGCGCAAAATTTACCTTGTTTTAAAGGGTCGAAAGGCTCCGTGTTGCGGGCGATGCGGCCTTGTAATAATGAAGGTGAAGGAATATGTCATACCCGTTTGTTAAGGGTTAAGTGTTTTATACGGGGGAGTGAGGGGAATATGAATTTTCGATTTAAAGCGAAGGTTACGAGTGGCTTGTGGCTACACTATGACGTAAAAACGATGGTTCGTGGGAGTGAAGTGATGGAGGTTGCCTTGTGCTGTTTGAATAATGAGACGGAAGAATGGGGTGGTTAGAAGGAGAAGCTACAATAAGGGGGGTGTTGCAAAAGAGTATGTTTGCCGACGTAATCGTTGCGTAACATTGAGAGTAATGTGGCGAGAACCTGAAACGTCATTTTCGTCGATAACTTAGGGAGAGCTGGCACGCTTAAAGTGAGAGTGGAGCCTAACGGTGCCAAGTAGCAGTAAGCTAACAATTAACGCTGTGCTAAATATGTCGAATAGTGAATGGTATTGCTGGTATAGCATTAGCGCAAAGTAGCAGAGTAAAAGTGCAACGAAAGGTATTTTAATGTGAGGCCAAGCAAAACATAAAATTCCGGTGAGCGTTGTGGCTGCTGCGGTGTGCGTGCTGTAGTCCCCTTGTGCTAATGCCCATAGCGAAAAATGCTTATCCAAAAACATTAAACCATAGGTGATGACAATGGCGCTTAGAAATAGAACGCTCAGCAATGAGACGTGTCGCCAGTGTTTTGCTATTGCGTGGCGTAGAAGGGTAACGAGGACACCGAGTAGTAAAAGCGGTGTATAGCTATCGGCAATTAAATCGAGTGTTTCAAATGAAAGCATAGCGTTTTCGTTTTATGTTAAAGCCGGTTTAAACACCGGCTTATTTAAAAGAAAGAATTAAAACTATTCGGTAACGAGTAAACGCTTGATTTTATTAGGGCGCGTAACACTCAAGGCAATGGGCCATTACTGCCGGTTGCGTGCCGTCCTGAAGTGCAGGTTTTACATACTGTGAAAAAGCCTTAACGAGCGTATTCGCGTGATGTCCGCCAAGGGTGTTCAGCATATCGAGGCTCTGGAGTGAATTGGACAAGAGGGCACCGTCAACGCTTAGGCTAACTTGCTTCATGAGTTGTTGCATAATTTTTTCAGACGTTGAAAGTGGCGCTTCAATTTTTTTAACCTGATAAGTGTCTAGTGCGTGCACGTTAGCGATGTGGGCAAGGAGATCGGAGAGGCTGCCCAGGTTATCGACAAGCCCGAGAGATTTTGCTGTTTCGCCCGTCCATACACGTCCACCGGCTATTTCATTTACACTTGTGGGGTCGCTATCTCGCGCTTCTGCAACGATGTTTAAAAAGCGGGCGTACACATCATTGACGCCGTTTTGAATAAGATTTTTTGCCGGCGTAGAGAGCGCTCTATCAATATTGTATAAATCGGATAACGGTGTTGTACCAACGCCGTCCGAATGTATCCCCATATTGGTCAGTGCGTTGGATAAGTTTGGTACTAATCCCCAGACACCAATAGAGCCCGTAAGCGTGGCTGGGGTGGACCAAATTTCATTGGCGGCTGTTGAAATCCAATAGCCGCCAGAGGCCGCCATACTACCCATGGAAATATAAATGGGCAGGTCATTGTCGCGCGCAGTTAAAATTTCTTTACGAATAACTTCAGAGGCAAAGGCACTGCCACCACCACTGTTAACGCGAATAATAAGAGCCTTTAGGGTCTCGTCATTTCGCGCTTGCGCTATTAAATCGCTGAGGCTATCACCGCCAATCATATCTACATCTTGGTAGCCATCAACAATGGTTCCGGTGGCGACTATGAGGCCAATGTTAGGGCTATCTGAATGTAGAGTTGGTGTCGTGGATCGACGGTAATGCTCTAGGCTTATGGCGTTAAAGCTTTCGCCGTCTTCTTCTTTTCCTAAGAGTTCAATTAACGCGTCATTAATACCGTTACGAGAATCAATGACGTCTACCAATTGTAGATTTTGTGCAATGTTGGATAAGGAGTCTTTTTGCGCAGCGTCACTGTCTGAAATAGAGGCAATAAAGGCGTTGATCTGCTCGGCTGGAATTTCTCGATTATGGCTGACGATAGTAACGTAACGTTGCCACAGCTCGTTAATCCAGCGGCTGTTGTGCTCGCGAGAAGCGTCCGACATAGAGTTGCGCATAAAGGGTTCAACCGCGTCTTTGTAATCGCCTACGCGAAACACGTGGAACTTAATGGCGAGGGTGTCGGCGGCATCTTTGTAATAGTTTCGAAAAGTACCAAAGCCTGTCATCAGTACGTTCCCCATATCGTTCATAAATAAGGTGTCGGCATAGCTGGCTAGAAAGTATTGTTGTTGCGAATAGTTGTCGGCATAGGTGTAAATAGGTTTTCCGGTAGCTTTGAAAGCATCGAGCGCTTGCCCTAACTCTTCCATCTTGCTAATGCCGCCACCATTGAAATGATTAAGGTTCATCACTAGTGCGGTAATGCGCGCATCAAGCGAGGCCTCTATAATAGAATCGATTAATTCTTGGAGCGGGGTTTCGGCTATTTGATCGCCGGCACCAAACATCAAATCGGCTGGTGTGGGATTATAGGTTCTTTGGTCAACTAGGTAGCCTTCCGGTGCAATATACAGTGCTGTACTGCTGGGGATATCGTAGCTAGGCGCCGACGATAGGCTAGCAATAATTGAAATGACGATAGCAAGAAAAATAACATTTAATAACGCCGTTCGAACGCCGGTAATTAAACGCCAAAACTTATCCCAAATAAAACCAATAATTTTAAACATATGCAGTTAATCCCTAACGTTTTTGCATGCGTTGCAGCCAGCGTGCTGCGAGCATTGCAGAAATAAATAGTGACGAGGTTAAAAAAACAAAAACGCCGTCGGTCCAGTTGGCGGTAGAGGTGAAGGCACCGTCGACGGCTTTAACAAAATACACCAGCATTAAAAAACAGAGCCAGCTATAGCTGCGGTAATATTTTTGCCAGAGGCCGGGCAATAGTAATAATACGGGGACAGATTGCGCCAATAATACCACCCAGTTTGGGCCACTATTACGGCTTAAGTGCCAACCAATGAATAGCAGTATAAGCCCAGCAACACATACGGCTGTGGCGAGTACACTGTAAAAAACTTTCTGTTCTAAGTGAGCGATGGGGGCTACTGGCTTTGTTGACATGTGTAAAGGTAACTCATAAAGGTTGGTGTTAAATAGGAGGCAACAAAAAAGCGTTAAGCGAGACGTTGTGCAAGGTTTGCTACACGCTTGCCTAAAAATTTACACAATTGTTGCTCATCATCACTCATGTTTTGGTCATGCTGTGTTCCGCTTACATGGCTTGCGCCATAGGGGGTTCCACCCGTTTTGGTCTCGTGCAGTGCTTGTTGACTATAGGGTATTCCGGCAATGACCATGCCTTGGTGTAGCAGGGGTAGCATCATAGAGAGCAAGGTGGATTCTTGGCCCCCGTGCATAGAGCTTGTAGAGGTGAACATTGCGGCGGGCTTGCCTATTAAATCACCGTTTAGCCAAAGGCTAGAAGTGTTATCGATAAAATATTTTAGGGGTGCAGCCATATTGCCAAAACGAGTAGGGCTTCCCAGTATTAGACCTGCGCAGTCTTTTAAATCATTTTCATTGCAGTATAAATCGCCTTCTGTCGGGATATCATCTTCGGTCGTTTCGCATACGGTCGAAATAGCAGGCACGGTCCGCAAACGAGCTTCAAGCCCTGCGGTTTCTACGCCACGGGCAATGAGCTGAGCCATCGCTCGGGTGGCACCTTGGCGGCTGTAATAGAGAACGAGAATATAGGGCTGAGGCATTGTGTGCTTAACCTATGAGCGTGTTAACATTTTCGGGTGGACGACCGAGTATGGCGCGGCCCGCTTTAGTGACTATTGGTCTTTCGATTAGTTTGGGGTATTGCACCATATAATCAATAATCTCGGCGTCACTTAATGCGCCATTCGAAAGTGCGCAATCTTTATAGGCTTGTTCGCCCTTACGCAAAAGTGCGCGTGGGCTCATTTCCAATGTGTTCAGTAGCAATTGTAGTTCGGTTGCCGTGGGGGGCGTTTCGAGATAGAGCACCACTTCTGGCGCAATCCCAGCCGCTTCAATTAAAGCCAGTGTTTGGCGAGATTTTGAGCAGCGAGGGTTGTGGTAAATTGTTACGGTGTCGGTCATGGGAATCGCTATTGTTAAGGGTAAAGACGGCTATTCTAAACGTGGTCGCCCATGGGCACCAATTTTCATTTAATGAAGTACGTAATAATGAGTCGAAAACCCAATAGCAAGCGTGCACAGCCCTCAGGCAAAACAACGCACATCGTGAGGCTGAGAGCGTATCTCTCGTCGATGACGGGCTTTGTTGCGGAGTTGGCTCATGAGTTTATTGATAAGGGCTGTCAGAAGAGTGCCGCGGCCTTAACCTACATGACACTGTTCGCTCTTGTGCCTTTAATGACGGTGACGTATGCCATGTTTTCGATTATTCCTGCGTTTGATGGGGTGGCAGAAGAGCTTCAGGGTATGATTTTTACCCATTTTTTACCGGAAACTGGCAACGAAGTGACCGATTATTTGGCTGATTTTTCGTCGCAGGCTCGAAGTTTAACGAAGGTGGGCGTCGTTATACTGTTGGTTACGGCGTACCTCATGCTGCGCAATATCGAGAAAACCTTTAACGCAATTTGGGGTGTTAGGCAGGGCCGTAGTGGCTTGTTTGGCTACCTGCTCTATTGGGCCATTCTGAGTATTGGCCCTTTATTGCTGGGTGCGGGCTTTGTTGTAAGTACGTACTTACTTTCGTTAAAGCTAATAGTCACTGAGCTGAATGAGTGGGGGCTTACATCGACCATCGTCCAATTATTACCGTGGCTGATGACGAGTGTGGCCTTTACCCTTTTGTTCGTGGCGGTGCCTAATTGTCGCGTTCCTTTCCGTTTTGGCCTTATCGGCGGTATTTTAACTGCAATACTGTTTGAGCTACTTAAAAACCTGTTTGGATATTTGGTGGCGAATTCCAGTTTTAAACTGATTTACGGCGCGTTTGCGGTGGTGCCACTATTTCTTCTATGGATTAACTTTCTTTGGACCATTATTTTGGGTGGCGCCGTATTTGTGCGTACGTTAGCCGAGCACAGTTATGCCTCTCGGGTGCTGCGTTATTCCGATATGCTCGCGGTATTGCGTTGTTTGGCGCTGTTCAGAGATAAATTGCGGTCCGGGGCTACCGTGGGCGATAAGGATTGTGTGAATTTGGGCTTAGGGCTCGTACATTGGCAGCGATTACGGTCGTTACTGGTGGAGTTTCGTTGGATAGTGGTGACGGACTCGGGAGATTATGTTCTCAGTCGTGACCTTAAACAGGCCAGCTTATGGGATGTGGCAGAGATGGTGCGGTTACCGGTGAATGAACAATTGGCCGATAACGATAACATTCCCAGCCCTGAGCCCTGGTTGCGTGACTTTTTAGCGCGTCAGGCCCAGATCGGTGAAAACGCACGTCAAACGTACGCCATTCCGCTTGAGACACTCTTTTCTCAAGAGCGCTAGCGGCGGCTGCACGAGTATTGGCTGTGCGTTATGAGTGCCAAAGTGGAAGCTGTCTGTTCGCACCTTTGAATGGCATGAATTATCGCTCATTACGCTTGTTTCTAAGCGTTTGCAGCACAGCTGTCTATAATCAAAAGAAATCTTGCTCCGAGGCGATTATTCGCAAAATCTTATGGCTATCCCTTTACTGATATGCGACGACTCCAATATGGCGCGTAAGCAGGTTGCACGTTCATTGCCCGAGCACTGGGACGTGGATGTCACGTTTGCGGGCAATGGCGTTGAGGCAATGAAAGTGATTCGTGAAGGCAAAGGTGAAATGGTGTTTCTTGACCTCACAATGCCCGAAATGGACGGGTTTGGTGTGCTCGAGACCGTGAAAAAGGAAGACTTAAAAAGCGTGATTATTGTTATTTCGGGTGATATTCAGCCCGAAGCCCGTGAGCGCGTTCGCGCCTTGGGAGCGCTCGATTTTATCAAAAAGCCCGTCAGCAAAGAAAAACTTCACTCAGTATTGGAAACCTTTGGCTTACTGTAGCCGCAGGTTCTCGACTGCACCATTTGTAACTCAGCCACTTCATTGATGCCCTTTTCGGGCCGTTCTATTGCATTAGAAACGTTCTAATCAGTTACGTTTGCGTTGCGCTACACCCAAAGTGGCGCACAAACAGGTTTTCAATTGCTGTTAAACTTGCCCTCCAAATAAAGAGCCTCTCTAACGTTGTGGTGTGCGTTCACTGCAGAACACTCACTAACCACTATTTGATTATTACCGATATGAAACTTTCTAACATTGGACAGCAGCTTGGTCGTGACGCCGGTATCGTGAGCTTAATGGAAGACTTGGGCGACGCTCTGAATGTAAACCCGAATATGCTTTTTTTAGGGGGTGGAAACCCAGCCGCTATTCCAGCGGTGGAGCGGCGATTAGCGGCGCATCTACAAGCAATTGTATCGGACCCGCAGCAGGTTAATAAATTATTAGGGGTTTACCAGTCGCCACAAGGTAATGAAACTTTTATAGCCGCGTTGGCTAAGTACCTGCAAAAAACACAGGGTTGGGCGATTACAGAGCGAAATTTAGCCATTACCAATGGCAGCCAGTCGGCCTTTTTTCTGTTGTTTAATTTGTTGGCGGGGCGCGATACGGAAGATTGTGAGCGGAAGATCTATTTGCCGCTAGTACCCGAGTATTTGGGGTATCGAGATCAAGCCCTGTCACCCGATATGTTCAAGAGCTTTCGTCCCGAGATTGAATTACTCGGTGACCACCGTTTTAAATATAAAATCGATTTTAATGCGTTGACCATCAAGGAGGATATAGCGGCATTGTGTGTATCACGGCCTACAAACCCCACGGGTAATGTTTTGACCGATGAGGAAATGCAGCGTCTTAATGCGTTAAGTTGTGAGCATAACGTGCCGTTGATTGTCGATTGTGCCTATGGAGCTCCTTTCCCCGGGATTTTGTACCAGCCGGTTAATAATGTTTGGCAGCCGAATACAATATTTGTATTGAGTTTGTCCAAGCTGGGTTTGCCGGGGGTGCGAACGGGTATAGTGGTCGCACACGAAGCTATCATTGAGAAGCTCGTGTGTGCCAATACCATTGTCAGTTTGGCGAATGGTAATCTTGGGCCTATGTTAGGTACCAAATTGTTGCTGGAAGACAATATTGATGCGTTGTGCCAGCAAACGTTATTGCCTTATTACGAGCAAAAACGAAAGCTGATGTTGGAGTTGATTGCCCGGTACCTCGTAGGGCATGACTACCGAATCCATGCTTCGGAAGGCGCTTTTTTTCTCTGGCTTTGGTTTCCCTCATTAACGGTTACGTCTGAAATACTCTATCAGCATTTGAAACAGCGAAACGTGCTAGTAATGGCAGGGGAGCATTTTTTCTTTGGGTTAGAAGAGGGCTGGCCGCACAGCCGGCAATGCCTGCGCTTAAACTTCTGTCAAAGCGAAGCCGTTATGACAGAGGCATTGATTATTCTTGCGGATGAATTACACCGTTGTCGTTACCGTTAGTCTTCGTCTGTTTTTCTGAGTTAATTGAACCGTAAGTTTAGGACGGCATGCTGCGTTCGAAACGGGGAGCATCGGGGAAGACTTTATGTGCTTACGGTGATTAGAGGCTTTGCTTCAGTTGAATTAACGCATTTTCAACGAGTTGATTAAGGGGCTGGTCTATATCAAGCGGGATAATATCGTGTTCGTTGGGTGCTTCGAGTGCGGCGAACTGGCTGTCGAGTAGCGAGGTCGGCATAAAATGGTCTTCTCTAGTCTTCATTCGAGCAAGTATGAGTTCTTTGCTGCCGTGTAAATGTAAAAAACGGACATTTGCCTCCGAGATGCGGAGTAGGTCGCGATGCTCTTTGCGCAGCCCAGAAAAAGCAAGAGTACAGCTTTTGTGGGTGCGCGATAGCGCTTCCAAATGCGCGCGTAATGTTTTCACCCAGGGTAGTCGCATATCGTCTGTTAGCGGCAAGCCGCTAGCCATATGAGCTTTATTGGTCTCGCTGTGGAAATCGTCGGCATCTAGGCTTTGGATTCCCAATTGGCTTGCTAGCGATTGTGCGACGGTCGTTTTTCCGCACCCCGAAACGCCCATTACAATCACCATTAATGGCGTGCTAGACAGGTGTGAAAGCAGGGGGGTTTGATCGCTATCATTCATATTGTTGCCGTGTGCGCGGGTGCCCAATTGTTAAGTGGAGTGTTGCTTATGGTGTAATGTTTGGTTCGAAAGTTCCACTCTAGCGCCTCTACTTTAGAATGATAGCGCTGTCATTATTGTTGTGCTAAGGTTCTGCGCGGATACTCTGACAGGGTTAGCGGTGGCGGAGTTTAGAACGTATGGCCTCAAAACTCTAGTTTTTAAGGGAAGCGGGTGAACACTAAATCAGTAAAAAGACGCGTAACAATGTCAGACGTCGCCGAACTGGCTGGTGTTAGCGCAATCACGGTGTCACGGGTAATTAATCGCCCAGAGAAAGTCTCCGCTGTAGTTAAGCAAAAAGTGTTCAGTGCCATAGATTCACTGGGCTACATTCCGAATCATTCGGCGAGTGCATTAGCCTCATCACGCTCAGGTGTTATTGGCGTTGTAATCCCGTCTTTGTCTAACAGTGTTTTTAATGACGTACTGAAAGGTATATACGAAGTTACGGGGCCTACGGGTTACCACGTGGTATTGGCCGACAGTCATTATTCACCTTTAGAAGAAGAGCGTATGGTGCGTACGCTACTGGGTCAGTCACCTGAAGCAATGATTATTACAGGGGGCAATCAAACCGAGCTTACGCGTAACATGTTGCTAGGTGCGGGTATTCCTATTGTTCAAATAATGGAATCGGTGGATGAACCCATCGATATGAATGTAGGCTTTTCTCACCGCGAAGCAGCATTTGAGGTTGTGTCTAAAATCGTGGCTGCAGGTTATACCAAACTCGGTTTTCTGGGGGCTCGCATGGACTCGCGCGCGCAGCAGCGATTACAAGGGTACCGCAATGCCATGGAAGCACAGGGTTTGTTTAACGATGACTGGGTGATGACCACACCTAGGCCTTCGTCTATTGCAATGGGGGGGGAGCTATTTACCAGCCTCATGGCTAAATCTGAAGGCGAATGCAACGCGGTTTTTTGTGTAAACGATGATTTAGCCTTGGGCACACTGTTTGAATGCCAACGAATGTATATTTCGGTTCCCGATAAAATGGCTATCTGTGGATTTAATGATATTGAGGCATCTGCGCTGGTGAACCCGCCGTTATCCAGCGTGCGCGTACCTCGATATGATATGGGGGTAACAGCCGCGCAGATGGCGTTACGTGTATTATCTGATGACGACAATTCTGCGGCAGAGCAACACAATAAAATTGTCGATTCTGGCTATCAAATTATGATGAGAGAATCGACGGGTTATAAAAAATAATAATGAAAAGGATTTAGGCTTTGGCCTGGTCCAACACTAATTTTTGGGGGTTAGTTGTGACAACAAGTACTGCAGGCGATAGAACGGCCACGTTACCGTTAAAAGAAAAATTGGGTTATGGTTTTGGTGATTTTGGCTTTAATTTATATTGGACAACTATCGCATCTTTTCTAGCGGCATTTTACACCGATGTATTTGGAATATCAGCGGCTGCCGCAGGCACTATGTTGCTAACCACAAAAGTTATCGATGCGTGTACTGATCCGGTGATGGGTGCCATTGCTGATCGAACGAATACTCGTTTTGGTAAGTTTAGGCCCTTTCTTATTTGGGCTGGGTTGCCTATGGCCGGCGCCGCAATTCTCACGTTTAGCACACCAGACCTTAATGAGTCGGGCAAGGTTGTATACGCCTACGTAACCTATACGCTCATGATGATGATGTACACGGTGCTCAGTACACCTTACTCGGCATTGTCCGGCGTGATGACCGCGCGTAGCCAAGAGCGCACGTCCCTTATTAGTATTCGTTTTATCTTCGCCTTTTCGGCCGGATTTTTTGTCAATTACTTTACATTGGATTTCGTCAACGCGCTGGGTAATGGTGACGATGCTAAAGGTTGGCAGTTAACCATGACCTTATATGGTCTTGCCGCAGCGCTTATTTTTGGTGTTACGTTTTTAACCACTAAAGAACGAATTTCACCACCGGCGGGGCAAAAAACAAACCCAGTTGACGATATTAAAGATCTTATCGCTAATCGTCCTTGGCTCATTTTATTCGCGTTATCCATGATTATCATGATGACAATTACGATGCGTGCGGGTTCTGCCTATTATTATTTTACTTACTATTTGGAGCGTCCCGATCTACTTGGTATGTATTTAGGGCTTCAAATGGCCGCTTATGCCGTTGGCGCTGCTTGTGCACCATTGATGACCAAGTATTTAGATAAAACGCGGTTGTTAATGCTGTTAATGTTAATTGTGGGTAGCCTCTCTATTCTATTTTCGTTTGTCAGTAAGCCAGAACTTAACGGTGTGCGCAGTATTGAAGGCGGCGAATCTATTACGTTACAGGCTGGGGCGTTAACAAACGTGGAGTCCATTGAGGGTATTCAGTACCAGTGGCAAGAGCATAAAAAATCATGGTGGATATTTACCGATCGTGTCGCGATTGCAGGTGAAACAGCGGCTTCGGCTAGCTTCTCTTCTGACGAAGATATGATGGTGAGCGTTGTTGTGATGGGTGTAAATGACGCGGGAGAAACGATTGAAGTTGACAGCGGTGAGCTTCCTAGTGAAATTTTTACGATGTTTATACTGTGTATATTGATTAGTTTGGCACTTGGGCCTAAGTCACCATTAACGTGGTCTATGTATGCCGATACCGCCGACTACAACGAGTGGAAGACAGGTCGTCGTGCCACAGCAATGACCTTCTCGGCTGCAACTTTTTCTCAGAAGCTAGGAGGTGCGTTAGGTTCTGCAGGTATGTTGTGGGTACTGGCGGCATTTGGATATGCTGCTAAGGCGGCGCAAACTGATGCTTCTCAATTTAGTATTGTATTGCTGCAAACGGCGGTACCAGGTTGCTTTGCGCTACTAGCGGTGTTTGTTACGCGGTTGTATACCTTAACCGGTGATCAGCTAGAAACTATCCAGAAAGAGCTTGAAGAGCGAGAAGGCTCAGCCTCTTAACGGTAGCAATTAGAAGTCATGTCTATTGTATAGCCGTCAAACGTTGACGCTGTGTTATGCATCTTTTAAAGCCCTCACCGCTTTTCGCCGTGAGGGTAAATGTTCCAGGTAAAAGGTAAGCTCAACGCACAGCTTTTCGGCTGTACGTTCATTAGCATAATTGCGTAAGTAAAAAACACAAATATCTATTGAAATTTTGTGAGTGAGAGCGGGTGCGCTATGTGCAGCCACTTCTTATTGGCTGCACATATTTTGGCGTTTGCCCTTGGGTGGCAACTCATTTGTTTTAGAAACTTTTTGTTGGAGTTTTGAATGTTAAATATTACTGATAACGGTGAACGTTACGAATTGTTAGATCCGACCGCCATGCCGAATTCTGCAGGCTTTCTGTGGAATCAAAAAATGATGATTCAGGTGAATTGTCGTGGTTATGCCATTGCGCAGTTTATGCAGCCGGAACCTTCAAAATACACCTATCAGCCAATGGTTGAAGGTAAGATTTTTATGTTGCCCGAACAGCCATTCTTTGCACATTCGCCTGGGCGTTTTTTCTATATTAAAGATGAAGAAACCGGCGAGATATTTTCGGCTCCGTTTGAGCCGTCTAAAGTGCAACCGGATGTTTTTGTGTTTTCTGTGGGTAAAAATGATATTCGCTGGAGAGTTGAGCACTTAGGTATTGAAGTGGCGTTGGAGTTAAGTATTCCTGCTAACGATGTTGTTGAACTTTGGAAACTGAGTGTTACGAATAAATCTGGGCGTCCACGTAATATCAGCGTATACCCTTATGTGCCGTTTGGTTTTATGAGCTGGATGAATCAGTCTGCGCAATATAACGAATCATTGGGTGGTATTGTTGGCTCCTGCGTAACGCCGTATCAAAAGCTTGATGATTACTTTAAAAACAAAAATCTTAAAGACAAAACTGTTTTTCTTCACGAACGAAAACCAACGGCTTATGAGGCTTGTCGTGATATTTTTGAAGGTGTTGGTGGTATACACCATCCCTCGGGCATTCAGGCAGAGCAGTTGGGTAACGGCGATGCACTTTATGAAACGCCAGCGGCAATCTTTCAATATCGTTTAACGTTAGAGGATGAGGCCCGCGAAGATTACCGCTTTTTATTGGCGCCTGCATTTGACATAGCCGAAGCAAGTGAGACGCGCAATCGTTATTTTAGTGATACTGATTTTACCGCCACGAAGTCGGAATATGCCGCCTACGTGGCCAAAGGCAAGGGTGTTATTACGGTTGATACACCGGATAAACACTTCGATAACTTCATTAATCATTGGTTGCCTCGCCAGGTGTTTTATCATGGTGATGTAAACCGCCTGTCTACCGATCCGCAAACGCGCAATTACCTCCAAGACAGCATGGGTATGAGTTACATCGCGCCGGAAGTAACCAAAAAAGCCTTTTTGTGGGCATTAGCGCAGCAAGAAGAAAGTGGTGCTATGCCGGATGGCATTTTGTTGCGAAAAGACGCCGAATTGAAATATATCAACCAAATTCCTCACACCGATCACTGCGTTTGGCTGCCGGTATGTTTGCAGGCGTACCTCAATGAAACGGATGATATTGCCTTTTTACAAACGCCCGTTAAAGATTGGAAAGGTGATGTGGTACTTACCGTGTTTGAGCGGATTTCATTAGCCATGCGGTGGTTGCTACACGACAGAGACGAGCGAGGTCTAAATTATATTGCGCAGGGCGATTGGAACGACCCTATGAATATGGTGGGCTATAAAGGTAAAGGCGTTTCGGGCTGGTTGTCGGTGGCAACGGCTTACGGTCTAAAGCTTTGGGCTGAGGTGTGTGAGCGTGTGGGTGAAACTGAAGCCGCCAATGAATTCAGAGCGGGGGCCAAAGCAATTAATACCGCGGTTAACACCCATATGTGGGATGGCGATTGGTATGGTCGAGGTATTACCGATGATGGTGTGGTATTTGGTGTTGCCAAGGACGAAGAGGGCCGTATTTTCCTGAACCCTCAGAGTTGGGCATTAATGGCAGGAACACCCGATGAAGCGCAATCTGCGAAAATACTTACGGCTATCGATGAACAGCTCAATACACCTTATGGCGTAATGATGCTAGCCCCGGCGTATACGGCAATGCGGGATGATGTCGGGCGAGTGACACAGAAGCACCCAGGCGCCGCAGAAAACGGCTCCATTTACAGTCATGCGTCTGCATTCTACGGCTGGAGTTTGTGTTGTATTGGCGATGGTGACCGCGCATTTGATGTAATTCGTAAGATGATCGCCGGGCCGGATGACGCTGATTTACGTCAAAGAGGGCAGTTACCTGTTTACATTCCCAATTATTATCGTGGCGCCTATTACCAACATCCACGTACTGCGGGGCGTTCAAGTCAGCTGTTTAATACCGGTACGGTTTCTTGGGTATACCGCTCGGTGGTGGAAGGCTTATTTGGTTTAGAAGGCTGTACGGAAGGTCTAGGCATTAAGCCGCTACTGCCGAGTGATTGGCCGTCTGCTAGCGTAGTGCGTGAGTTTCGTGGGGCCTCCTTTGCGGTGAGCTACCAGCGTATTGAGGGCCTAAAAGAGATGAAGGTACTTGTGAATGGTGAAACGCTGGAAACACCACTCATTACGAATATTGTAGAGGGAGATTCTTATAAGGTAGAAGTACTACTACCGGCGGTATAGGGAGTATTGGTATCACGGTTAGGGTGGTGATGGCTTGAACAGATAGGGGAAAACTACAATAATGGCGGCTTCCATTACGCACAATAATAACAACAAAGAGTTTTCCCCGTGATCAAGCCAGCAAACCCTATCGCCCCGTCTCTAGCGAACCCGTCTGCAATCGGAATGCCGCCGTTAGCACTATTCGGGTTGTTAATATTCGCACTATTAATGATGGGGTTTAATACCATCAGCCATCTTAGTGTTGGTATTGGCGATGAAGATGTCCACCGTTTTCAAATTAACTGGTTTGTTAATGGCCAGTATGAAATATTCAAATATGTCACGATGTTGCCGCTGTATCATGCGGTGGTGGCGTTTTTAGGTAAAGTTTCGGGATTGACCAGCCTCAATGGGTTGCGGTTTGCCCACTTAGTCTTCGCTGCGGGTGTCATACCTGCTATGTACGCCCTAACGCGCTGCTTTTACCCGAATGAAGCGCAATCTCGTACATTACTCCTAATCTTTGTGCCTTTCTTATTTCCACTGTTTTTCTTGACCTATACGGACTTGCCATCGCTAATGTTCGTACTGTTCATGATAGAACGCGCCTGGAAAAAACAGTACTTTTGGGCGGGCTTGTTGGCCTTGGTTGCCGTGGTGATGCGTCAACCAAACATTATTTGGGCGGCCTTTACGGCATGCCTCGTGATTTTGAGTACGGCAAAAGAAATGTCGGTTGGCCTTAGATTATTATCGAAAAATGACGGCGACGAAGTGGTGTTGGGCCTACTAGATAAAGCTTTTATTATTGAGTCTCTTAAGCGTACAAGTTACTTCGTAGTGGTGTTTGTACTCTTTGTTATCTTTGTTGTTGTGAACGGAGGCGTTGCTGTTGGCGATGCAGAGCAGCACCCTATTTCGTTTAACCTTTCAAATTTGTATTTTTTCTTACTGGTCGCTTTCGTACTGTTTTTGCCGTTCAATGTTGAACAGGTAGGGAATATTAAACGGTTGATCGTAGCGAATTGGTGGATACTGCCGTTACTGGCGGTATTGTTTGTTGTTTACTTTTATACCTATGAACACCCACATAAATACAATACGACCGCGTTAAAATTCTATCGTCATAATCTGTTTTTACATTATACGTGCGATATTTTGCCAATTAAAATTGCCTGCTTTATACCCATGGCGTGGATGTCGCTTAGTTTTGTAACGGCCGTACGGGAAAGTACCTATGGGCCACAACTATTGTTAATGCTGCCGTTTGCGTTACTGTCTTTTGTACCCCTACCCTTAATCGAGCAGCGCTATTATGTGGTAGCGCTTACGCTGTTTCTGGTGTTGCGCCCTAAAATATCTTCTTGGAGTACAGGGCTTACCTTAGGTGGCTTTATAGCCTTGTGTGCGTATGTAATGTTTAATATTTCACGGCAAACGTTTTTCTTGTAGTACTGCCAATACTCAAGCCATACGCATGAACAACTTTTAATAATAACGACTTAACAAGTAGTGATCTTATGTTCGCAATCTATTTAATTTTTACCATTGCATTTCTTTGGTTTTGCCTTGCTGGGGCAACGCTCGCCATACACCGTTGGTGTCCGCACTTCCTTCTCGCAAAAAGTGTAAGTGTAGTGTTTTTCGTGCTTAGCCTGTTCTTCGTTGAACATTTTGTTGGGCTTGGGGCGCTAAATTGGGGTTTGCCCCTCTTTATGGCTATTGCGGCATGGTTTTTCTGGAAAAAAATAGAAATTGTGAAAAGTCGCGAATTTATTGTTGCCGAAATAATATTCTTGGCAGCTTTTATTTACGCATTTCTTTGGCGTTTTACTTTTCCTTCTATTACGCCATCGTCAGAGCGTATGACCGATCTATTTTTTATAACGAACTATATGCAAGGCGCCACCTTGCCTGCGGTAGATAATTGGAACCCACCGCATCTTTTTGATTATTACTATGCCTTCCAACATTATGGTGCAGCCTTGCTGGGCCGTATTCTTAATCTTTCGCCGGGGGCTTCCTATAATTATGGCTTCGGCTTACTTGGTGCGCTACCCATTACACTCGTGGTCTTCGTTGGCCAAAGAATGTTTGCTGGGCTTGGGTTTAAGTACTATCAGAAAATAGGGCTCGCGGCGTTGCTTACCTGTGCAGTTGCGTTTGGCGGCAATGGTTTGTCGCCGCTACTGCGCTTGGTTTATGACTCGCCAAATTATTCTACGTTCGTTAAAGCGGGTATGAATGAAAATGCGAAAGCGCAAGCGATACAACGATTTCATTCAGCTCAGGCCAATCAAAGTCGCGACCTAATTATTGGCGCTGCTCGCTTTATTGGGAGTGATCGCGACAAAGACATGAAAGACCGTACTATCTCGAATAAGGCGCTAGCCAGTGCTTTTTTTCCTGACACAAAGCCGGTAATACAAGGCAAGAAAATGGTTTTGCCGTCGGAGAACCTTGGTTATCAATATTTTTTAGGGGATTACCATCCGACGCTCGGCGGCTTTTTCTTGCTGGCGTTAGCGTTGGCTCTATTGTTTTCACTTCAGCCTATTGGTGGTGTGCGGGAAAGTGAGGCGTGGTCTAAGCGAGCGCAAGCGGGCTTGACGTTGTGTGTGCCCTTAATGCTTATTACCAATACATGGACAATGCCCTTGTTGGTTGTATTGATCGCGGCGTGGATGGCATATCGCTTATTGTCCAAGTTGCCCATATATTGGGCATGGCTGATAGGCGGGGGTGTAGCGGGGAGCTTTTTGATTTATCCCTTTATGGCAGGTTTTTTAACTAGCACGTTACCCACTCCGGTTGTTTCCGTTAGCGATGAAATGCGTACCCCGTGGCCGCGTTTTCTTGCCTTGCAGTGGCCCGTTATATTGCTTATTGCATTCGGTTTTTGGGAAGGCAGAGCACGAAAAATAGCGTGGATGTTTAGCGCTTTGTGGTTGGTTTTACTGGCTGCTTCTGAGTTAATTTATATTGATGACCCCACCGCGGCGCATTTTAGCCGTACGAATACGGTGATGAAGTGGTGGGGCTGGATACAAATGGGAGCCTTTGTTTCGCTGGGTGCTTTATTGATGAGTTCGTCAACGAAGTGGCTGCGTTATATTACCCTCATGGTACTGTTCGTGATTACAGCAACAGCGGGTTTCGAATTACAGCGTTATTGGCGTCATTCCGGGAAATTTTACGCGGGCGACTTAGATGGCCATCACTGGTACACGAATAATGCAACGAACCGGCAGATGTTCGAATATTTAGAGGCAGCGGAGTATGGAATTGTCTTGGAGCCGGTGTTAGATAATGCCTACAGCAACACTAGTATTTACGGTATTTTTAATGGCAAACCTGTTTTATTGGGGTGGCCTTCGCATTTGCGAACATGGCACGGAAATGTGCCGCGAACGTGGATTTTAAAAGAGCAAATTGATCGGTTTTATAAAGGCGAGAAAGAAGACGCATTAGCGTGGTTAAAAAGCCATGATGTGGAATATGTTGTTTTTAGTCCGCGAAGTGATAATGCAAAATTTGATGTAATAAACGATCAGATTAAAGAGGGGTTTGCTTGGCATGAATTTGAACATTCTCGTCAACGTCATACGGGAATCTGGGTTAAGGTAGACTAAACGATTGATGGGCTAAACAGTAGCTAAGCGGAAAATAATATGAACAATGATAACGCTGAAAATAATAACGATAAAAAAAGGCTGTCTTTATTGGTGCCGATGTATAACGAGTCGAGTGTTATACCCGTTTTTTTTGAGACAGTTTTAAATGTGTTGAAAGAGGTCACTTACGAACTCGAAATAGTGTGTGTTAATGATGGCTCTACGGATAATACATTAGCGTTACTTAAAAGTTACGCGGAGAAAGACGCACGCATAAAAGTTATATCATTCTCTCGCAATTTCGGAAAAGAGCCTGCAATGACGGCCGCTTTGGATTATGCGACCGGCGACGCAATAATACCCATCGATGCTGATTTGCAGGACCCTCCAGAGCTGATTCTCGAGATGCTCGAAAAATGGGAAGAGGGTTTCAGCGTTGTTTTTGCTCGGCGATCATCGCGCGAATCAGACGGGCTTGTAAAACGCAACACTGCGTTATGGTTTTATTCTTTATTCAATAAAATGAGTGACACGTATATTCCGTCTAATGTTGGGGATTATCGGTTGATGGACCGTCGTGTTGTTGACGTGATTAAACGGCTGCCTGAAAAAGATCGATTTATGAAAGGCCTGTTTTGTTGGCCCGGATTTAAAAGTACAACGGTCGAATTTGAGCGCCCGGAAAGAGCCGAGGGCGAAACGAAATTTAATATGTGGAAACTCTGGAACTTTGCCATTAGCGGTATAGCCTCTTTTAGTACCATGCCTATTCGAGCGGGTATTTATGTAGGGTTAATGATTTCCGTTGCGTCCTTTGTTTACGCGATGTTTATCGTGACAAAAACATTGTTTATGGGGGTCGATGTTCCGGGTTATGCCTCTATTATGGTGGCGGTGCTTTTTTTAGGTGGTATTCAAATGTTCTTTTTAGGTTTGTTGGGCGAATATATTGGGCGCATCTACAAAGAAGTTAAAAATAGGCCTTTGTATGTGGTAGAAGAAACCATTGGTTTGGGCTAACGTTTTCACTTACTGAGGAGGCGTTTTGCCTATAACATTTATACGGCGTACCTTTAGCCGAGAATTAATAGTTCAATTATTGGTTTTTGGTGTTGTGGGTGTGCTCGCAACGTTAACTCATTACCTAGTGGCACTTTTTAGTTACGAAGGGCTTAACTTAAGCCTGTATTTCGCTAATCTTCTGGGTTACTTGTCGGCAGTTTTGGTGTCCTATTTTGGGCATGGTCGCTTTACGTTTAAGCAGTCTTTTCGTTGGGCGTTATTTGTCCGTTTTTCGGTTATGTCGGTTACCACCTTTTTGTGCAGCGAATTAATGTTAGTTGGGTTAGAAAACTATGCTCAACTGCCCGCGCGGTTTTCGCTGGCGGTGGTGGTGTGCACCATTCCTATCGTGACATTTGTTTTGAGTAAGTTATGGGTATTTAAGCCTTGAAACTATTGGCTAGCGTGTGTGCAATTTTCTACTGCTTTTTTAGCGTGCTATCAGTATCGGCAGGGGAAATAGCCATTACCTTTGACGATGCGCCGCGAGAAGATACGGCCTATTTTAGCGGTAACGAGCGAACGCAAAGGCTTATTCATAACTTAGCCGCTGCAGGAATTCAAAGCACGCTGTTTTTTGTATTGGGTAAAAATATAGTGCCGCAAACACAAGGTCGCTTAGAGGCTTACGTTGCGGCAGGGCATTTTCTTGCGAATCATAGTTTCGACCATTTGTCGGCGAACACGGTGGTGATTGAGGATGTACGAAAAGATATTGATACTGCTCATGCCTTGCTTGCGAAACAAAATGGGTTCACGGCTTATTATCGACCACCTTATTTACATTACGGTGAGACCGAGACTAAACGGGACCAGCTATTGAGTCATTTGAAGACGCGTGGCTACCAATTAGGCTACGTTACGGTTGATAATTATGATTGGTATATGGACAGTATTTTTCAAAAGGCTGTTGCAAGCGGTAAAATAATTGACCATAAAGCCCTTGGCGACCTCTACGTCAATCTCCTATGGGAGTCGATTGTTTTTTATGATCAGTTAGCGTTAAAAACGCTAGGGCGTTCTCCTAAACACGTTTTGCTATTACATGAAAATGATTTGGCGGCGCTTTATGTCGGCCAATTGCAACGCTTTTTAAAGGCAAAAGGCTGGAAGATTATTACCCCAGAAGCGGCTTATAGCGATGCTATTGCTCATAAGGTTCCAGAGGTTCTCTTCCATAAGCAAGGCCGTGTAGCCGCGCTGGCTCGCGCTAAAGGCGTGCCTGAACCTGAGTTGCGTTCTGCTCCTGAATCTACGGCGTATCTGGACGAACAGTTTTCAAAACATCACGTATTTATTGACGCCCCCCTAGCTCATTAATCGTGTACGACACTGTTTGAATGTTGTTTTAAATTCATTTCCAGCGACTAGTAGCGCTTGGCTATCAAGCCTTTTAGGCTCAATCCGGCGTTGTAATCTAGTACGTTGCTTCCATTATCTCATTCAGAAACACATTTTTTTGATTCCGTGCTTTTTGTCAGGCCGTTGAAGACCTCACTCAACAGCCTCTCGAACGGACCTACTTTTTCACGCTGGCGTTGTAGCACCGCTATTGTTTATCCCTTAGGCCATATCTCTAGCTTTAACGGCCGTAAACTCGTTTTACACCGAAGAGGATTATAGGTAGACCATTCTGCGACTAAATATTGTAAGTCACGCCGTGTCGGCTGTTGTTGACGTCTAAGGGTGTGGTTATAGAGTATTTTTCAGTATTAGCGTATTGATATAAAAATACATTATAAGGCTTTAATCGAGAAGCCTTAGCGGTACTATACTTATGGTTTTAATGACCATATACTTATGGTTCTACTGACTATATAAGTGGAGGTCAGTTGATAACATTGTGCCGCTTCGCAATTTTAACAATAAGAGTATTGCGTGAGTGCACTCGATCAATATTGCCTGTTTGCAACAAACGGGACCAGCCTTGCAATTGTTTTGGCCCTTTGGGCTGTTGTGATTGTATAGGTGTATCTGGAGAAAAATAATGATTTTTACCAAAATACGAAGTCAAATGCTGAAGAACAGTTTAGCTGCGTTGGCAATGGCCGCTTTTTGTGTGCCTGCCGCTAACGCTCAAACCATCACCTCTAATCAAACGGGAACACATAACGGATTTTATTATTCGTTCTGGAAAGATTCCGGCGACGCGACCTTTGGGTTACGTGAAGATGGTCGTTATACCTCTCAATGGAGCAACGGGACTAATAATTGGGTTGGAGGCAAGGGGTGGAACCCTGGTGGTCGCAAGGTTGTAAATTACTCGGGGAACTACGGTGTTGATAGTTCACAAAATTCTTATTTGGCGTTGTATGGGTGGACAAAAAACCCACTAATTGAGTACTACGTTATTGAAAGTTATGGTTCGTATAACCCTGCTAGTTGTAGTGGCGGAACGGACTACGGCAGCTTTCAAAGTGATGGCGCAACCTACAATGTACGTCGTTGTCAGCGCGTTAACCAGCCATCAATTGATGGTACCCAAACCTTTTATCAGTATTTCAGTGTAAGAACCCCGAAGAAAGGTTTTGGTAGCATTAGTGGCACGATCACGGTGGGTAATCACTTTGATTTTTGGGCGAGTAAAGGCCTGAATTTAGGTAGCCATGACTATATGGTGCTGGCAACTGAAGGCTACCAGAGTTCAGGTAGTTCAGATATCACCGTATGGGAAGGTGGTTCTAGTGGCGGCGGCAACAGTTCAAGTGTTTCTAGTAGTAGTTCAAGTTCTGTCGCGAGTAGTTCTAGCAGTGCGAGCGGAAGTGATATCGTTGTTCGTGCTCGCGGTACCGATGGGGCTGAGCATATTAATTTAATTATTGGTGGTAACGTTGTTGCAGATTGGACCTTGAGCACTAACGCCCAAGACTACACTTATACCGGTAACGCTAGTGGCGACATTGAAGTTGAGTTCGACAATGACTCTAGCGGCTTAGACGTTATTCTGGATTCTGTGTATGTTAATGGTGAGACTCGCCAAGCTGAAGATATGGAATACAACACCGCAACTTACGATGGTGAGTGCGGCGGCGGTTCTTATTCAGAGACTATGCACTGTAGCGGTGTGATTGGCTTTGGCAGCACTAGCGATTGCTTTAGCGGTAATTGTAACGGTGGTTCGGTGTCATCTAGCTCGTCATCTTCTTCGTCTGTTGCGAGTAGCAGTTCTTCCAGTTCAACAGGTGGCGGTTCTGCTTGTCAGTGTAACTGGTACGGTTCTTTGTACCCGAGCTGTAATAATCAGGCCAGTGGTTGGGGCTGGGAAAATTCAGCAAGCTGTATAGGGGATAGTACGTGTAACGGGCAATCTGGTAACGGTGGAATTGTTTGTAACTAATCAACGTTAATGTTTGATGTGTTTAATAGCCCTGGCTTAATCAAGCTGGGGCTTTTTTGTTTTCGGGAGCGATAAAAAAGAGGAATGTGGGTGCACGGTTGGTAATGCGTTAGCAGTGTTAACAATACGATTAAAGTCAGGTGATAAAACCATAATAGTGATAAAGCCACCAACCTAGCACGCCTGTTATTGCCGTCAAAACGGTGCCCGGCAGTAGCATTTTTGCTGGGTAGGCCGACTGCTTTTTGTGTTGAAGGCAGTAGGCGATGGCGACGGGAAAACATAGTAAACAACATGCTCCGTAGAAATAATGTCGATTGCCTATGGCGGTGAGCGCTGTTATCAGTATGCCGACGAACATGAGTGCAATACCAATTCCACCGGTGATCGTCAGTATGATGACCCATTCAGAAGCCACTGTTATTCCTCATTTTTTTCGGTAAGCGTTGCGTGGTCACTTTGTGTTGTGTCGGGTGCTGGTGTTGTGTCGGGCGCTGTGGCGGTATCGCTCTCAGCAGGAAGCGGCCAGCCGCCCAGTGCTTTCCATTTATTAACAATGGTGCAAAATAAATCTGCGGTTTTTTCTGCATCGTAGGCGGCAGAGTGTGCTTCGCTATTATTGAATTCAATATTCGCGCGTTTGCAGCTGGTTGCCAGCACGGTATGGCCGAACGCAAGGCCGGAAAGGCTTGCGGTGTCCATGCAGGAAAAGGGGTGAAACGGGTTACGTTTTATATCGCATCTACTCGAGGCCGCATTTAGAAAACCCAAATCGAAATGTGCATTATGGCCAACTAATACCGCGCGGTTGCAGCCGGTGGTTTTAACTGCTTTACGTACGGCTTGAAATACCTCGCCGAGTGCAATCTGTTCTGGAACGGAGTGTCGGTCTTCGCAATCGAGATTGATTCCAGTAAAGTCCAGAGCTGTTTGTTCTATGTTCGCTCCTTCAAATGGGTCAACGTGAAATTCGAACGTTTCGTGGCGCACTAAAGTGCCGTCTTCTTCCATTTGTAATGTAACAGCGGCTATTTCAAGTAGGGCGTCGGTAGCACAGTTAAAGCCGCCGGTTTCGACGTCAATAATGACAGGTAAAAAGCCTCTAAAGCGCAAGGCAATGGGGGTTTTCTGTTTTTCTTCTGGGCTGGTTTGGGGTTGGGTGTCGCTCACAAAACTCTCAGTATGGGTTGGTTAAATTGTTATTGTTGCTGCAATTGCCAGTTAAGCGTTTCGCCTGCTTTTACGGGTACTAACTGCTCGTCGCCATAGTGGAGAGTTGTTGGAACGGTCCATTCTTTTCTCTCTAGCGTAATGGTGCCGGTATTTCGCGGTAATGCGTAAAAATCGGGGCCGTAAAAACTCGCGAACGCTTCAAGCTTGTCGAGCGCGTTGTTGTCCTCAAAGGCTTGTGCATACAGTTCAATTGCGGCAAAAGCAGTGTAACTACCGGCGCATCCACAGGCGGTTTCTTTTTTATTTTTTGCGTGAGGAGCAGAATCGGTGCCTAAGAAAAATTTAGGGCTTGCGCTGGTAGCGGCGGCAATTAGTGCTTGTTGATGGCTCTGACGCTTAAGGATGGGTAGGCAATAATAGTGCGGGCGAATGCCGCCTGCGAGCATATGATTGCGGTTATAGAGTAAATGGTGTGCCGTAATGGTGGCCGCAATATTAGTGGAGGCAGCAGCCACGAACTGAGCGGCTTGGGCCGTTGTTATGTGCTCGAGTACAATTTTTAGCGCGGGGAAGTCGAGCACTAAGGGGGCTAAAGTTCGGTCTATAAACGCGGCTTCTCGGTCAAAAATATCAATGTCGGCATCGGTTACTTCGCCATGTAACAGTAGCGGAACTTGGTGCGCTTGCATGGCCTCTAGCGCTGGATATAAATGCTTGATATGGGTAACACCCGAATCTGAATTGGTTGTTGCGCCTGCGGGGTAAAGCTTACAGGCAACTACTCCGGCTGCTTTCGCATCAATGATATCTTGCGCGCTAGTGTTGTCGGTTAGGTAAAGCACCATAAGAGGCTCAAATGTACTGCCTTCTGGCCGAGCGGCTTTAATGCGGGTTTTATACGCTAGCGCTTGGGTTGCGTTCATCACTGGCGGAACAAGGTTGGGCATAATTATTGCCCGCGAAAAACGACTTGCTGCGTGTGGAACCGTCGTGCGAAGGGCTTCGCCGTCTCGCAGGTGAATGTGCCAGTCGTCTGGTGTGGTAAGCGTGAGGGTGTCTGTCATGGAAACTGCATCTATCCTAAAGCGTGTGCTTGCCCGCGAGCTGCGGTGTTAGTGGAGCGAATGCTACCGGAAAACAGAGAGTCTTGCACTGGTCGTGTCTTAAGCTACCGCAGTTTTGGCCGATAACCACTGTAGGTGTAATTGGATGATGAAATTATGGTAACGCGCTGCCTGCCGCGCAGCGGCTGAGGTTAGTTGAATATGGAAAGAGTTAAACAACGGCTATACGGTGTAGGTAAGCGTTGGTTTGTTGCTGGAGGCTGCTGCGCAATGCTGTGCGCGCCTTGGGTGATGGCAGCAACTGAATACACAAATGCTATCAATGATGGCCAGTGGCAAGCTTATACGTCAGTATTTGAATGCAGTATTGAGCAGCGAGTGCCCTATTTTGGAAAGGTCGTGTTTGAGACTAGGGCGGGACATAGCTCGTGTGTTTTTCTACAGTCGCAACCTGCGCGTTTTAAGGCGGGAACGGCCACCTTGGTGGCGCAATCGCCCGTATGGATGCCGGAAGAGCCTCCTTTTGATTTTGGTGCAATATCACTAAAACGCGGGGCTAAGCCTTTTTGGAAAGGTAGTGATTATGCTGAGAGTATGTTGGCGCAACTTCACGAAGGCCGTGAACTGGCGTTTACAAAAGATCGCTGGTTTGAGCCGCCCCATTCTGCCCCCTCAGAAGTGCGGCTGACGAGCATTGGTTTTAGGGAAGCGTATCGAAAGTATTTGAGTTGTTTGGGAGGCCTATTACCTGCCAGTTTTGATCAGGTAAGGCGTACAGCATTGTATTTTCCTCCCGGCAACCCTGAAGAGCTTAGTCATAAGATGTTGGCACAAATCGATAAAATGCTCGCACTGGTAAAACATGACCCAAAAATTCGATTGTTTTATATTGATGGCCATACGGACGCCTTTGGCGATAGGGCTGAAAATCTTGAACTTTCGAAAATGCGGGCCGAAATGGTGAGCCAGTATCTAACAGCTAGGGGCGTTCCAGAGGATTGGATTACGGTGCGTTGGCACGGTGAACGATACCCCGTGTCATCCAATAATTCTGCGGGAAACCGAGCAAAAAATCGGCGCGTAACGGTACGTATGGAAAAGGTGGAAGAGCTGGAAGTATTGCCGCTTGCCTCTGCGGGGTGATTGCCTATGCGGGCTTGAGGGTCGTGTCTGAGTATTGTGGTCCGCGTGAGGGTTGGTATTTGCCTCAATCCGTTTTTAGCGGGCTAAAGTGAGATAAGCCCTTAAAATACAGCAGTAAGCTCAGCGCAGAAGTTCCTGCGATCATGCTCATGACCATTATCTGATACCGAACCGCTTCCAACGGCGAGATACCCGAAAGAATTTGTCCTGTCATCATGCCCGGTAACGACACCAGCCCTACGGCTAATAACGCGTTAATTTGCGGAATCATGGCAGCATTGAAGGCGATGGCACCAGCCTGCGTACTATTGCGCGCGTGTTCTGCCTCGTAACGTTCTGCCCCTAAGCTTAGGCTGTTCATACCATTAGCGAACACCATTCCTGCAAGAGGAATGACAATTTGCGGTTGATACCAAGGCGACAGCTTTAGCACCACCACAATTATCCACAGTAAATGCGCGCTTCCGGCAACGAAAAGTGCGAGAACGGCCACATTAAAATGCACTATTGATCGATTTTTTAACGGCCGAATCGCAATAGCGGCCGAAACAAGCGCCATGAAAATAATGATCGCAAGGCCGATTAACCCCCATTGGTAGTCGAATAGCAGCGCGAGAAGGTACCCCATCGCGATTAATTGCAGCACCATGCGTGCGCTGGCAATGATCAAATCACGACAATGGCTCAGCTTCCATTGGTAAATTACGATGGCAACCAACAGCGGAAGTGTAGAAAGTAACGTGTCGAATGGCGATAGGCTGATCATGGTCAAATTCCATTAAGGGCCTTTTAGGCAAAATAGTGGTGAATAAACGCCTAAACTGTGTGTTTGCGGGTTCTTTTACGCTTAGCACTTGGCCTTGGCCAAGCTTCCATATAAAATTCGCGGCCTTCAGATCCTAACCTATCCATTTGTGGAGTTTCCATGTCCGTAGATAAGTCTTCAATCAAAAAAGTTGTTCTCGCCTATTCCGGCGGCCTTGATACATCCGTGATCATTCGTTGGTTGGAAGAGACGTACGAGTGTGAAGTTGTCACCTTCACTGCCGATATTGGTCAAGGTGAAGAAGTTGAACCCGCTCGCGCCAAAGCTCAGGCGATGGGTATAAAAGAAATTTACATTGAAGACTTACGCGAAGAATTTGTTCGCGACTACGTGTTTCCAATGTTTCGCGCTAACGCTATTTATGAAGGCGAATATTTACTTGGTACATCCATCGCTCGCCCGTTAATTTCTAAGCGTTTAGTTGAAATTGTGAAAGAAACCGGGGCCGATGCGATTTGTCATGGCGCTACGGGTAAAGGTAATGATCAGGTGCGGTTTGAGCTAGGCGCCTACGCGTTACAGCCTGGGATACACATTATAGCGCCTTGGCGTGAATGGGATTTAACCTCGCGCGAAACGCTTATGGCGTATTGTAAAGAGCGTGACATCCCTGTTGATTTCGCGAAAGCGAGTAAAAAATCCCCTTATTCTATGGATGCCAACCTTTTACATATTTCCTATGAAGGCGATATTTTGGAAGATCCTTGGGAGGAAGCCGAGCCCGATATGTGGCGTTGGACGGTATCCCCAGAAGAAGCGCCTGATACCCCCGAATATATCGAACTTACCTTTGAAAAAGGTGACGTTGTGGCAATTAACGGTGAAGCAATGTCACCGGCAACCGTACTGGAAACACTTAACAAGAAAGGTGGCGCACACGGAATTGGTCGATTAGATATCGTTGAAAACCGTTACGTGGGAATGAAGTCTCGAGGCTGTTATGAAACACCAGGGGGCACTATATTGTTGCCCGCACATCGCGCTATTGAGTCGTTGACCCTTGATCGTGAAGCCGCACACCTTAAAGATTCAATAATGCCCAAATATGCTGAGTTAGTGTACAACGGTTACTGGTGGAGCCCCGAACGTAAAATGTTGCAAGCCCTCATTGATAACAGCCAAGAATCGGTTAATGGTGAGGTTCGATTGAAATTGTACAAAGGTTCTGTAAGTGTGGTTGGCCGTCGTTCTGCGGATAGTTTGTTTGATGAAAGTATTGCAACGTTTGAAGACGACGCTGGTGCATACGACCAGAAAGATGCGGCCGGTTTCATTAAACTTAACGCGCTACGCATGCGCATAGCGGCCCAGAAGGGGCGCAAACTAGACTAGTATGTACTTCCCGAGTACGGCTTTCGGCGGTGCTCGGTTCTACGCGGTTCTATTAATGTCTTCCCCGCATTCAGCCTCCTTGCAATAAAAAAACCACTGAAACGTTCTGATGTTTGAGTGGTTTTTCGCGTCGATTGATCGTGATCAAACAGAGATCGTGCTGAGAGCCTATAATCATCCGTAATTGCAGCCTGTAAAATGACAATTCCTTACCCTTTATGTGGGCTTGTCTGTTCTGTTGGAAAAAGCAGAGGGCTTTGGTAGTTTATGAATGACTTAAACCTTATTTCGTATCCAAACTTAAATAACGTAGGAACACACTATGAGCAATGGCTTGGCAACTGAGCAGCCACTCTACAACTACAAGGTCGTTCGTCAGTTTACGATTATGACTATTGTATGGGGTATTGTTGGTATGGCAGTGGGCGTGCTGCTGGCAGCACAACTTATGTGGCCAGAATTGAATGATATTCTGCAACCGTATTCGCATTTTGGGCGTTTGCGACCGCTCCACACGAATGCGGTAATCTTTGCCTTTGGTGGTTGTGCGCTATTTGCGACGTCTTTCTATGTTGTTCAGCGAACGTGTCAGGCTAAACTTTTCGGCGGTTTTCTAATCCCCTTTGTGTTTTGGGGATGGCAATTAGTGATCGTGCTTGCGGCCATTACGTTGCCTATGGGGTATACCTCAGCAAAAGAATATGCCGAGCTTGAATGGCCCATCGATATTTTGATTACTTTTGTGTGGGTGGCGTACGGAATCGTATTTTTTGGCACCATTGTGATGCGTAAAACATCGCACATTTACGTGGCTAATTGGTTTTTTGGGGCCTTTATTATCACGGTTGCGTTGTTACATGTTGTGAACAGCATGGCAGTCCCTATTTCGCTGACAAAGTCGTATTCGGCTTATGCGGGTGCAATGGACGCAATGATCCAGTGGTGGTATGGCCACAATGCCGTAGGGTTCTTTTTAACCGCAGGTTTTCTGGGCATGATGTATTACTTTGTACCAAAGCAAGCGGGTCGGCCAGTATTTTCCTACCAGCTTTCTATCGTTCATTTTTGGGCGTTAATTGCCATTTATATTTGGGCGGGGCCTCACCACTTACATTATTCGGCGTTGCCTGATTGGGCGCAATCGTTAGGTATGGTGATGTCATTAGTCTTATTAGCGCCCAGTTGGGGCGGTATGATTAACGGTATTATGACGCTCTCGGGTGCATGGGATAAATTGCGAACAGACCCAACGCTGCGCTTTCTTGTCGTGTCGTTATCTTTTTATGGGATGTCGACATTTGAGGGACCAATGATGTCTATCAAAACTGTTAACGCGCTCTCTCATGATACCGATTGGACGATTGGGCACGTGCACTCTGGTGCGTTGGGGTGGGTTGCAATGATATCGATCGGGGCGGTCTATCATTTATTGCCGGTGCTCTTTAGTCGCGCTCGTATGTGGAGTATTCAGTTAGTGAATATTCATTTCTGGTTGTCCACCATTGGTACTGTTTTGTATATCTGCGCGATGTGGGTGAATGGCATTATGCAGGGTTTAATGTGGCGAGCCTTTAACGCCGATGGCACCCTGACGTATAGTTTTGCGGCCTCTGTAGAGGCGAGTTATCCGGGCTATTTTGTGCGTTTTCTAGGCGGATTTATTTTCCTCGTTGGAATGCTAATCATGGCCTATAACGCGTATAAAACCATCGTTGAAGAAGAGCCCGCGGATGAAGCGCCGCTAGGCGCCGAGCCACAAGTTGCCTAAGGGGAAGCCACAATGAAGAATCATGACCTTGTAGAAAAAAATGTAGGTTTAATGGTGGTGTTGGTTGCCGTGGCCATTAGTTTTGGTGGTTTGGTGCAATTAGTACCTCAGTTTTTCCTTGAGGAAACCACCGAGCCTGTAGAAGGCTTAATGCCATTAACGGCGGTTCAACTTGAAGGGCGCGATATTTATATTCGTGAGGGCTGTCATGTGTGCCATACACAGATGGTACGCCCACTACGCGCAGAGGTAGAGCGTTACGGTCATTACTCTGTTGCTGGCGAATCCGTTTATGAGCACCCCTTCTTATGGGGATCAAAGCGTACCGGCCCAGATTTAGCGCGTGTGGGTAAGCGATACAGTGATACGTGGCATAAATTGCATTTATACAATCCGCGCAATGCCGTGCCGGAATCCAACATGCCAGCGTTTCCGTGGCTGTTTGATGCTGTGATCGACGGCAAACAAACCGCGACCAAAATGGAAGCGCTAAAATTTGTGGGCGTGCCTTATACCGCGGAAGATATTGCGGGCGCAGAACAGGCGGTGGCGGGTACCACTGAAGTGGATGCATTGGTGGCCTATTTGCAACAATTAGGCACTCTGTTAACGCACAAACGTTAGGTCAAAACAATGGATATTAATGATTTAAGAAGTCTATCTGTGGTGCTGGTGACGGTTGCGTTTGCGGGTATTTGCTGGTGGGCGTTTTCGCCAAGGCGTAAACAGGGGTTTGAGGACGCGGCAAATTTACCGTTTGCTGACGAAGAGCCGAAGGCAACAGAACAACAGAAAACTGAAGACCTTAATCTTCAGTCCGCTGACCAAAAATAAGGGCAGGGTTGATTATGAGTACATTTTGGAGTTTATGGATTATTGTGCTGACATCCTTATGTTTAGCATTGGTTTGCTGGGTGTTGTTTGCCAACCGCAAAGTGGCTATACGGGATGACGAAGATCCCGAAAACAAAACAACGGGCCATGTATACGATGGTATTGAGGAATACGATAATCCATTGCCGCGCTGGTGGTTTATCTTGTTTGTTATCACGCTTATCTATGCGGCTATTTACCTTGTGTTGTACCCGGGTATGGGTAGTTTTAAAGGTCTATTGGGGTGGAGCTCTACCGGCGAGTTACGCATGGACCAAGAAAAGGCACAGGCAGATCTAGCCGAAACATTTGGTGTTTATTCGCAAATGCCACTAGAAGAACTTGTGCACGACGGGCGCGCAATGAAAATGGGCGTGCGCTTATTTGCGAATAACTGCGCAGTTTGTCACGGAGCGGATGCTGGCGGAAACTTTGGCTTCCCTAACCTTACCGATAATGCATGGTTACACGGCGGTAGCCCCGATGAGATTCTTACTAGTATTCGCGATGGTCGTGAAGGTGCTATGCCTGCGTGGGGCGATATAATAGGTGAATCAAATGTTGTTGCCGTGAGTGAATACGTTTTAAAAACGTCTGGTCAAGAATACGATACGGTACTAGCCGAAACCGGTGAAACTGTTTTCACCCAAAATTGTGCAGCGTGCCATAACGGTGATGCTACGGGTAATAAATTGCTTGGAGCGCCCAATTTGACGGATGATGATTGGCTGTATGACGGTTCTCGTGAAGGTATTCAACATTCTGTTCGGAACGGTTTGGCAAACAAAATGCCCGCGCAAAGTGATATGCTACGCGCAGATAAAATCCATCTGTTAGCAGCCTATGTGTATTCGTTATCGTTCGATTACGATGAATAGGTTATAGCATTCAGAACTGCGAAATCTCTTAAGTGAGTTTTCGCAGTAGTGTTTCGTGCGGCAGAATCATTTGTTCGTAAGGCTTAATTCAATATTCGGAGTTCGCCACGTGTCTGAGCAGTCTTCTTCCGATAAAGACAGCACCATCCGGTACCGCAATCTCTACGAATCACCGGGTAAAATATACACCCGAAAAATTTCTGGTTTTTACCAATCTATTCGCCGCTATACTGGGCTGCCGTTAATTGCCGCCTTTATTTTAATACCGTGGCTGGTGATAGACGGTCGGCCCGCAATGCATTTCGATTTGCCTGCGCGTCAATTCCATATTTTTTGGCTTACATTCTGGCCGCAAGATTTCATGCTGTTGGCCTGGCTCCTGATTATTTCTGCCTTTGCGCTGTTTACGGTTACCGTATTACTTGGCCGCGTTTATTGCGGTTTTACGTGTCCCCAAACGGTATGGACATTAATGTTCATATCGGTAGAGCGTTTTTTTCAAGGGGACCGCAATAAGCAAATGAAGTTGGCGGGGCAGGCTTGGGGCTTTAATAAAGTGTGGCGTGTTGCCGCCACTCATTCGGTATGGGTGCTAATAGCGTTTATCACTGGCGTAACGTTTGTGGGCTATTTTGTTCCTATTCGAGAGTTGTTGTTGGGGTTGTTCCCCTATGCAGATCCTCAAACGGGTATTTTGACTATTGGAGCGCATCCTGTTGCCGCGTTTTGGACACTGTTTTTCGCAGGAGCCACTTACCTCAACGCCGGCTGGATGCGTGAGCAAGTTTGTAAATATATGTGTCCCTATGCACGTTTTCAGTCGGTTATGTACGATGAAAATACATTGGCGGTGCAATACGATCTGAAACGGGGTGAAGCGCGCGGCCCTCGAAAACCAAAAGACGATTACAAAGCAAAGGGACTGGGTGATTGTATCGATTGCTCATGGTGCGTACAGGTGTGCCCCGTGGATATCGATATTCGCGACGGATTGCAGTACGAGTGTATTAATTGTGGTCTGTGTGTCGATGCGTGTAACGCTGTAATGGATAAAATGGCATACCCTCAAGGTTTAATTCGTTTTACGTCTACAGATGAATTAGCCAGTGGGAAAACGAACTTCTTTCGCCCTCGTCTATTTGGCTATTCGTTTGCCGTATTGGCGATGATATCGGCGTTTGTCTATACCGTCGCGACACGAACGCCGTTGTCTGTCGATGTTATTCGAGACCGTGGTGTGAGAATGTATCGTGTTAGTGGTCAAGATATTCAAAACGTTTATACCGTAAAAATAAACAATATGGATCGTGATGCGCATATCTATCGAGTGTCTGTAGACGGCGATTACCCCTTTTCTGTTAATAATTTCCGGCCTATCGAAATTGAAGGCGGAGAGATTTTTACGTTGCCGTTACGTATTTCTGTGCCTAGAAAGATGTTCGACCGAGAAAAAGCGATGGTTGTTGTGACCGTAACCGCACGTGATAACACCGCGCTTTCTGCTGTAGAAGAAGCCAGTTTTATTGGACCTGCGTCTCGACGCTAACCGCTATAAAACCTAAATATTGAGACTGTAATTGACTAATGTAATGCCGGAAAAAAATTGGTACCAAGAACCATGGGCATGGCTAGTAGCTGCGCCTTTAATATTGGTTTTTGTTGTGTGCGCCATTCTTGTTACCACGGCCATTAAATATGGCGATGATGTGGTTACGGATGATTATTATAAAGAAGGGAAAATGGTGAATAATCGTTTTGCCGCTGAAGCTTATGCGCTAGAGAACGGCATTAGCGGAGTGTTAACGTTGCATGAATCCGAAAACCGGTTCAGTTTGACGTTAAGTGAGCCATTAAATTCCAATGATACGATTACGTTAATTTTGTCTCACCCCGTTGAGTCTGATTATGATCATCACTTTGTCTTAAAACGAGATTCTCTTAAAGGCTACTCTGTACCTGCTCCGGCGATTAGAGCTGGGCGTTGGTACGTTCGCTTGGAGGGTTTTTCTGGGGATGCACAGCAATTGTTGTGGCGAATTGGTAACGAGATCGATTTTAGCCAATCGTTGATTGTGTCTTTACAGTAGGTGTCTATGACGACCTGCTTTCATTGCGGTCTGCCTGTTGAGCCTGCCGACACCTCTGTTCTCACTGCAAGCATAAACGATAAGCCTGAGCTTTTTTGTTGTCAAGGTTGCTTGGCCGTGGCGCAAACGATTCATGCAGGAGGTCTCGATAGTTATTATTGTTATCGGGATACCCTCGCGGAAAAACCGTCTTCCACACCGCAAAACTTTGCCGGCTACGATTTACCTGAAGTGCAAAAAGATTTCGTTTGCAACGATGGCGAACACTTTAAAATTGCGCGATTAAGTGTACAAGGTATTAGCTGCGCGGCCTGTGCGTGGCTAATCGAACATCATTTGGGGCGCAATTCTGCAGTAGATTCAGTGCGGGTTAATGCGACCAACCGAAGTTGTCTAATACGGTGGGATAATTCTAAACAAACGCTTAGCGTTTTAATGGATGAGCTACACGCTATTGGTTATCGCCCCCAGCCCGATAAACACGATACCCAACAGCTTGTGCGAAAGCAGGAATCTCAACAGGCGTTAATGCGGTTAGGGGTGGCAGGGATTGGCATGATGCAGGTCGGCATGGTTTCCGTTGCACTTTACGCCGGTGGTATTCAAGGGATCGCGGTAAATTGGGAAGTGTTTCTTCGGTGGGTAAGCTTGGTTATTGCAACCCCTGTTGTTCTTTTTTCGGCACAGCCCTTTTTTGCGAGCGCATGGCGAGCACTGCGCGCCCGGCATTTAACGATGGACGTTTCTGTGTCTCTGGCAATAGGGCTGGCCTATGGCGCTAGCGCGTGGGCAACCATTACACGTAGCGGCGATGTATATTTTGATTCAGTGTCTATGTTTACCTTTTTCCTGCTATTGGGCCGACATCTTGAAATGCGCGCGCGTCACAGCAGTGCGTTTGCGAGTGAAAACCTTCAGCAGTTATTACCGTTAACGGTGACACGGCTAGAGTTAAATGAGCGGTGCTCGGTTCCCCTGGCAGCGCTTGTAGCCGGAGACGATGTTTGGGTAGATGCAGGAGAGGTGGTGCCCGCCGACGGCGTAGTGATGTCTGACAACGCAAGAGTGGATGAGTCTTTACTGACGGGGGAATCGCTCCCCCGAAAGAAACAAAAGGGGAGCCATGCTTACGCCGGCACCTTGAATGGTGAGGTCGCACTGAGGTTACAAGTAACGGCCGTGGGCGATGGTACACAGCTCTCGGCGATTGAACGTTTGGTCGACCACGCTAGCCTTGTGAAACCAAAGCAATTGGCGTTTGCCGATAGGGTAGCGGCTTGGTTTGTGGGGGCTACATTGATTCTGACCGTCATTGTGGGCGCTGTATGGTGGCAAATAGAGCCAGGCAAAGCGTTTTGGGTGGTGTTGTCGGTGTTGGTTGTCACTTGCCCTTGTGCGCTATCGCTGGCAACGCCTGCAGCGCTAACGGCTGGGTTGAATCGCGCACGAAAGATGGGCGTGTTAATTACCGGCCCGCAAGCGATGGAGTCGTTAGCGACTGTCGATCAAATTGTATTTGATAAAACGGGTACGCTCACAGAAGGGAAAGTAAGGGTGATCGATGTAGTGCTTGTAGAACCTACGAGTACATCAGGTACAGCATCCATAGACAGTAACTTACTAGACCCTGATAGGGTTCTAGCGGTTATTGCGGCATTAGAAGAGCATTCTCGCCACCCTATAGCGAAAGCCTTCAAACGCTATAGAGATCGATGCACCGTAAAACAGGTAGATGTCGAACAAGGCGAAGGGATAGAAGGCGTGGTTGAAAACCATCGGTATCGCTTTGGTCGCCCGACTTATGCCGTGGATTCAGTGCTCGCGCCAGAGCCTCCCTCCAGTAACGGAATGTGGCAATTGTTAACGGTGTGCTTAACGCAGCGTTATCAGCCGTTAGCTTGGGTGTGTTTGGCAGATGATATACGGCCCTCTGCAATGGAAAGCGTTGCAGGTTTGTTTAGGCTTGGGCGTGACGTCGCGCTACTTAGTGGCGATAGGGCCGCTTCTGTTACAGTAATGGGTGAGCGGCTGGGTATTCAGACGCAAGTCGCTGAAGCTCGGCCACATGACAAATTAGCATGGCTAAGTACACAGCAAGCGGAAGCGCAAAAAGTGCTCATGGTGGGGGACGGAATAAATGATGTTCCTGTACTCAGTGCGGCTGATGTTTCAATGGCTATGGGGTCGGCTACACGTTTGGCGCAGTCTAAGGCCGATAGTATCTTGCTCAACGGCAACCTAGCCGCAATACCAGACGTTATTCGTCTATCGATACGGGTACAGCGGGTTATTCGTCAAAACCTAGGCTGGGCACTGCTATACAATGGCATTGCTTTGCCGGTGGCGGTGATGGGCTTATTGCCGCCGTATTTGGCCGCTATTGGCATGTCGTTTAGTTCGTTGATTGTTGTGTTGAATGCTATGCGCGTGTAGCGCCTTTTTAAGAGCCTCTTATGCAAAGCCTTTTAATTTTAATTCCAATTGCCTTGGTATTTGTTGTAATCGCGATAGGTATTTTTTTCTGGGCTGTTCGCTCAGGCCAGTACGACGATTTAGATACAGAGGCAAGACGTATTTTGTTCGAGGAAGATCCAGCCAAGCAGGCACCATCAGCGATTGAAGAAAACGATTCCGTATCGAGCAAAAAATAATGAATATAGACACATTACTAGCCGCTTTCGTATTGGGGCTGATGGGAGCAGGGCATTGCTTAGGAATGTGTGGTGGCGTAGTCGCGGCGCTCTCGTTTGCGAACAAAGCGGCTGCATCTAGCCGAAGAATTGGGATTATGGTGGCCTATAACGTGGGCCGTATCCTGAGTTATGGCAGTATCGGTTTCTTATTGGGATTGGTTGCATCAGGCGCTAGCGCGTTTACACCGTTACCCATTCTCCGAATGTTGTCTGGCTTGTTATTAATTGCAATGGGCTTGTATCTAACCCATTGGTGGAAAGTACTGACTCGCCTTGAAGCTTTTGGCGCGTTGATCTGGCGTTATATTTCGCCTATCGCAAAAAGTTTGATGCCCGTTACGCGCATACGCTCAGCGTTATTGCTTGGTATGCTGTGGGGGTGGCTACCCTGTGGCTTGGTGTATTCAATGTTAGGCTTCGCGGCCAGTCAAGGTACGGGTGTTGCGTCCTCTATGGTGATGATAGCCTTTGGGTTGGGCACCTTGCCCGCCGTTGTGGCGGGAGGCGTTGCCAGCGGTGCTATTAAGCGTTTCATCGCTCATATTTGGGTGAGAAATATTTTTGGTGTGGTATTTGTTCTGTATGGTTTTTTTACATTGTTACCTGTGGTTGCTGTGCTGTTGAGCGCCCTTGGGTTCGACGCGGGTAGTGCGTTGCACGATACACACCATCACTAGCGTTTTTATTTGTGGCGCGACAGCGCGACCATCAGATCACTCCCACTCCCTTCTCGTCGTCATTAGTGGCACCTTGTTTGGCGGACGCTAGCTCCTTAAAACGCCTAATTCTTATCTCTTATTGATATAAATATATCGATATATATTCGTATTAGTTTGGTTGTTTTTAACGATGAGAATTTAGGCACCACAGTATCCTTATGTTGAGTCGCTTGATTACTGTTTTCTGTGCACGGAAAAACGTCAGGTTGCGTCAAAATGTTTGCCCCGAGTAAGAATAAAAGTCGACTGGCTCTTCGATCGGGCTCTTAGTCACCAAGAAAACATTAATGGACGTTTGTGCTTTTAAAAATCTTACGTTATGCGTTGTATTTTTTTGATTGGCTCTGGTGACTTTAATCACTGTATTGTAGTGACACACTAAATCTGGCCACATTTCTAGCTGGGTTTTCCGTAGATTTGTTATTTTTTATCGAAAATAAATACGCTGCAATATGGGATTTTTACACTCCCGTTAAAGTATGTTCATTGTAGGGCGCCAATAGCTATAGCTAAAAATAGTGCAAAAGTGTGTAATGTATACATGTATATCTGGCTGTAATTAGGGGGGCATTGTTTGTTTTGCAGGGTTATCGGGGGCAAATTGGTATGAAAGTACGAGTTGGGGGCGAGAGGGGGTTTTTGTTCTCAGTCCCCGCTGAAAGTGAATTCAAAACGCTTTACAACTTATTCTAAGGGAAGTTCCCGAAGATATTGACAGTACAATCAGTAGGAGTAATATGCCCACTCCGCTGAATCATTTATGTTTATTATCAAAATAAAAGTAATGAACCTTATAAAGGTCTGTGTGGGGAGCCGCATAAGGTTTACCTGATAAACATAAAATAGTGGTAAAGGAATAATAAAAATTTAATTACGCCCAAAACCCACCATCTACACCCAGTTGCGAAATTCTTTAAATTTCGATGCTATGGACGTATCTAAAAATAAAATCAACTCTAATCGAGGAGTGAGAGTGTCTATGTTTACTAAAAATAAATTATCTATCGCAGTAGTTGGCGTATTAGCAGCTTCAGCTGTAATGCCGGCATTGGCTCAAAACGACAACATTGAAGAAGTGTTTGTAACTGGCATGCGTGCCAGCTTAGAAGCAGCAATGGATATTAAACGTAATGCTGCTGGTGTTGTTGACGCAATTAGTGCTGAAGACATTGGTAAATTCCCAGATTCTAACCTTGCTGAATCACTTCAGCGTATCACCGGTGTATCCATCAGCCGTGTTAATGGTGAAGGTGCTGAAATCACCGTTCGAGGCTTCGGGGGCGAATACAACATGGTGACCTTAAATGGTCGTACCATGCCTGCTGCAAGCACCTATGGTGGTGGTAGTGGCGCTGGCGGTACTTGGGGTGGTTCAACTCGTGCGTTTGATTTCTCC